>ERZ1740065.1946-NODE-1946-length-12678-cov-11.121445_pt1 | contig 12678 bp, 3 predicted proteins | sample MGYA00581738_ERZ1740065 | MGnify/ENA primary metagenome ERZ1740065 (study PRJEB43018, sample SAMN04849749) | marine metagenome | isolation source: floating plastic debris | place: Pacific Ocean | collected 2008-09-01 | study: EMG produced TPA metagenomics... | reverse complement strand
CAGCGTACGTACAGTATATGCAGCGTACGTACAGTATATGCAGCGTACGTACAGTATATGCAGCGTACGTACAGTGCTGTGTGAAAGAGCGGGGACGGTAGTTACTTTTGTGTAAATTGGAAGAGAATTTTGAATCATTTGGTGTCGTTGTATACTAACCCTCACAAACTACACATCAAACAACTTGGCGGAACCTGCTGAACAACATAAACCCCAAATATAGTCCAATACATGAATGGTGGAGACACTAGGCCACCTGAAAACGGCACACTCAACGATTCGAAGACTGGAGCAAAACATGTATTTCACAACCTAGCAGCTTGTCAAGAATGTGACAACCCTGGAAAATGGGATGTTGGGATTAGTGTTTCATGGGAGAAACGTTCTTCCATGCACCTGGTTCATTGTAACACATGCTTCGGTGGCACCGGACCACACTGAATCAAGATAGCCCAGACCATCTCCTACATATTTCAGAACGTTGGTGTTCAGCATACTCACACTCAGCAGGTAATTTTGAATCTTTTGATGTACAGTTTTGTTGGAGTTACCATAAAAGTCTGGAAAAGAATTGAAAAATTCCCTTTCACTGGGTGAAAATCATCCCAGTGCTTTTGCACAACACATTGTAGATAGGTATAATAATAATAATAACAATAATCATCACATAATAATTACAAGCGCGTGTTCTCCTGCCTCCAGATTTACTCCTCTATCGTCTGAATCCCAACTCCGATGAGCTGGACACGGCGGCAGTGGAATCAATCATCTACATACCTGGTGGTAGGGAATGCGCCTCGTCTACTCCCTCCAGGTAGTCACTCTACATAGCTAGTTTGCTTTCTGTGAGCAGCAGATCATCTTTGTGATGTTTCAGAAATGCATACTTGCTGTGTCTGCTTGTGAATGGCACAAGTGTCTTTGTGAGATTTCTGACGAAGGTTGAGAACTGCTCAGATGACCTATAAACCACTTGACACCTACAATGCATCATCATCTTTCCTTTTTTTGTTTTTGTCATTCTCCCATAGATATCTGTGCGTGTGGCACATTCGGGAGTGTGCGGTCCTGTGCGGGCGAGTGCGTGAAAATCGACAGGTGAATGACAGAAACCTTTTTTTAAAGTTTTGATCTCAAATTTTTAGCGATGTTGGGAGTGATGTTGGAGGCGATGAGGTGACCCCTCCCACAGTCTGGTGTGGAATGTCTAACGGTAAGATTCGCGTATTTAACGCGACCAACTGGCGACTTAATCCACGCTACGTACAAGCGGCTGATAGGTGAGTAGACTGCAGACTCAACCCTGTATTAGACAAACTAAGCCGGCGTTACGCAAGCATGAGATGTAAGGTGAGAGCAGCTAGAATCACTGTTTTCACTAGTGGGTGTCCTACCCAAACGGAAGCTTGGTGCTTCTTAGTATACACCCATACTTTGAATTTCATTCACGAAAGACCGAACTCCAGAAATGTTCTTCCGCTTTCCAGCAAGTTTTGATCGAACGTCAAGTCTTTGTTACTCACTATTTAATTCTTAGTTTGGATTTAAATTTGCTCCTATATTGTATTATTGTATTATTGTATTATTGTATTATTGTATTATTTCAAATATTATTATTATTGTTATATTCGTATATTATTTCAGAGTCGTTTGTCTCAGCCAGAGCTGTAGTCATATCTGGGCGGGATCGTTTGACCAGAACATCTACGTCATCGAGAAGGACACCCAGTCCTTGACCTACGAGAAGCTGCAGGAGCACAACGACTTTGTGGTGGCATTAGAGTTAGACCCAAATGACCCTGACATTATGTACAGGTACCGTATTTTGCCCATTTCACACCCAAGGTGTTTATTCTTTTTCTTGCCGAGACGCCAAAAAATTTAAATCACAAATCTGATTTGAGCCTCTCTGGGCTTTTCTTTTTTCTTCCTTTTTGTTAACCCACTGGTTTATAATTATATCTAGTGCTCTTTTGATCCTTATCTTTATAGGAAGCCATATATGAGGCATTTTTTGCTGACAAAGCTCAGCCAGAACAGGCAAACCTGCTTCATTTCATTCTTTACTTACTGCTGTGTGCCAGCTGTTACTCTGGCCTTGACCTCCTTTATGTAGTTATCTATACCCCAGTAATTTACTGCCGGTATGTCATTGCTGGGTGTAATGAGTGAAGTCACTCAGGTGCAATAATTATCATTATTATCATTATTTTAGTTATTATTGTAATTTATTGTAGTGTTTACTCTTTTATTGCTGATGTGGCTGTTATCTTTACTGTAGACTGGAATTATTTTGCGCTTAAAAATATTTAACACATTTAATACTTAATATTAAAAGTATTTGCGAAAATACCAGGAAACCTTGATAGAAAATTTTTTGTGATTGAAACACTTTTGCGAAAAGTCATCACGACTGTAAATCACTATGTAGCGATTGAACATTTTTGTGATCGTATTTTTTCCGATTTCAAACATTCGTGAATATTCGCAAAAAAATTCCGCCCCAAATAAATTCCAGTCTACAGTATCTTCTTCTACCTCTCTACATTCCTTCTCTCCTCACCCACCACTCTATGTTCTCTCTCCCTGCCTCCCTCCTTACCTCCCTCCCTGCCACTCTCCCTTCCTGCCTACCTGCCTTCCCCTCTCACCCTCTCTCCCCTTCCCTCCCTCCCTCTCTCTACCTCCCACCCTCCACCCATAACTCTTTCTTTTCTTCCCTAGGTCGTACCGTTTGTCTCACTCTCCTCCTCTCATCCATTGTTCTCCCCTCATTCCAGTGTAGATGAGATCAATCTATTTATTTCCAGCGCATCTATCGATGGCTCCATATCGCTCTGGAATACAAAGACCCTTCAGGTATCGTACAGAGTGAACTGCCCGCTGAAGAAGCTCACATCTATGAAGATCATATCGCAGGTACTGCTAGCTTCTGTCATGTAAATAAGGAACTTATGTAGCAGCTCCGTGATATTCAGCATGTACATTTGGAAAGCAAGTGGTAACCCCACCGCAATAGTGATATTACTTGTGATATTCCTTATGAGGTGACTTGAGAGATATCGTGTGATATCCCTCATGACATACGATGTGACATACTTGGTATGACTCATCACCTATCATTGTCTAACTTTGACTTCAATCGTTGTCCTCTCCTGCGTTCTACCACAGGTCAAAGGTCAGCGACAATTAATGCCTCCTTGTCAAATAATATGAGGCTACTGTGTAATCTATAATGGTGCTGCATTTTAATTTCAATTTAATTAATTTTAATCAATTTATTCTGATATTAACTAAGATAAATTGCTTAGAAGATTCATTTTATGCTACAAAATTAATCATGTGGCTAGTTGGAGGGTAAACTTCACTGATAAATCAAGAGTAATATGCTACCTAGTTTTGTGATTAAGTATGATTGCATATTTACGTAAGCAAACTCAACGCCAGAGCAGTTGAATGCCACTAATGACCCACCGAAGGCGTTACAGTGATGTTAACTTCAGCTGCTGCCGGTGGTATCTGGATACTGTTGTGAATTCTACAGCTCAGAAACTAGTTTGTAGGGTGTGATAAAAATCAGATTAATTCAAGATTAAAAATATTGATCGAAAGATTAATCAAGACTAATTATTTTTAAGAAATGCAGCACTAATCTATATGAACACATTATTCAATAATGAATTGTTGTTGGGGATTGCCTGTATTATACAAAGCTTTAGGGGAGAGGTCGGGGAGAGGTCGGGGAGAGGTTGGGGAGAGGTCGAGGGGAGGTCATGTGATTCTATTCAACAGTCATTAGTTTAATGGGCACTGTAGTCGTTTAGATTCCTTTCCAGCCTGTTTAGGTGTTTGTCGATACAATGATCTCTTCACAGCAGGAGATATGGTGCTGTTGCGATCACAGTCTGGTGCGAATAGACATTCATGGCAAGGTGCTGGCCACTCTGTTTTACAATGATGAGACTGACACTCGGGTGAACCTCAGGTGCTTCTGTATAGTCGGCAATGAAATCTGGGCCGGCTGTAAAGAGACGGGTGAGTAGATGCCGCATCCTGTAATTGGTATTATGGCGATAATCCAGGCTAGCTGTAGTGATCTGCTGCTTCGCTAGTTTCTGATATTCCCGTTCGATAACGATGTAAGACAACTACCCTGTCTTTACCCTCGCCAGTGGCTAACACCCCATTTATTAGAAAAAAGTCTCTCAGAGATGACGTTCTATAAATGAAGGAATCAAAAGAGCACTTAGCTATAGTTATAAGTCGGTGTGCTCAAAAAAAGGGGACAAGACAGACGAGCCAAGCGAAGACAGACGAGCCAAGCGAAGACAGACGAGCCAAGAGAGGCTCAAATCAGATTTAGACTTGCTGCTTTTCGGTATTTCAGCAAGAAGAAAAACAACCAGTCTGCATTAAATGGGTGAAACACGGTAGAGAAGTAAGTGTGTAAGTAGGTGTAAGTATGAATCCGGCGGCGATAAGTTGAAGCTATGGTCACTCCTATCCTATCTTAGTCCTCCCACGTACTTACCTCCTCATACTTACCTTCTCCTCCGACGTACTTATCTTTTCATACTGACTAACTCCTCCCACATGCTTACCTTCTCATACTTACTTACTATCTCTTCGTAGGTACTTACCTTCTCATACTTACATTCTCCAACGTACTTACCTTCTCATACTTACTATCTCTTTCTACGTACTTACCTTCTCATACTTACTGATTCCTCCGACATACTTACCTCCTCATACTTACTATCATTGTATGAATTGTCCATCTTAGCCGGTGAAAATAGGCTGTATATAGGCAGGGCTAACTTCTAAAAGGGGTGGAGTCAACTGCGTGAGCCCTGCATGGGTGCTGTTCACTATAATAAACATAATTATAATAAGTATGTGTATTATATATGGAGCAATGAGTTGAAATGGATGCTTACTACACCTACCTGCAGCAGCTGATATTCCTCCTATGTTTAGGCCCAGTTGTTTTCGTCCCTATGTCTCTCCTACCTGCCTCACACCATTGAACTGTGTGATCGAGTGTTTAGTACACGACAGCGATGTATTAGAAATATCTATCTCCGAGTGTCTTAACAGGTCGTATCCTTATTTGGAACAAAGAGACGGAGGAGAGGCGGGGCATCCTTCCACTGGAAGCGTCTGGAATCAGTGACATTACAGCCATCGGCAACAACCTCTACATCGGCTGTAAGCCAGGAGGCAGACGATCTTCCCACGGCGGTATTTGCCTGCCCAGCTCGTGGGTGCAGGTGCCCCCTGCTGTGCCGCAGAGCATGAAATCTAAGCTTTACATTGGCTGCGCCAGTCGGTACCTGATTGACAAGGTAAATGAGGCGCTCACTCGAAATCCTCGTATAAGAGTAGATCTTATTCCTCCTGAGTTAAGACTATCTTCTGTGATTGAATCTGTCGGTAGACTGCTGAGTTACCTACAAATCACCCTGGTCCAAGGCTTGTTCTACTTTTGTGAGGTTCATGTCACCATTTACATGGCCTCGGAGTCTCCATTAGTCTACTCTTTTAGGCAAAAATTTATATAACTTCCAATTATTCAAACTTCCTGAGATGTAATGCTGTCAGCACAAGCCGAGCCTGTCACAGAAAAAAACCGCTAACATGATATCACGTTTCGTAGTGGAGGCAGTTGTGGTTTTATTGCTTCACGTTCCATTGGCAGGTATCACAGCGTTCACACCATAAGATTTCTATGGATTTAAAACCATTTCCGTACTACTAAAGCTTATGATCATGTATCAAAAACGTTTTCCAGGATCATTTATAGTGATAGAATGAGAGTTATCCTCTCATCCAATTGGTATACCGCTATTTTCTCTAGAATGAGCAGTTTTGATTCTGAGACCAGTGGGTTAGACTTTTGCCCTGCTACAAGCCAAAAACAACAAGTTGAATTACTGCAAAGATGTTCGCTGTTGCATGGATCTTTGTACAATATGACAAAATATCGACATAAATGAAATCATTTGGAGTTGTCTTCTCTCTAAATCTACTCCAGTAAATGAAAGTTAGCCATGTCCGTCTAGAGGTTATTAGATTTATTTAATAATTATTTAATTCATATTTCATAATTCTGTGCATTTTCTTACTCTGTGTTTGAACTGACACATTCTGCAAACATGCTGTTTTAGGAGTTGTCTGTCCACAGCGATACCATACGCTGTATGTTCGCCGTTGGAGAACAGTATCTACTGACAGGCAGTGCCAGCCTAGAGGGTAAAATTGCTATATGGAGACACTCCCCTCTACACTGACACGCCCCTCTACGTTGACACGCCCCTCTACGTTGACACGCCCCTCTACGTAGAGGGGCGTGTCAACGTAGAGGGGCGTGTCAACGTAGAGGGGCGTGTCAGTGTAGAGGGGAGTGTCTCCATATAGCAATTTTACCCTCTAGGCTGGCACTGCCTGTCAGTAGATACTGTTCTCCAACGGCGAACATACAGCGTATGGTATCGCTGTGGACAGACAACTCCTAAAACAGCATGTTTGCAGAATGTGTCAGTTCAAACACAGAGTAAGAAAATGCACAGAATTATGAAATATGAATTAAATAATTATTAAATAAATCTAATAACCTCTAGACGGACATGGCTAACTTTCATTTACTGGAGTAGATTTAGAGAGAAGACAACTCCAAATGATTTCATTTATGTCGATATTTTGTCATATTGTACAAAGATCCATGCAACAGCGAACATCTTTGCAGTAATTCAACTTGTTGTTTTTGGCTTGTAGCAGGGCAAAAGTCTAACCCACTGGTCTCAGAATCAAAACTGCTCATTCTAGAGAAAATAGCGGTATACCAATTGGATGAGAGGATAACTCTCATTCTATCACTATAAATGATCCTGGAAAACGTTTTTGATACATGATCATAAGCTTTAGTAGTACGGAAATGGTTTTAAATCCATAGAAATCTTATGGTGTGAACGCTGTGATACCTGCCAATGGAACGTGAAGCAATAAAACCACAACTGCCTCCACTACGAAACGTGATATCATGTTAGCGGTTTTTTTCTGTGACAGGCTCGGCTTGTGCTGACAGCATTACATCTCAGGAAGTTTGAATAATTGGAAGTTATATAAATTTTTGCCTAAAAGAGTAGACTAATGGAGACTCCGAGGCCATGTAAATGGTGACATGAACCTCACAAAAGTAGAACAAGCCTTGGACCAGGGTGATTTGTAGGTAACTCAGCAGTCTACCGACAGATTCAATCACAGAAGATAGTCTTAACTCAGGAGGAATAAGATCTACTCTTATACGAGGATTTCGAGTGAGCGCCTCATTTACCTTGTCAATCAGGTACCGACTGGCGCAGCCAATGTAAAGCTTAGATTTCATGCTCTGCGGCACAGCAGGGGGCACCTGCACCCACGAGCTGGGCAGGCAAATACCGCCGTGGGAAGATCGTCTGCCTCCTGGCTTACAGCCGATGTAGAGGTTGTTGCCGATGGCTGTAATGTCACTGATTCCAGACGCTTCCAGTGGAAGGATGCCCCGCCTCTCCTCCGTCTCTTTGTTCCAAATAAGGATACGACCTGTTAAGACACTCGGAGATAGATATTTCTAATACATCGCTGTCGTGTACTAAACACTCGATCACACAGTTCAATGGTGTGAGGCAGGTAGGAGAGACATAGGGACGAAAACAACTGGGCCTAAACATAGGAGGAATATCAGCTGCTGCAGGTAGGTGTAGTAAGCATCCATTTCAACTCATTGCTCCATATATAATACACATACTTATTATAATTATGTTTATTATAGTGAACAGCACCCATGCAGGGCTCACGCAGTTGACTCCACCCCTTTTAGAAGTTAGCCCTGCCTATATACAGCCTATTTTCACCGGCTAAGATGGACAATTCATACAATGATAGTAAGTATGAGGAGGTAAGTATGTCGGAGGAATCAGTAAGTATGAGAAGGTAAGTACGTAGAAAGAGATAGTAAGTATGAGAAGGTAAGTACGTTGGAGAATGTAAGTATGAGAAGGTAAGTACCTACGAAGAGATAGTAAGTAAGTATGAGAAGGTAAGCATGTGGGAGGAGTTAGTCAGTATGAAAAGATAAGTACGTCGGAGGAGAAGGTAAGTATGAGGAGGTAAGTACGTGGGAGGACTAAGATAGGATAGGAGTGACCATAGCTTCAACTTATCGCCGCCGGATTCATACTTACACCTACTTACACACTTACTTCTCTACCGTGTTTCACCCATTTAATGCAGACTGGTTGTTTTTCTTCTTGCTGAAATACCGAAAAGCAGCAAGTCTAAATCTGATTTGAGCCTCTCTTGGCTCGTCTGTCTTCGCTTGGCTCGTCTGTCTTCGCTTGGCTCGTCTGTCTTGTCCCCTTTTTTTGAGCACACCGACTTATAACTATAGCTAAGTGCTCTTTTGATTCCTTCATTTATAGAACGTCATCTCTGAGAGACTTTTTTCTAATAAATGGGGTGTTAGCCACTGGCGAGGGTAAAGACAGGGTAGTTGTCTTACATCGTTATCGAACGGGAATATCAGAAACTAGCGAAGCAGCAGATCACTACAGCTAGCCTGGATTATCGCCATAATACCAATTACAGGATGCGGCATCTACTCACCCGTCTCTTTACAGCCGGCCCAGATTTCATTGCCGACTATACAGAAGCACCTGAGGTTCACCCGAGTGTCAGTCTCATCATTGTAAAACAGAGTGGCCAGCACCTTGCCATGAATGTCTATTCGCACCAGACTGTGATCGCAACAGCACCATATCTCCTGCTGTGAAGAGATCATTGTATCGACAAACACCTAAACAGGCTGGAAAGGAATCTAAACGACTACAGTGCCCATTAAACTAATGACTGTTGAATAGAATCACATGACCTCCCCTCGACCTCTCCCCAACCTCTCCCCGACCTCTCCCCGACCTCTCCCCTAAAGCTTTGTATAATACAGGCAATCCCCAACAACAATTCATTATTGAATAATGTGTTCATATAGATTAGTGCTGCATTTCTTAAAAATAATTAGTCTTGATTAATCTTTCGATCAATATTTTTAATCTTGAATTAATCTGATTTTTATCACACCCTACAAACTAGTTTCTGAGCTGTAGAATTCACAACAGTATCCAGATACCACCGGCAGCAGCTGAAGTTAACATCACTGTAACGCCTTCGGTGGGTCATTAGTGGCATTCAACTGCTCTGGCGTTGAGTTTGCTTACGTAAATATGCAATCATACTTAATCACAAAACTAGGTAGCATATTACTCTTGATTTATCAGTGAAGTTTACCCTCCAACTAGCCACATGATTAATTTTGTAGCATAAAATGAATCTTCTAAGCAATTTATCTTAGTTAATATCAGAATAAATTGATTAAAATTAATTAAATTGAAATTAAAATGCAGCACCATTATAGATTACACAGTAGCCTCATATTATTTGACAAGGAGGCATTAATTGTCGCTGACCTTTGACCTGTGGTAGAACGCAGGAGAGGACAACGATTGAAGTCAAAGTTAGACAATGATAGGTGATGAGTCATACCAAGTATGTCACATCGTATGTCATGAGGGATATCACACGATATCTCTCAAGTCACCTCATAAGGAATATCACAAGTAATATCACTATTGCGGTGGGGTTACCACTTGCTTTCCAAATGTACATGCTGAATATCACGGAGCTGCTACATAAGTTCCTTATTTACATGACAGAAGCTAGCAGTACCTGCGATATGATCTTCATAGATGTGAGCTTCTTCAGCGGGCAGTTCACTCTGTACGATACCTGAAGGGTCTTTGTATTCCAGAGCGATATGGAGCCATCGATAGATGCGCTGGAAATAAATAGATTGATCTCATCTACACTGGAATGAGGGGAGAACAATGGATGAGAGGAGGAGAGTGAGACAAACGGTACGACCTAGGGAAGAAAAGAAAGAGTTATGGGTGGAGGGTGGGAGGTAGAGAGAGGGAGGGAGGGAAGGGGAGAGAGGGTGAGAGGGGAAGGCAGGTAGGCAGGAAGGGAGAGTGGCAGGGAGGGAGGTAAGGAGGGAGGCAGGGAGAGAGAACATAGAGTGGTGGGTGAGGAGAGAAGGAATGTAGAGAGGTAGAAGAAGATACTGTAGACTGGAATTTATTTGGGGCGGAATTTTTTTGCGAATATTCACGAATGTTTGAAATCGGAAAAAATACGATCACAAAAATGTTCAATCGCTACATAGTGATTTACAGTCGTGATGACTTTTCGCAAAAGTGTTTCAATCACAAAAAATTTTCTATCAAGGTTTCCTGGTATTTTCGCAAATACTTTTAATATTAAGTATTAAATGTGTTAAATATTTTTAAGCGCAAAATAATTCCAGTCTACAGTAAAGATAACAGCCACATCAGCAATAAAAGAGTAAACACTACAATAAATTACAATAATAACTAAAATAATGATAATAATGATAATTATTGCACCTGAGTGACTTCACTCATTACACCCAGCAATGACATACCGGCAGTAAATTACTGGGGTATAGATAACTACATAAAGGAGGTCAAGGCCAGAGTAACAGCTGGCACACAGCAGTAAGTAAAGAATGAAATGAAGCAGGTTTGCCTGTTCTGGCTGAGCTTTGTCAGCAAAAAATGCCTCATATATGGCTTCCTATAAAGATAAGGATCAAAAGAGCACTAGATATAATTATAAACCAGTGGGTTAACAAAAAGGAAGAAAAAAGAAAAGCCCAGAGAGGCTCAAATCAGATTTGTGATTTAAATTTTTTGGCGTCTCGGCAAGAAAAAGAATAAACACCTTGGGTGTGAAATGGGCAAAATACGGTACCTGTACATAATGTCAGGGTCATTTGGGTCTAACTCTAATGCCACCACAAAGTCGTTGTGCTCCTGCAGCTTCTCGTAGGTCAAGGACTGGGTGTCCTTCTCGATGACGTAGATGTTCTGGTCAAACGATCCCGCCCAGATATGACTACAGCTCTGGCTGAGACAAACGACTCTGAAATAATATACGAATATAACAATAATAATAATATTTGAAATAATACAATAATACAATAATACAATAATACAATAATACAATATAGGAGCAAATTTAAATCCAAACTAAGAATTAAATAGTGAGTAACAAAGACTTGACGTTCGATCAAAACTTGCTGGAAAGCGGAAGAACATTTCTGGAGTTCGGTCTTTCGTGAATGAAATTCAAAGTATGGGTGTATACTAAGAAGCACCAAGCTTCCGTTTGGGTAGGACACCCACTAGTGAAAACAGTGATTCTAGCTGCTCTCACCTTACATCTCATGCTTGCGTAACGCCGGCTTAGTTTGTCTAATACAGGGTTGAGTCTGCAGTCTACTCACCTATCAGCCGCTTGTACGTAGCGTGGATTAAGTCGCCAGTTGGTCGCGTTAAATACGCGAATCTTACCGTTAGACATTCCACACCAGACTGTGGGAGGGGTCACCTCATCGCCTCCAACATCACTCCCAACATCGCTAAAAATTTGAGATCAAAACTTTAAAAAAAGGTTTCTGTCATTCACCTGTCGATTTTCACGCACTCGCCCGCACAGGACCGCACACTCCCGAATGTGCCACACGCACAGATATCTATGGGAGAATGACAAAAACAAAAAAAGGAAAGATGATGATGCATTGTAGGTGTCAAGTGGTTTATAGGTCATCTGAGCAGTTCTCAACCTTCGTCAGAAATCTCACAAAGACACTTGTGCCATTCACAAGCAGACACAGCAAGTATGCATTTCTGAAACATCACAAAGATGATCTGCTGCTCACAGAAAGCAAACTAGCTATGTAGAGTGACTACCTGGAGGGAGTAGACGAGGCGCATTCCCTACCACCAGGTATGTAGATGATTGATTCCACTGCCGCCGTGTCCAGCTCATCGGAGTTGGGATTCAGACGATAGAGGAGTAAATCTGGAGGCAGGAGAACACGCGCTTGTAATTATTATGTGATGATTATTGTTATTATTATTATTATACCTATCTACAATGTGTTGTGCAAAAGCACTGGGATGATTTTCACCCAGTGAAAGGGAATTTTTCAATTCTTTTCCAGACTTTTATGGTAACTCCAACAAAACTGTACATCAAAAGATTCAAAATTACCTGCTGAGTGTGAGTATGCTGAACACCAACGTTCTGAAATATGTAGGAGATGGTCTGGGCTATCTTGATTCAGTGTGGTCCGGTGCCACCGAAGCATGTGTTACAATGAACCAGGTGCATGGAAGAACGTTTCTCCCATGAAACACTAATCCCAACATCCCATTTTCCAGGGTTGTCACATTCTTGACAAGCTGCTAGGTTGTGAAATACATGTTTTGCTCCAGTCTTCGAATCGTTGAGTGTGCCGTTTTCAGGTGGCCTAGTGTCTCCACCATTCATGTATTGGACTATATTTGGGGTTTATGTTGTTCAGCAGGTTCCGCCAAGTTGTTTGATGTGTAGTTTGTGAGGGTTAGTATACAACGACACCAAATGATTCAAAATTCTCTTCCAATTTACACAAAAGTAACTACCGTCCCCGCTCTTTCACACAGCACTGTACGTACGCTGCATATACTGTACGTACGCTGCATATACTGTACGTACGCTGCATATACTGTACGTACGCTG
>ERZ1740065.1945-NODE-1945-length-12679-cov-11.319946_pt1 | contig 12679 bp, 4 predicted proteins | sample MGYA00581738_ERZ1740065 | MGnify/ENA primary metagenome ERZ1740065 (study PRJEB43018, sample SAMN04849749) | marine metagenome | isolation source: floating plastic debris | place: Pacific Ocean | collected 2008-09-01 | study: EMG produced TPA metagenomics... | reverse complement strand
GTCGCGTTTTTTGGGTTCGTTCTGGACTCTCGTGTCTCTTGCCATAGTTGTCATTGTGGTGTGGTGAGTGTGTAGAGTGTGGATAGGTGAGAAGGGAGAAGGAAGGGGAGAGAGGAGAACTGATTATCAGCTGTTACTAGCCTCTTCGCTGTAGTTGTGTGAGCTGATGAAGGTGAGGAAAACTCCATGCTAGTAGATGACGGTATCTCTGATGTGACAGTTGCTTTACTGGTTGATGCTGAGTGAAGTGTGGCTATCGATGCTGTAGTTGATTCTTGGATTTTTGTAGCTGTGGTTGTCATATCTGATGCCACTCCTGGTGTCATGGTTGCAGTGACGGCTGGTGCTGATGTCACAGTTGATTCTATTTTTTCTGAGGCTGTATGCGCCATAGTTGATGTTATGGCTGGTGTCACAGTTTGCTCCGTAGTTGATGTTTGTGTCGTTATCCTCGCTGATGTCACAACTGGTGTCACATTTGAAGTCGTTACTACATTGGTTGATGTTCTTGCTGGTGTCATAGTTTTCACTCCAGGTGATGTAACAGCTCCTGTGTCATTTCTTACTGCAGATGTTGTGACAGCCATCATCTCTGCTGAAGTTGTCATAGCTGATGTTGTAGTTTCCGACTTGGGTGACAGCATGACACTGGTCGTGGATGAGACTTGAGGCGATGTACGAACTGACGTCACAGCAGATGTGGTGCTGCTACTGGTAGGGAGACGAGATGAGTCAGTCGAGTTGGTGGTTGTACCAGTCGATGGAGAGGCTGTGGTCTGACTGGCGACACTAGGAGTAGCTGCAGACACTGCGGAGGACGTGACGTCAGTACTGACTGCTGGTTCAGAGTTGTGACTGGTGGCATTAGACACATAAGTGGTATTGTGACTGATCATATTTGTCACGGTGGGCGTCACGGTGGGAGTCACAGACGGTTGCGTGGAAGTGGTCGAGGGTAGAGGAGTTGGAACTATCGTAGAGTGAACCTGCCTCCTGAGCCTGCGACGCATTGCTATATTCGAAGGCTTGGAGGAGTGAACAAACCAGGCTACCAAATGGTGCCCTGTGGCCAAAGTGAACTCTGAGGCCGATGAACTTTTCTCAATCGCTTCCACCATCAGCTTCACGTCCGGTACCTACGAAGGTTCAATGGTAACTACTTAGCCCTGGAAACACGCCACGTGTTATACACATACTTACAGTCTATACATACATGGTTACATGCTAAGGCCAGCGTGACGTCGATAGTAGTCGAATCGGATGAGGTCATCTCCCCCGCTCCCATTTGCAGAACGTTGCGATAGTTGATCCTCTCAGCCATCCTAAACAGGCTGATATCGACATTGAGAAGGCTGGATAGATTCCTCAGCAGTCGCGCCTACAATAGACTGAGTACTTTAACTCACACCGCCTACCTGCTCACCCTCCTGTCAACAGACTCGTATGCCTACCCTGTTCATTTCGCCGCCTCCAGCCTGTGAACGTAATGCAAAGCGTAACGTGGCATATACAGGGTTGTCTTTCCCTGAACACCTCGTGTACATGCTGGTGAGGAGCGGGTCTGTATTCATGGATGGACTGAGCTCCAACTCTGTGGGGCTGCATATCTGACAGGGGCGGGAGGCCACTGTAAGCTAGAATACCAGCAAGGAATAGATCACTATTGAGTGGTTATATAGCATCACAACCATCGCAATAGTAGCTGAAATAGGTGCCGATGTTACTTTCTACAATGGCTGTTACAAACTACAACTGCATGATCCTGCTGCCAGCAGCGATGGTTATGATGCGTACAGGTGAACCAGGAGAGCAGACTACTGACGATGAAAGTTAGAGCAGAGAGTTGTATACTAGATAAACGGCAATAGGGAGACATGCAGCGACATGCAACTAGCAACTAGCAATCTGTAACTAGCAGAATGAGCGGGTTATAGCGATTAGCGGCCAAACTACACCGAGCCAATCAGACAGCGCAGTGAATGTAAGGCAGGCCCATCATAGGCTACTGTGTGACAGGCAGCTCCCAGCCTTCAGCAACCCGCATTCCCGCTTACGTGTTCACTTCATTCGTTCAACTTTCAACGGTCCTTTGTCTTTTGCAGCCGACTGTTTTTGAAAGGCAGCCTTTTAGACAGAGTTAGATAATGGAACGGTTATAAACATATCAAACAGCCTTTCGTTAATAGAAGTTGAGGCAGAAACATTGCAGCACAGGCGTTAAGAATCAGTGTACAGACTCGGTCTGAGCAAGAATATGCAGCCTGCGGCTTCGTATTCTGACAAGATTTTGGGAGTGGGAATAGTTCCTGCGATTACTAGAGCTCAAAGATAATGTTATGGTGAGATCAGACACTGTAGATACTAGTCATCAAAAATAAGATAGTACCGTTTCTTCCATCAATTGAGGTCCGGGAGCTTACCTTAACGCTAGACTGAAGATCTCGGTCTAAAGCCACTCCAATTAGACTGTTAGATTGAGGTTCAAATGACAACCATGAGCTTGAGTTTTCTTTGACGATCTGTGAAAAATTTAGCGAGGTATCAAAGGATAGGGTGCAATTTTTTTGGAAATTTGAACCGGTTGAAGTGTACAAAGTAACATACATGCTGCCCTCTGTCGAGAGTGTACTGGAAATACTGCCCAACAGGTACATCCAATCTGACGGCATATGCAATAGAGTGCATCAAAAGTAGGGCAACAAGAGCTGATGACATGCACTCCATATGGTGTGTTATCATGACAGCACTCTACATCTACAACAACAACAACAGTAGAGCGTCAGCTCAGAACATTTTTTAACTTTAGTTTTACATGGACATGAAATACCTACCTCATTTTCTATTCATATGATACTTCGTGCCTAAGATCAGCTTCTATGCAATATTGGGTGATGACTTTTGGCAGATATCAACATCGTGAAGCTGCAAAACAAGTCACCCAACGTGAAAAGCAATCGCTGTATCTCGTGGACACAGAACAGATTCTAGTAGCATCGAAAAGTGACAAGTGGATACTATCACGTATACGAAGCCTTGTCCAGCAAGAATATCACCGACACAAGCAGTTCACATGAAACAAAACGGCTAACCTTGTATCGATCACACCCATATACGACCATAGGCACTCAACAAAATGATGATGATTCATTCATATTTGAGAGCAAGAACCGCTCGCAGAGAAGCGTCCTAAGCAACAAATTTTCATACCTCCTACTTAAAAGGATGGTATTTTGAGTTTTCCCACATGCCCGATGAGTTTTCGCTGCCTAATTTCGAATTAATTTGTTCTATCACGGCAGAATATAAGAAACCCTGAAAGAAGCTTTCGACTTTCGAGCCCCGGCTATGTTCATTTGAGAGCGATCGAATCTACATGGAAACACAACTCCGATGAATGATCCCAACGTGCTTGCCACACATTGCATCTACAACAGTAACGCCATCACGTTTTAAGTTGTAGGTTAGGTATATAAATCAGTTTCGGATGTAGGTCTGAGGTCACGCTGTGATGCTATGATGCTATGCTATGATGTGTCCTACAGAATATATGGAGAGCAGCAGAGCTGAGGCTGGGATGGAATGTCACATGTGCTGGCTCACAAAATAACATAGATATGTTGATTACCTGAAATAAGACCAGAATAACGACCTCAACAGTAACTTTGAAATGCCTCACATTTAGATCCTATTCTGGTAATAAACTCACCGGGAGGCTAGTGACCTACTAGTTATCACAGCTAGTTGACTAGTCTCTCTCCTTCGTGGTGGTAGGGAAGTTGCTCTGCAACCATACTGGCTGTATGACCACATAGACTGCTAATGTGACACAGAAGCAATTATGTTCGGATAATCTTCCTGACACCACTGTGACTGGAGATCGAACCCGGGACGCCCTGCACAAGGGCCTCACGCCACTACCCCCTCAACCATGGCACATTCTGGTAATAGTATCAGGCTGAATTCATTGAAACCACTGAGGTAGGGTGCCAATGTGATGCCACAAACAAGTAAATAATTATTTTTGAAACATTGTTTTGATTTGAGACAAGAATCTAACTATGAAAATAGGTTTTTACATCACTCTATAACAGCTGCAAAATATGTGAGCGAGCGCGATCAAAGAAACTGGGTTAACACTGTTTGATTTTGAACCGTAAAATACAGCTAGAAAAATAATGATAGATGATTAGCCTTCATAAAGCAAAGCTGATGATCTATATTACAGAAAATAAGTTCTTACATTCATTTAGAGACACCTAAGGTGATTCATATTACTATAAAACTAACAACAAGAATGGGCAGCGTCTGCCATATTGAGATTCGGATTTATCTTCTCATGTGAGATCTTTAGGGCAGGCATGGAATGCATCGGAAGGTTAGTACAATGACATCAGACATCTTCCTTCATGCTATAATGGTTTTCCAAGAAATATTCCCACAAGACATCGATTATTTCCCCTACCACCACGTCGCTAGTATTCTTGCCGATCATTCTGAGAGCAAAGTGTCCGTCTTGCCTCAAGTATTTATCACTGAATACAGCAAGAGCTCCCTTGTGCTTTTTTTTGTCGTACTTGCCAAAGACCTTGAGATACTTCCGGAAGTAACTGCGACGGTTTGTGGTGAACAGTATCCACAGCCATGACACGGTGGAAAATGCTGTTGCAATGCCCAAGAACACCAGCCAAAACCAGACGAATATGAATATTTTCTCATTGAAAAGGTTTATAGGTAGGGTGCACTGCACTGTGTAAGGAATATTGCGGCCCAATGCTCTCACTTCAAAGTCACAGAGCGTGACTCTGGGAAATCTGACGGATTCCGTGTAGGTGCCGGTACTGGCCACATCTCTGAGTACTTCGATACCAAAGAATAGATAATTTGTGCCGAGGAAGTGGTTCATCAGGTACAGCTGTAGGAAGACGTTTCCAATGTAGAGCAGTTTAGATAGCAAATATATCGCGCTCAGAAAATTTCCATATCGCTTGCCGCAGAGGCAGCCTAGATTGGCGAGATACGATTTGAACCTGCCGCATGGTCCGGTCTTGATCTCTCTCGAATACTGAAGGAATCTGTCTATATGTCGCATCAGGAACTCCGAAGTCTTGTCCCTACACTCAGGGTTTAGGTGGTCAATGTCACGACACAGCTTCACCATCTTGTTCATATCCACGCCGACAGTTCGGTTGAGGGTGAGCCAGTGTACACTTGGCGTGTAGAACATGATCGCCTGTACAAAGAGTACGAGCGGCACCCATTGATAGTAAACAATCTCCTTGCGAGGACTTTCCAGAATGTTCAGCTCAGACATGGGTATGTAATAGGTGTTCGAAATCCAGCACACGTTGTTAGCATACTCGACCCAGCTATCCGGGAACTGCGCAGGCGACCAGCATTTGATTATCTCACCGACGTATTGGTTCGTTGTCGCCACGATGGCCAAGATGGTGAATATGATGAGAGAGTATTTGTGATTGAGTCTGTCGACGACGTCTTCATCGTATCGAGTAAACTGCTGTATAATCTGAGTGATGGGTTCCACAGCCTCGAACAGCAATGACATGGTGACGACAGCGGTTACTGAAAATAAAACAGATTAGTCAGCAAGATGGTTTCTCTATACCATGCATCTATGACTAATGCTGTTCAGCAATCCCACCGGCACCACCATGTATAACAGTGAAACAAAACCCATCACATGACATAGATGTATGTATGAGATAGAGAGAGCTACACGGTTGCGCCGCGAAATGTTATGGAAAGCACTCAAGGTCTCAAGGCGAGGTCAGAGTCGATATACTACTGTCTGTTCTACTGATGAGGATGTAATAGAAGATGTTACTTTGGTAACAGCGTCACTAACCTGTATATGAGAGGCTCACAGATTAGTATCAGTACCCCAGGAGGTAGGTTTCGGCAGCGTAGGCGCCGTTGCTGCCGCCGGACTGAATTTGGGGTCAGGTAATGCTGATATGGGGTGTCATGTTAAACGCCGACTCTAACAGGCAATGTCTCCAACTGTTCCTGTGAAAACACTAGCATTGAGAACTGTGAATGCAGTGTAAACATATTACAATTTATTAGAACTGATTGAATAAGCTCACAGTGAGAGGCTGCCTAATCAGAAGGTAGGAACGCAATCACATGGAGAGAAGAAAGGGACCTGAGGATTACATACCGGAGCTGACACGCAACCGACCACTCTGTATTCTATGGGTTGGCTTTCAGCAAAAAGCAAATATGTGAGCTAAAGATTAAAATATAAAATGCCGTTTCAAAAGAACCAACTATATGACAAGATGGTTTACATGCTCATGTATTCAAATAGAGAGTCGCTTCTGTGTCCTGAGAGGCTTTCGGATCAGGGAGACATTGTTACCTGTGGGGGAAGGAGGCGGAGGCCAGAGCTGTGGAATTTTATGGGAGCAGCCATTGTACCTTCCTTCTCCCAGTGCCCATGCCTGATGGCAGTTGACACGTATTGTAACTGTGTAGTATCAGGACAGACAAGCATACACTAGGCTGCAAGTGCATTAGGTCTTTAGGCTCTGGAAAATATGGCGTTGAATATATAGAATCATATTTTGTTGCTGCAGGTTGTTGTAGGCTGCTATCTATCCCAGAATACCTCAAAACTGCTGGAATTCCACCTGTTGCACAGCATTGAACTGAAACTACCCATTATAACAATGACGTCTTGAATGAAATACATGACAACCTCTACTCAAAACTTTAGAGCAGCGCATGAACTAGGTTCTACAAGAACCTTTGTAATAAATGCGTTAGTTAACATGGGGTGAATGAAGAGTGGGGGAGGGTCAATACCCTTCCCTAATGAAACCATGTCAGCTCTTTGGAACTTGATCTATCAGACTATTCTATTCTCAAACATTGACAACCTGATAAACAAAGATTTTCCTGGTGCCCTGATATCGGTGAAATGCCAACCACCTGACAGCAACTGTATTGATATACACTCACGTTGGTGCACGTCATAATGGCCTCTATACCGCTGACTACGATAGGTAAGCCTGACACTGAATCAGCTACATGATTCTCATAATGAGTCAGAATGGCGGCTCGTGTTTACCGTGGACCCACGACCCACGCTTGTTTAATCAGGTGGTTAGTTACTACACGAAATCTATTGAACATATTCAATAGAATTATCGGCAGCACTCAGAGAGACCGGTGACGCTCCAAGAATAGGCAGGCAGCATGTTTTAGCATCTGACTTCATGCCTAAAGAGAGCCGTGGTATTCATTGAATGGCTATCGACAACTGCTAGCCTGTGTCAGCAGTAACTGTTACAGCAAAACTAATTAAAGCATCAATCGCTTTGTGAATAAACAGGAGGACAGTGTGTCAAAGCTAATGGAGTTTTAACACCATAACTAGCCACACAATGTCTGGTCCATGATCGGCCATTGAATCACCTGATTGTTTCTATTCAGCGAGGATTGTAATTAGTACTAAACTTTCACAAATAAAAGCCATTGACCGTGTGGATATACTTTTATCAGAATGTTTTCTATTCAAATCGCACTCAGAGCTAAACTAACACTCCTGTCCCGGTAAACTGAGTGTTGCCTGTTAAAACCTTGATACATCAGCTATAGCTGTTGTCGATAACACAAATTTTTTCTCGCGATGACTTTTTTCTTGTTCTTTGTCTTTAGTTACATTGAAACATTTCCCCAGCTGAAATAAATAGCCATTCACTACCAAACTTGTCAGCTCTCCTGTATATCCATGCACGTTCCGGCACGTTCCGGTAGCTTGGCTGCGGTTTATTAATTATGCCCTGCTGAGCCGAGCATATGCAGTATAATCTTAGCTGCAGTAGGAAAGAGTTCTAAGTTCTGGCATCTCAAAATGCAGACAAACTGAATATTCATTATTTTTTATTAGAAAACTTGACTCACCATCGTAGGCCAACCAGCAATTTCAAGTGGTAGGATAACTCCAATAGTCAAGGAAATGTAGCGCAATAGTAAAGATTCAGTGCACATGAATGATGGCGAGGATGATGATGACAATAATGGCGGCGACATGATATCATTTGTTTGCTGGATCTGAGCTACATGTAGTAAAAACGCGGTAAAAAGTACTTTCAGCTCTATCAGGCGCTGGGACTTGTTCGGTAAAAGCCCGGCACAGGGTCCCAGACTGCAGTATATCCCACCATATATAGAACTGTACTGGTCCTCAGAAGAATGGACTGCCGGAGGCCTATAATCATGTCTTTCTCTACACCTGCCGCGGGCCTACCTCAGTTAACCAATGAACTACACTGAGATAGGGCACTGCCCAATCAGATGGGACGGGCTGCGGACAAAGACCATCAAACTACCAGATTGGTGCTGAAATGAGAATATTGATGTGTGGGGGATGTACTGAATGGAGATTCCAGCTTGCACACTGATTATGGGAGCGTGTGTACTCAGTTTGGTGTAGTGTTAGCAGTATAAAAATACTGCTTCAATTCTCATTCTGATTTTTTTTTAGCACCGTCAACACAAAACTGCATGGGTTGATTCTGGCAAGTTAACTGTGTTGTATCCATACTTATACTGATGGCTAACGAAGTCAATTAGAACAAATTCCAGAGCATGTGAGTGAGTTTATGGAGAGGAGAGAGGAAAATAGGGAGAGGAGGGAGAGAGGAAGAGATGGCAGGGTAGAGTTAGGGTAAGAGGCAGGGAAAGTCAAGGGAGAGACATCAGAGGATAGAGGGAGGGAGAGGGGAGAGAGAGAGAAGAGAGAAGAGGAGAGATGGGAGAGACAGGAAAGGGAGGGAAATAGAATGGGTGCGCGCGTGTGTGTGCGAGGGAGAGAGAGGGGAGAGAGCGGAGAAGAAAGAGAGGGGGAGAGAGAGAGAGAGCGATAGACTGTCTTCATGTGGGTGTGTTTTTAGAAAGACGGACGGAGTGTAGGAGGGATATGACGGAGGGAGTGTAGGAGGGATATGACGGTGAATGGAACTAGACTTTAAAGGTGCTGGATAAGAACAATAATGGTAGTGATGATCACGAAGCAGGTACCGACGATAGTAGAAACTAAATTCCGTCTGAATGCTGCGGCTGCATTAATCCTCGCTGCCAAATGCTGACCTGTAAGTAAAAGTACATGCGAAATTATACGTAAGTAAGTATTAGGTGGACATATCAGACAATTGTCGGTCGACCGTATTACTGGACTTTTAGCAGTTTTATGGTTAACATTTCTCCTGCATGGCCTGTGCCTATCAGCTTGCACTTCTAGGCACAGGCTGGCTCCCCTGAGAGAAGACATACGTGTATAGCAAAGGTTAATGACAAAGTTCTTCTTTCAGGTCAGGGTTGGGAGGGGGTGGCCCGGTATCAAATTAGCTGTATGGTTCCGAGGACTTTCGATTCGGCACAGAAGCAATTGTGACTGAGACTGAGATTTGAACATGGGACTCCTCGTACAAGGAACCACAGCGCTGTCCTCCCAGCCATGACTGCTCCCTAATTATAATAATAATTATTATAATGGTAATAATAATAATAATGATAATAATAATTAAAATAATAATAATAACAATAATAATAATGATAATAATAATAATAATAGTGTTACCGTAAAATAAGAAATCTTTGCGGCAATATATTTTGCGTTTGTTTATTGCAACAGAAATACTTACGAGTTCAATTTTTATTCAGAAAATAACTGGAGGGAACTATTCAAGAAACCAAAACAAGATCCTTGCCTGTGTGGACTTCAGCCAGCCGTTTGTGGTATGTCATGACAATGGAAGATGCAATCGCAATAGAACTTGCCTGTTTGTTTGTAGTCGCGACATCGCAATGATGCGAAGATGGCAAAGATACCGATGACAGGGAAGCAGCAGAGAGCATTGAATATAGACCAGATCATGTAGTCAGGTCCCTCGTAGGGTGAGTTGGCATCACCACTCGTCACCGTGACGACTTGGGGCAGCATGGTCCATAGCCAGCTGCGGGTTTGATCGTGCTGTTGGGGAGGTGCAGGACGCTGCACCGGTGGATTAGGGAACTGTGCATAAGGTGGCGGAGGCGTGGAGAACGCCTGGCTGGTTGACACGTGCCTGCGGTCTTGCTGCCCATTGAAGGCAACATACGTATTATGATCGTTTTCTACAACATAGCAGTAGTGAGCAGATGGAGTATAACAAGTTCTCGGTAGATGTCTATTTCCCACCCAAAATTTCTTCGAAAACCAGAAGAAGAAGAGTTATGAAGAACTGTTGAACAGTTCAAGGATACTTTAAGAGCTGCCAGGGTGGGGAAATAGACAACTATCAAGTTCTGATACAAATTTTGAATTGGTTCAGCATAAGGAGCCCAACTGGCAGCAACATATATGATATGTTAACGCACCAACGATGCTCTGCTTGTCTATCTCCGCCATGTCCTGGTAGTGCAGGCCTTCTTTGTGTCGACTGACAACTGCTTTCGTTAGAAAACAAATAACACACCGCGACAGTCGAATTTCAATGCATAGAATGGCGCCTAGAGCGAACTGAAAACATGTGGTTGGCTTAGCGGTCCCAAGCACTATTGAAGATAAGCAAACGCAACGCCTAATAGTACTATACTGGCTCAAGTACTAAAGTACTAAAGTACTGTAGGCGTTATGAAGCTATATTCACACGATTCAGATCTGAGAGTGTGAACAAAAATTGTTGTCCACAATCTCTGAAAATGATTATTCTGCCAGGAAGGGATGCCAACAGTCACTGACCTTTAAACAATCGACCCGCCCTGCATCAGTGCGCATGACCTGTCCAGCTTAAGTGCACATAACCATGCATGAACATCGGCATGGATTGAGCATGGGGTGATAAATTAGGGTGCAGGTGATCACTGATGCAAGGATAATGGATAGATACTGCAAAGCTTCCGACAGTATCTAGGCTTCCATGAAAGTATACAGAAAGTCATGGAGATTGTGATATGAAGATGTGAAGTATGGACATCATTTACAAGCCTTTTCGGCTTATCTTCACAAGCTGGGCTTTACTACAGTGTTTTGTTACAGTAGATGTCTAAAATTAAGGGATCTCAGCTTGGGTCAATGAAAATTCCTCACAACAGGGGTCAAGAGGTCATCAATAAAATTCTTAGATCTGTAACTGTATTATGGTGACATCAACAGCTCAGCAGTTGTCAAGGAAATCTGGCATTTCTGTATGTTAGGTCAAGGTTAGGGTAAGCACTGAGTGGTTGAGACTTCTGAAAAAATATACATAGACATATAGATTCTGCAGGTACCATAGTCATTGCGGTTTCTAATATTTACTGATCATAATCACTGTGCTACAGACTGCAATCCGATCAACAGTATGCCTTCAGTATGCCTTCGTACATGCCGCTTTCAATTGAAATCCAATTCTGACTTTGCAGTTGCAGATTGAAGCGCAAGCAGTAATAGTTCTCATGCGCTGTTGAACACATTTTTGACTAAGGGGAAACTGAAACGACCTGGGAGGGGGGAGGGGGAGGGGAGTGATGTAAATGTGGGTGTGGCTTATGTCACTGTAATTATGCCATCATTTGCTCTGATTTTCTCGCTCAGTCTTCAGCTCACAGCTGATTATCCCACTTGCATTGGGCTATGTTTGCAATGAGCAGTCCCCTCCCCCTATCTCAAGCATGATATCTGTGACATTATTCAACAATGCTTTCCATTGGGTAGGAGAGAGCTCAGTGGTAGACCCTGCACCTCAAGACACGCAAATGTTGAGAGGTTGTGAGTTCGAATCCCACAGAGTTCTCCTGCTGAGCCCTCGTGCCACAGGTGTGGTCCGACCTGCCTAAAAACTGAGAGCAACCTGGCGCCCCATATGGCAGCCTCGCCCTTAAGGCACGTTATTTCTCAGTGTGCAAGTACATGAGGCAGCCTTGCGATTTTAACTTTAACGTTTTTGTTTTTTTAGCACATGCTTACCAGGCTCCCATAGTGGTAGTTACGGAGAGCAGAGGATGCTCATGGATATCTGTGAGAATACATCAATGAATGAAACTATGAGAATGGCAAAGGCGATGTGACTTTTACATTAGTATTTCAGCATTTTTTACTTTTATGTCAGCATGCCCTCATATGCGCACCTGTGTTACACCGCATTTACTCTGTACTTAGTACAGGCGTACGCATGACACATGTGGGCATACTGACATACGAGTACAAGATGCCGTATTCTCAATGCCAACAGCAAAGTTGATGGAGGAATGGAGTACTACGAAAGAGCGGTAGGTGTACTCGAAACCACTTCTCAGTGGAATAAACATGCTGGTAGGACCGTTGAGCTAAAGAAGAGCAACTGTGCTGCTGTTGACATGTACGGGATGAAAGGGTAGGCACAACAGCAGGAACGTTACATAGATAGTCAATTAAAGGTTCGGAAACAAAGACCATCCTGACTTCTTGGAAGCAAATAAATAAACCGAAACAGCCGAACTTTGACTGCAATGAACAAACGCCCTGGAGTAGATGTCGGGTTGTGCTTCAGATGATAAACCTCGAAACTTGGGAACATCTTATGTTATCTAATATATTACTCTCCGCGCACTATTGTATTGTATTGTATTGTATTGTATTGTATAGTATTGTATTGTGTGGTATTGAATATTGCACTATTGTATTGTATTGTGTAGTATTGAATATTGCACTATT
>ERZ1740065.1944-NODE-1944-length-12683-cov-11.849541_pt1 | contig 12683 bp, 9 predicted proteins | sample MGYA00581738_ERZ1740065 | MGnify/ENA primary metagenome ERZ1740065 (study PRJEB43018, sample SAMN04849749) | marine metagenome | isolation source: floating plastic debris | place: Pacific Ocean | collected 2008-09-01 | study: EMG produced TPA metagenomics... | reverse complement strand
CCCTCCCTTCCTCCCTCTCTCTCATATATTTCATTCTCTCTCTATGTAGATTAGTGTAAGTACATGTACATAGTTTCCCACTTCATTTCTACTAGTCACTCACAGCCATGGATTTTGTGAGCACACGGTCAGCGTTGATGTTGTAGAGAGGTACGACTACCACGCAGAGTTTGGCGACCGACGTAAGTCTGTCACCAGCGCCCGCACTTACTTCTACGATAGCGAGGGACAGTGCGACAAGAACATGTGGACATTTATGAAGTGTATCGACGTAGTGGCAGAGGCCACCGATTCCACTGGCCTCGCTGCCATCAAACTAACAGCTCTTGGCCGACCAAAATTCCTGGTAAGACAGGGGAGACAAGTCAAAGTTTTCAGAATTGCTGATGAATTTCATCACCACTCATTGTTTGAGCAGCGTATTGTAAACGTAGAAATTTTAGCGTTGTCAAACTATAGCGCTTCCCTTAAATTAGCTGTAATTCTAATAATAGTGCCTGGATTTTTAGCGATTCATTTCCAGCTTGTATATAACATAAAGAGCTATCAAAAATATAGCTCTCAACTTTAATAGTGTTTTATTCCAGCCGCTGTTATAACTATTATTTTTAGGTCGCTAAAATGTCTATGTTTACAATATTTAGTTTGTGTGACATACAGGAAGTGTTGTATACCTCGAAGGCACTGAAGTCGCAGCGGCTTATGATACGTCACAGCCTCGGTGCTATTGAACCTGTAGAGTTCAATAAGACAGCGTACTTACTTAATAGCATAAAACGCCATTGTGATTATCGCAGGACGTTAGCTCACCGGCTGATTATGATTAGAAAACTTAGTTTTCATGCGTTCAGCGCGTGAGAACTAATCATGTACTCTCCGCGTGATCATTCATGTGATTGAAACTGCTCTCGATGTTCTGCTGTCGAAAGTTAACAGGGAAGTATCTAACTTTCAGGATTCTATACAGCTACGCATTAATTTCTGTTTTTTTATTCTAGTAACCACTTCTCCGGGACATAGACATAGACATTATCTGTTTTGTTACTGTAAGTTTTAGATTAGTTTCATAATCATGTTGAAAATCTTTTATTGTGTGATTTTTCCGGCAGTGGAACAAACTTAGCGAATTGGATTCAGTTTCACTTTGAACCACAGCTGTTGTGAATTAGAGTAGGTTTCACTTCGACCCACAACTTCTGTGGATCATATTCAGTTTCACTTTGACCCATAGCTCCAGATGTCGAAGGTGCTGACGCTAATGAAGGACACGTTTAATACGCTGACAGTGGATGAGACACAGGTTGAGCTGAAGAGGATCAGGAGAGAGACACTGGCAGCCAAGCTGTCACATCTGGGTGTGCCAATGTCACGTGACAGCACGAACGACTGGTTCACTTGGCTCGACGTCTCTGGCTCCGGGTACTGCTAACAACATCAGTCTTCACGCAGGAGTTATCTTCTCATGAAATATAATGTGTATTCGTGCTGTAGGGAGGTGGATTTGTATGCATGGAGTAATCTGCTCAACGTTGACAGACCGCTACACATGCTGATGACAGTGCCAAACCTGGAGACAGGTAAACTACAGACCATAGTACCCAGGCTATCAAGTACTGAGGAGACAGAACTCAGGAGTATGTTGCGTCGTATCAACACCCTCGCAGAGGTAATTCAACATCCCGTATATATCTCCGCATATATACTAACATCCCGTATATATCTCCGCATATATACTAACATCCCGTATATGGGTACTAATGAAAATAATAGGACCTGGCATGATTAGTTCTTTAGAGCCAGTTTTGATAGTGGCGGTCTAACCGCAGCGAAAATAGTGACGAAAAATTAGCGCTTTCATTACAATTCGTTGTAGACATTATACCTATTACATCTTATGTAGGAGTTGTCTTCTCATGTCTGGCATTGATATCATTAATATTGCTATCATTTGGATTTCTCGATGATTTTGAAGGAAACGCTAACGTCTCAGTCGCTGTACATTCTGGTTCTACAGCACGACATGGTATAGCTCATTTCCAATTACTAAAACTCCGAGTTCTACACTTGCCCTCATAGTTTTTGGAGTTATCATCTCGCGGTCATGTGGTATGATTTTCTCACAATGATTTTTATCGGCTCATCTGTTGGCAGCATGCTCAAGAGAGAGGGGTGCGTCTGATGGTAGATGCTGAGCAGACATACTTCCAGCCTGCTATCAGTCGACTCACCATGGAGATGATGCGGAAGTTCAACAAAGAGAAAGCCATCATCTTCAACACTTATCAGTGCTATCTGAAGGCAAGTGCCTGCTTATCTCTGGTTGAAGTGCTGCTTGAAAATGCAGCGAATTTTTACAGGTAGAAAAATATTTTATCAACTGATATTTTGATCTTGTCATCAGCCACAAAATTGCAGACGTCAGAAACCACTACAAGGGATTGTGGGAAAAAGTCTCTCGAATTTTGTTTTGGCATCCAGTCAATTTTCCGTGTAGTGAGTGTCGCAGTGGCGCTCGCGTCTTGGCAGAGCCAATTGGCAGCCGACACTGATATTGTAGATTTCCGTGTCATTTAGGGATTTAGGCGGCTGGCCATTGCCAAAGGCGTGTGAAGTCGGATTCGTTGAACCAATCACTTTCCGTTTTAGAACGCCTATGAGAACTTTGTGGTCGACACCGACCTTGCCAGACGAGAGGATTTCTGTTTCGGTTCGAAGGTTGTTAGAGGTGCGTACATGGACCAGGAGCGAGAGCGGGCACAGTTAGTTGGGTGAGAATTGGTGCGATGGCGTGGGGATGTCTTCAAACTTCAGTCTACCATCAGAGGATGTGATTTATGTCCAGATACGAAGACCCCATCAATCCGACGTTCGAGGCCACTTCAGCCATGTACGAGAGCGTGATCGAGCACGCGATGCTTGAGGCAAAGCGCCGGCAGTTCGGAAAGGTAGCTGTCATGGCTGCCACTCACAATGAAGACTCCATTAGGTTTTGCATTCAAAAGTAAGCTCAGCATGAAACTCGATCAAGAGAAATTGTTGGTGAAGCAGATGATGTCATCATGCTTCGACACTCTGTGCGCCTTTTTAATGCTCTGATTGACGTTGTGTAGATTGAAGGAACACGGAATACACCGTGAAGACAAGGTAATCTGCTTCGGCCAACTGCTCGGAATGTGTGATCACATCAGCTTCCCTCTGGGTAAGACTCCAGACGACTCTCCGACTCTACTTCCCGCTCGTCTGCAGACGTCTGATTTCTGTCCTTCCAGGTCAGAGCGGTTACTCCGTTTACAAGTATGTTCCGTACGGCCCCGTCGAAGAGGTACTCCCATACCTCTCACGGCGCGCAGCAGAGAACCACGGCATCATAAAGAAAGTTCAGAAAGAAAGAGGGCTGATTTGGAATGAGTTGAAGCGCCGGAAGTTGTTCTCAAGCTAATGAGGCTCTACAACGTATGCAATATCAGAGTAGCAATGAACCTTCGACGACAAGACATCTCAATTTTCTTACCTGTTCGAAATCTCATGGCAGACAATCTCGTTTCTAGTTCATTTATTTGCTCAGTTTTCTTCGGTCAAGGCAGCTATACGTATATCACCCTTTTGACAATCGTTTACATGTGCATGAATACTCATCACTCCACCACACATACCTCACTTATCATAGCAGTGCGAAGTTCTCCAAGCCTTTGATCACCAATTGTTTTACCTTAAGATATATATACTATCAACTTGACTATTTGGTGAAACACAATGTGAACTCAAGGGCATTTGAGTGCCAAAATGGTGATGTGCTACCTTTTAGTTTTTATGCAGTTCATACAAATAAACTGATACGAAATCCTAGCTAGGCACTGACGCAGGACTGTGTCTATCTAAATAGTATCATATGCACCTGTGCTTGCTCAAAATGTCGACTTCATGAAATGATTCTCTAATTTACCATACTGAGGAAAATATTCGCACACATGACTTCCTCCTACTACCAGGGGCGTATATTATAAGAATTTGAGCAGTCTAACATTCAGCTATTGAAGTTAAAAAGCCTATGGATGAAGACTGTACCTCAACCTTGACCTCATCTGTATCAATATCGATAGCTAAGACTACATGACGATACTTTAAACTCAGAATTTGAGCAGTCTAACATTCAGCTATTGAAGTTAAAAAGCTTTTAAAACTTGCATGCACTCCTCTTAGTCACTGGGATTTGATAGCTTTTGTTCTGAGTTGTTTGGCATCACCATTTATTCATCGCTATTGGTACTTGGTAGCAGTGAACTGGGGTGTCAGAGATACTTTTTGTACAACTTTCTTTAAACTTTCTTTAAACTCTCTAACTGTGGAGCAGTCGAACTCTCGAATGCTCGACATATGAATATATGCCCCTGCCTGCTACAATCATCAGTGAAATTTTGTAATCTTATAATATTTTGTACAGGTCAAACTGCATGCTTACAGTAGAGGCAGCAGACCCTCCAGTTACTGACCGATATATGTCCATGTCGCTGCCGAATGATGGAAACAGTGAGTTTAATTATATTGTCGCCCTACAGCCCCGTTTGACGAGACAGGTATGCAGTACAAGGGTGGGTCTCAGTGATCACAGCGTCAGCTAAGCATCGCCAGACAGGTGCTATGCATGGCCTCAAAGGCAGTCTGATGGAGATGGATGGCTGCACTGACAACCTTTGGAGAGTAGTGGAGCACTCAGCTGTACCTGTCTGCATTGAAGGCACTGATGAGTTGATAAAACTTGTATTGCACAAAGATCCCAGCTGATTTCACTAATGGACAGTTATGAACAACCTTTGCTGGCCGTCAGAGATTTCAATCTCTCCCGAAAACCATCCATTCAGCGAATTAAGTTGCAGTGTTTCTAATTGTTATGGGCGCAATAATCACATGCTTCCACTCGTAAATCCTAGGCACTCATGCGCTCTCTGGGCACACCTCTGCTCCATAAGCTCCAAGGGCTGGTGCGTGTTCAGGCTCCATTGCAATTAAGAGAACTAGCAGTTGTCTCCTCACTAATGACGCTAACAAATCATATCAACCAGCCAATGAGTAGGACATGCTATATTTCGTGCATTTTGCTCAGTTTTTAATTCTATATCTGAAGGTGAAGGTTATTCAGCTAAAGAAACTTTCTAGATCTTACATCAAATGATGGCGCTCTACGTCAACTTCCCAATGAAGGTCAATCAGACAACGGTGGCAGTTCGGCTGCGATGATGAATAATGTCTACAAAAATGAGCAATAATAGACGCAGTGATGGATGAACTTGTCCATCACTGCCCGAGTGTAATGAGAAGCACATCTAAGGGTGACTCATGTGTTTCTGCCGCTGTAGTTAGCTGAAGAGTGATTTAGCCATTGGTACTCATCGTTTTCTCTTGAAATGCCTGTTTCACAGCGTCGTCAGTGCCAAGTCACTCGAAAATGAGATCGGTTGGACGAGCTTGTCAACAAGTTGGTTATCAGCCATGCCAAAGACGCAGGTGTGATAGGGGAGGAGATCAAAGCAGTAAGACTGCTCTCTGATGGAACTATTATTCGTTAAAGTCAAGCTCACTATTTTTGTTATCTATACTTGATGGTACTTAGAAGGTCTGTTATATCCACATCTGGGAAGGTATTTGATTCTACAGTGGTTGGATCCAAGGATGATGGAGAAAAGACCGGCTCAGCTCTTTTATCGTGACTCCGGAGGCAGCAGGACAGGATAGTAAATATGACTAGTCACACATAAGTACAGTAAATATCATGGATGCCTGTCGCCACCTGGTGTCAATAAGTATATAAGCCTGCTGTTGTAGCAAGACTTATTGAACACACCTGTGTGGCTTATAGCCATTGATCTGTTCAAGCATATCACAATAACCTATACTCTCTATATACCTACACACATAGTCCATGTCTATGTACATTCAAGTAGTCCATGATGACCATCATAGATTTTTGGGGTTGTTCACTGTTCACCTGCTGGTGATGGTATGGTAATGGTAGATTAGGATGTTGCTTCATCCTCTATCGATTGCCGTAAAACCAGAGCAGTCTTGTGATCGAGATTATACGTAGATAAGCCCAACTGGTTGACTTACGAAACTTGAGAGCCTTCTGGTGTGACCAGTATTCAACTCGCACAGACTAGTTCATATCAATAGCGTTATGCATGTACCGCTGGGATCGATGAATCACTTGCTGTGCGCCATGTTATGTTTGATCAGATTGCTATAATCACTAGTAAAATGCCCCAAGTATTTAGGCCAGCAGAAGATGGCCTCTAAACAGATATGAATCAGCTATAAGGACTATGATGCTATCATTTACTTATTACCCTTTGCAGCGAAGGAAGCGACATTAGAGAGGTTGCGCAATCCTGCTATTTGGTTCCACTTGGTTGGAAGTTGGCGATCATGAATAGTAAAATGTAGTATAGTGTCTCTTTCCTTTGGCATGAAATTATCTTAAACATTTCTTTCGGTTTCTTGTAACAACTTTTAGCAGTATAGATAATGGGTATAGATGCTGGAATAGAAAGGTTTTCCTTCCGATATATTTTCTTTGGCATGTGACGTTTGATTGGTTCAGCACCTAGTTTTGTGATGATGGCTGAGAAAACTTCAACCAAAGTGGGTGAATGCAGTAAGTTATTCAAAACCAGAGGTTTTACTGTACTTTTCCATTATGTCACCCACAACACAGAAGCTCATTTCACTTAGCAGCGAAATTGTAATATTTATTTCCACAATTTGATCTGGCTTCACGAAACCGCAGTACTCAACACAGCTATAGCTCGCCTATGACAGTGCAGTAAGGGTCAGGCATGTGTTACTTGTCTACTTCTCTTCACCATGGCTGATTCGTGGATACGGTGTGGTAGCTGATACTAGTGCGTTGTCATGGAAGGAGTGGTTGTTAGTTAATTGTGAATGAAGTCGTCTGTCATGATGCCAAATCCTGCGTCATGCTCATTGATTCAGTTCGGTATTAACTTTGTCTTGATTGGAATCGGTCGAATACTGCTTCTAACTATAAACGCATAAACAACCGAGCGTCGTCATGGAAGATATCTTACAGCTGAGGACAGCACAAATATCTTAGACAGCATTATTGCAACATAGTGTACCGCCATCAAGTTGAACACACCTTTGTGGATGTTGGTTTTATTTCGTTTATTTCTACAAGAGGCAGATTGTAGCAGTTTGAATAGGCTGGTGAACTGAGATTTTTTTTTCATAATGCATATGCAGAAAAGGGAGTAGAGCGTGAATCATAGCAGAGGTGAATGACGGAAGATATGGCATGTGACACACTTTCCGTATAATTAACTATACAAAACATTGGCGATCAGATTGAGGCATCCAAAGCTGCAGTATCCATATCAACTTACTGAATCACTCTGTTTACAAATGATCATCTTTGTTGCCATAGCAACAATGTCCCACACCGATATTTTTTCAGCACGCTTGACGCAGAGCCCCCTACGCTTGTAGCTATTGGGCAAAATGGGACAGTTGATAGGAAAGAAGATGCGTGCAATACCAATGGGGAGGTATAAAACGGTGAGTCACAGGAGTGTGAAATCAGTTAAGAGTGTTGTCTACCCACAGTGAACATGGCAAGCGACACAATGGACTTCTATCAGAATCAGCTTGCAAGGAGAGTCGATATCAATCACAATTCAGCAAAGGCACCCCCATCAGGTTCGTGAATGTTTACTGAACGTTGTCTCTACTTGTGCCAAGCCTGTCATATTAAATTTCATGATTGGTTTGTATTTTAGGAAACCTGACGCTGGTGCTCAATCTAGGTGATATACTTCGACCAAGCCTGCCGAGCCCGATACAGATTGCTCCACCAACTGGATATCATACGCCTATCGCTCGGTCAGAGTCGATGCCTATACCCAAGTACGAAAATAAGATATCTCGACCAAAAACATCGTCACCAAAGAACCACGAAGCGGTGAAGAAATCTTTATCTACTAAGTCGGCATCATCAGGGAGTGGGAGTTCATCGTTGGGCAATTCGAGAGCTTCATCACCTGATATTTCGCAAGCTATGTCAAAAAAGCAAAAGGCGTCAAAAGAAACCCTACAAAAGTTTGTGAGCAAACACTCACAAGTCGGATTGTCAAGTTCCTTTCCATTCGGCAGTACAGCTAGCATGGAGTTGCCGTACACAGAGGAATGGATGAGGAAGAAACAGTATTTAACTATCACCAAGCATCACACCGTAAGAGATGTCAAGTTCGATGCTCAAGGCAACATATTGCTGTCAACACGGTCATCAGTACAGCTGTACGATAACAACGGCATCTTCAAGGAAAAACTGTACCAGAACAGAGTTGGCGAGCCATGGGGCCTTCACTTCAATCACCAAACAGGAAACATTCTTGTAGCTGACTGCGAAGAGCAATGTGTAAAAGAGTTCAACTCAATTGGAATCGTCGTGCAGGAATACGGACCAGTTCCATCGCCCAGAGCAGTGACTGTTTCCACTTCAGGCTATGTGTTTGTTTGCAGCAAAGATGATGCCTGTGTCTACGTATTTGACAAGAACGCAGAACTAGTCACTCACATCGGAAAGGGTGTCTTGACGGCGCCAGCTTTCATAACACTCCACAGAAAACTGATTGTCGTGTCTGATGAGTCGAGGATCATTGGCTTCAACATTGCCAATGAGATCGAATACGTGTACGGACAGTCAGACGAGTCGCGCCACCCATCTTGCCACTGTGTGGACAATCAAACTGGATACATCCTGGCTACCAGCTATTACAAGGACACACTGATCGCCTTCGATCAGAAGATGCAGCGAGCAGTCAAGATCAAGTCCCTGAACAGACCCACGATTTGTGCCATAAGTCCGTATGGTAACTTGTTAATAGGAGAGAACAGCGGTCGTGGTACGGTACTCAAGATGTTTAGAATGAGATAGCCGTGTTTTTAATGTTTTTTTAGTTGTGGTGTACATTAGCAAAACAATGATTAAATAAATCAGCGCAAAGAACCCATTGATATTCTGCTGCCAGAAAGCACCTTCAGATTGTAAGTTCGTGCGGTGACTTGTATTAGTTGGTCGGTTCATGTCATAACTTTTAGATGAATGCACAAAGCCTTTGTCAAGAATTCTTCACACCCATTAAGCTAACAGAATCCGGCTACTGCAACACTACCCAAAGCTGTGGAATACGCGTGCGACTCAGTGTCAAGTACCATCCTGTAACTGTAACTTGTAGTCATTTTGTTTCTTGTGATTGGTCAATTTCTACATTTCTACCACATGAAATGAAATCAATGATTGAATAGTAATCAATAGGATGTAGATAGGAGTAAATGCCAGAGTGACTTCAGGAAGAGAAATGGCAAAGTGACAACTGCCTTTCAGACACCACAGAGCCAGTCGGAACCCTTCGCGAATATCATTAGTGGTATTCCGATACTTCCTGGCTGCGGGAGTAGTTCTAACACCAAAATCCTGTACACTAGAAAGAGTAAGAGGCGAGGAGGGAAGACAAAGACGGAATTGTGTTGGTCATCTCGATTGCATTGCCAGCATGTGGTATATGAGTGTGCTGCTTGATTTCAGCCCATCAAATATGCCAACTCGCTCGCACACTCCTTGATGGACAGAGGGTGCTCATGCTAGCTAGTAAGACGAGGTGAGGAGCTGTAAATCAAGTCAGCAGACAGTCGAAATGACACAAACTGTACCAGTAATGATTAAAGACTCAAAAATAAACGATCTTCTTGATCATTGGTGACATCCGTGGCTGCATAGATACAGCTGACTATTCTGTATGCCTTCATTAATCAATTAGCCCATGCACACAACATGAATAAGTTCGATGCATGATACGGAATGACAGCTGTGATGAGTGACACACGTAACTGTAGCTGACAGGGGCGTAACATCAGTTTGATGTAATGGTTTATAGTCACTGTGTCCAACAGTGCGTGCTACCAATCGTGATAATTCACGTCGCCTCACACGCACTCATAGAATACTCAGTAGGTAGGAAGCAGTGACTGACAGTAAGAAACTTGAGTTTCATCCATGAGGTTACTGTATTCCGCTGTTCATTATGTAAAAATATACAAGTCCATGCAGTACTTGACTACAAATGCAAGTAAAGATAACACTAACTTGGTAGCCTGCCAAACCGGAGAGATAATCTGTAATAAATCTTTAGTAATCTTATGTGTTTGAGCAGGAAATCTAAAGTACTGGAGGTGTGACACAGATAGTAGATACCGCAAGGCATAACAAACACAGTTCAAACGAGAGAAGATTTCATCTGTGCTAAGGATCCGACAGTTGGTATTTCGCAATACAGTCGAGCAACCAAGTGCTGCTAGCTTGGATCGCTTTGGTATTGGATGAAGAAGACCCTGCACTGGTACTGAGTAGTATAGTGGAACAGGTAGAAAGTCTGCTATTGGGCGGTGCATGGTGACATGCTGCCGAACCGGGCTGCTTGGGTAACCGAGAAAGTACCTGCAGTAAGAATGTCATAAAGCTGAAAATGCATAATCAAGTCATCATTTGCAGTGTATAGGCAACCTTGTCGCCAGACGGTATGGCGATACCACAGCTGTGATCACTGTAAAACAATACAAACTCACAGAGTCAAGATCGCATCACACCTGATCTGATGGAACAGCAACGGTTTGGCAGTGAACATGATGGCAGTTGAGACAATATGGCGGCATATACGACATAAATAACGGAGTTGGTAAATTCTGCTATGGCGACAAGGTTACGTGACAGCGGCAGGAAGACGTTGAGTGTGATACACAGTTAAATAGACAATAACTCAAGTTGATTTCAGTGCGAGAGAGATGAGCAAACAGAGGCGTTGACGTTGACGGACAGCAGGGAGTGGTGGCCTGATTTATTGTCACCAGATGCCGTGATATCTGTCTCCAAGCTCAGGCCGTCAATAACTCAAAACGGAGTCACCCACAAATCAGCGGGCCTATTATTTGCTAGAGCAAACAACTTAAGTCTGCTCACGGCAGCGTCAGCGCTGCGGGACCCAACAGTAATAGTAAACGGTGGAAAGGGAGGAATGTTAACGTGTGGATTTTTTGACGTGAAAAGTGAGATTTTTCAAAAACTTGACACGGGTGTTGAAAAGTTATTCTGATTTAGATGCTCGGATGTGAAGCGATAAGATCGGGCGTATATCAGCAGTCGAGTGCCGGACGCGGTCGTGACACGGTGTGCGTGGGTGAGGAGCCGTAACGCTGTCGTCGAGTATCTCCAATAACAGCGGAGGAGCCATCCCTCGGCATTCACGTCAATGGTAATTAGCTACACTGATAGCAGTAGTCGATCTACTATCGCATATGATAATCACGCTAGGGATGCATCGGCACCAAAATCGTATAGTCATCCCAAAAGTGAAATCGCACAGAAAACTCTAGGAAACCGAAGAAAACCGAAGATTATTAAGAAAAACAGGATACGACAGAGAAATTCGGTTTCTCATCTGCCATCCGTAATGGCTAACAAAAGGATTAAGCAAAGCCGATTAAATCGACCGACAGCTGGTATCTCGCCGGCGTGCATGTACTGGAGGAATTACGGTAGGAAGCCCTACATACGGTATTGATTATGATGAGTTGCCACATACCATAGTGAATTTACATATGGCGAATACCGCATGCAGTCTATATGGTAGCAATAGCACTTGCACCCACCTTGCCTCCACCTGCTTTGATGAGCTGGGCAAGATGATCCTTAGGGATGCTGGGGGGTTTGAATTCACCAGAGAGATAAAACTCACAACCTTCTAGCAGAGGAGGTTCCTAAAAAACCACATGGCACCTTGTATAAGGAATGAACATGGTAAGGATGGGTGATGTATGGGGTTAGCTGACATCTTCGGTCATGTGTTGCGCGCTGTCACAATTAACAAGTACTTGAGCTTAAATAATAGCATAAGCTATCCATAACACTCTACAACAAATGGCAGGTAGAGAAACACCATCAGCAGGCTGACACATGATCGGTGCGTGGCGTCTCGGAAGGTGAGGGTGAGTGCAGCTATCAGTAAGTAGCACGTGCTTGACAAGTGCCCACCGCTGCGATAACTCGCTGACATATGATGTATGGACAATGAGTTTACTTACACTGTTTGCTCTGTTCTGGCGCGATCGGCTACACGGCATGGAGTGAGGGGCGACGGTACTTCCAGACACCTCAAACGCTTCTTCTGCGACGTGTTCCCCGTACTCTAGGCATATCTCGGCCCCTATAACATGCCACAATACTTGAGAACTCGGCCTAAAGCAACCTTGCGGCTTGTAAAAGTGTCACTCACACATGGAGTTGACGATCCACTTGGATTGAAGCACTGCGAGCATGAACTTGAGAGTTCTGGGACAGCAGGATTCCGAGTCCGCAGAGGTGATCACATGGGTCACTGCAGCGAGAACTGTGGCGGTCAGTAAAAACACAACAAATTACGAATTGCGTTGTCTCGGGTTCAAGGATAAAACAACAAACTTGGAATGATGGAATGGGGGAGGGATAGTGGGAATGAGAGATGGTGGGAACGATGGTGGGAGGGAGGGAGGGATGGATGGAGAGAGAGAGAGAGAGAGTGAGAGAGAGAAGGAGAGAGAGAGAGAGAGAGGGAGAGGGGGAGAGAGAGAGAGGGGGGGAG
>ERZ1740065.1943-NODE-1943-length-12685-cov-6.946002_pt1 | contig 12685 bp, 15 predicted proteins | sample MGYA00581738_ERZ1740065 | MGnify/ENA primary metagenome ERZ1740065 (study PRJEB43018, sample SAMN04849749) | marine metagenome | isolation source: floating plastic debris | place: Pacific Ocean | collected 2008-09-01 | study: EMG produced TPA metagenomics... | reverse complement strand
CCCCTCAATCTACACCCACCCTCTGGGCCTTCACGGCCACGGCGCGGGGCCATCGATTGGCTTTTGGGACAATCAGAACCCTGATCCGCGAGGGCAAGACAAAGTGCGCGCCAACACCGCCTGGGCGATTGAGCTCACAAGCTACGCCGAAGTGCCTGAATGGGGCGGGCAAAGGGTCGATTTCCGCACCGAAGAGGACGCCTTCTTCGACGGCGAAACCGTGCGCTATCTCGACGGGCGACAGACCGAGATTACGGTGATCGGCGGCGACTAGCGGCGCGCATGCGCCTTAGCTCTCGCCGCCCTTTTCATATCCCAACCGCAAATAGGCCGCCAGCGCGGCCTTGAGGAAAGCCTCGGCGTCGTCGTGGCTGAAGAGAATTCCGACATCGTCGAAATTGAGGAACAACCGGTCCCCATCGCCAGCAAAGCCGGTCGTGCCGATGCTGATCGTCGCCTCGCCCTCAAGCTTGGCGAAGTCTTTGACGAGGCGTTTGAAGTCGACAGTGGTAGGCATACAAACCGGACTCCCCTTTCTTTGCGAGTTGGTGTATTAAGTGGGCAATACGGATGACAAAGGAACCTCTATGCCTATCCCCATCGTTCCCGAAGCCGACCTTCGCAAAGAATTGCGCAACATGGTAGCCAAGCAAAAGCGCGACCTGCTTGAGAATTGGGAACGCTCCATCGCGGAGATGGAAGCGAAGCTTGGTGAGCTTATTCCCGAAGGAAGCCATCCCGACGCAGCCGAGCTCAACGCGAAGATGGAGCGAAAGCTGATCGAAGCGATCGACCGCATGAAGGCGAAAGAGGCCGACATTCACGGCGGATTTGAGCAGTTCTTTGCCTTTATCGACAACGCGCAGTTCCCCGACGGCGCAGCCTAAATCTCGACCTGGCTGCCAAGCTCCACCACGCGGTTGGTGGGCAATTTGAAGAAGTCCATCGCGCTTGTCGCGTTGGTCAGCATCCAGGCGAAAATCTTCTCACGCCAGATGTGCATGGCGGGCTTTTCGCTGGGCAGCAGGGTCTGACGGCTGAGGAAGAAGCTGGTGTGCATCATCTCAAAGTCGCCGCCGCAGTAGAGGCCCATATTCTTTAGGCCCGTGGGCACGTCGGTCTCTTCCATAAAGCCGTAATGCAGCACCGCGCGGTAGAACCCGTCACCCATATCCTTATATTCGCAGCGTTCGGACACATCGACATAGGGCACGTCCTGTATATCGACCGTCAGAATAACAACGCGCTCATGCAGCACCTTGTTGTGCTTGATGTTGTGGAGCAGCGCGGAAGGCACGCCCGAGGATTGGCTCGCCATGAATATCGCAGTGCCCGGCACGCGGGTCGCGGAATTCTTGGCGCTCTTGGCAAAGATTTCCATCGGCAGCGCGTGCTCGCTCATCCGTTCGCGCATCAGCTTGCGCCCGCGCGCCCAGGTGGTGAGCAGCAGGAAGGCAATGAAGCCGACCAGCAGCGGGAACCAGCCGCCTTGCGGAACCTTGGTGAGGTTGGCCGCAAAATACGCGCCATCGACGATCAGGAAAACAAGAACGACGGGGGCTGCGTACCACCACTTCCACTTCCACACGCCGACAAACAGGATCGCCATCAGCAGCGTGTCAATCGTCACCGCACCGGTCACCGCAATGCCATAGGCGCTCGCCAGATTGGAGGAGTTCTGGAATGTCAAAACGAGGATGATCACCGCGATCATCAGCGCCCAATTGACCACCGGGATGTAGATTTGGCCGCCCTCAGTCTCTGACGTGTGGCGAATGGCGAGGCGCGGGATATAGCCCATCTGGATCGCCTGATGCGTGATCGAGAACGCGCCTGAAATCACCGCCTGGCTCGCGATAAAGGTGGCAACCGTCGCCAGCAGCACCAGCGGCAGGCGGTATTGTTCATCCGCAAGGAAGAAGAAGGGCGACCGGTTTGCCTGCGCCGCGTGCTCTGGCGGCAGGCCGATGATCATCGCGCCCTGCCCGAAATAGTTGAGCAACAGACACGGCATGACAAAGCCGAACCAGCTCAACCGCATCGGCCCGCGGCCGAAGTGGCCCATGTCGGAGTACAGCGCTTCCGACCCGGTGACCGCCAGCACGACACTGCCCAGGGCAAGAAACGCCAGCCAGCCATCAAGGATGAAGAAATTGACCGCGTGATAGGGGTTCAAGGCCCACAGAATTTCGGGGGTTTTGATGATCTGCCAAGCGCCCAGCAGTGCGATGACCGAGAAATAGACGATCATCACCGGGGCAAAGAGCGCACCGACTTTCGCTGTCCCTCTACGCTGAAGCAGGAACAGGAAGATAAGCAGCACAAGCGCGATCGGGATGACATAGCGCTGCAAGCCCTGGTCCACGACCGTAAGGCCCTCAACCGCTGAAAGAACCGAGATCGCCGGTGTGATCATGGAATCGCCGTAAAACAGGCTGGTCGCGAACACGCCCAAAAGGATCGCCATCCAACCGTATTTGGATTTTGACACACTGCGGCTGATCAGCGCCACCAGCGCCAGACTGCCGCCCTGCCCCTTGTTATCGGCGCGCATCAGGATCGAAACATATTGGATCGCAACGACCAGCGTCATCGACCAGAAGATGAGGCTGATCACGCCGAGCACATGCGGTGTATCCACGGCCAGTGGGTGCGGACCGACAAAGGTTTCGCGGAAGGCGTAGAGCGGGCTGGTTCCGATATCACCGAACACAATCCCAATCGCGCCGACGGCCAGGGCGGCCTTCGAACCGCTGTGGCCGTGTTGCGACTGCGCCGGCTCTTGCGCCGATGATGGGGGAGAGGTTGTGTCGCTCATGCCAGTTGGATTTCCCGGTTTCGAGGCCGGCTTCAGCCTCTTTGGGTACTGCCCTTTTTACGCGTTTCTACTCGCGAAGGCCGCGCGTCTAGCACTGGCTTTTCGCGGGTGCAACATAGCTATCGAGACGTTCATCGAAAGCGTGCCAACGCGCCTATCGCAGCATCGGCGCGTTGGCGATCATCTGGTCAAGCTGGGCGACCCTTCCTTCGAGCTCTTCGCGCCATGCAGCGTCCTCGGGCGCACGCTCAAGCAGGCTGCCCCAAACGCTGCGCGCGGCGCGCACCTGTCCGGTCTGAAGGAAGGAAAAGCCCAGAAAGATATCCGCCGCCGGATTGGCGGGGTTAAGCTGGCGAGCCTGCGCATAGGCGTAGCTCGCCGCCGGGGTCACATTGCCATCGGCGTGGCCCACCAGCGCCATGCCCAGCGCAAGCCAGCCTTCGATATGCTGCGGATTTTTGCCAAGCCCGCCGCGCAGAGCCTTGGCCGCGTCGTCAAACCGCCCACGCCGCGCGTAGCCATCGGCAAGCATGAGCCAATCCGGCTTGGCGCCGAACGAATTGAAAAAGGCGAGGCGCGCTTCAACCATGTCCTCCCCCGATTGCGGCGCCGTGATGGCTTGGCTCTTGGCGCTGGCGGGCTGGCTTGGCGATCCTTGCCAGGCGTATCCAGCGAGGCCGAAGATGAGGATCGCGGCGAACACAGCCCAGCCCTCTCGCGGGAGCCTCAGCGCGAAAGCCGCAAGCGCAAAGGCCGCTAACGCCAGCGCAAAGACCGCAATCCAGCCCATCAGGCCGCCCCCGCCTCTTGGCTGTCCGAACGCTTACGCCCGAGCCTGCGCGCGAGCACAAGCAGCGCGAGCGCTATCAGCAGCGCCGGGGTTGCGAAAAGCGGCCACGTCGTCGCGCTTACCTCCGGCTGGTAGCTCACATAGTCGCCATAGCGCTCCACCAGCCAGGCGCGGATTTCCTCGGGGCTCTGCCCGGCTTCGATCCGTGCGCGGACCTGGTGGCGCATATCGCCCGCCATCGGCGCGTCGCTGTCGGCGATGCTCTGCGACTGGCATTTGAGACAGCGCAGCGTCTGCATCAGCGCGGTGGCCTCAGCCTCTTGCGCGGGATCGGCGAGTTGGGTGTAGGCGTAGGGCGCGGGTGGCACCGCGTTTTGCGCGATCAGTGGCGCGGCAAGAAACGCAAGCATGCAGGCCACAAGACGCCGCATGGTCATCATCGTGCCTCCGCCAGTTTTTCGAGCAGCGTCGGCACATCGCTCGCGCGGATATCACCGATATGCTGGTGACGGATGATGCCGTTTCCGTCGATCACAAAGGTCTCCGGCACCCCGGAAGAGCCCAGCTCCAATTGCACCGCCGAGAGATCATCGGCGCCGATGCGCGAATAGGGATTGCCATAGCGGCTGAGGAAATTGGCGACGTCTTGAGGCCGGTCGCGGATGGCGATGCCGACAATCTCGACCCCGCTCGCGCGCAGTTCTTCAAGCTGCGGCGCCTCGGCGATGCAGGGCAGGCACCAGCTCGCCCACACGTTGAGCAGTTTGGGCGTACCGTCACGAAAGTGATCGATCGAAACACCCGGACGGCTGTCGCTCGCAGCGCGCAACGCAAACTCGGGGAGCGGCTTGCCAATCATCTGACTGTGCACAAACTCGTCCTTGGGCTGCGTCAGCATAAACGCGGCGAGCGCGCCAAAGGCGGCGAACAGGACAAGCGGAGCCCAGACCCAAATCCGCCTGATCGGCGGCGGCGCAGCGGTTTCGGACCCGCTCATTCGGCGGGCTCCGTCGCGGTTCTGCTCAACGCCAGCGCGGCCTGGTCCATGCGCCGCTCAGCGCCCAGGCGCGCGGCTTTGCGGCGTCTGAGATCGACCTGCAGGCGACCGATGAAGGACAGGATCCCACCCATCGCCACCAAGACGCCGCCATACCAGATAAAGGTCACAAACGGCTTCCACCACACGCGCAACTGCCAGCGCTGCTGCCCATCCGGGCCAATCCCAGCGCCATCACCGATGACCGCGTAAAGCTGCCCATCCCAGCGGGTGAGCAATGCGCTTTCGCTGGTGGCTTGTGGGGGCGACCAGAAATTGCGCGCTTGCGGCGCCAGGATAACGGGCTCGCTTCCACTCCGACTGGCTGAGATGCGCGCTTCGATCGCGGTCCAGTTCGGGCCCGAAACCGGGTCCACGCTCTCAAGCTGGACCGTCCAACCGCCAATCTCTTCCGCCCCGCCGGGAGAGACCGCAGCCAACCGTTCCTCGGTAAAGGCGCCCTCGCTCGCCATGCCGAACAAAGCGACCGCAACGCCGAAATGCGCCACGACCATGCCCCATGTCGCTGTGGGCACCCGCGTCAGCTTTCGGCCCCGCAGGGGCAGGAAAGCCGCTAGCGCAAGCGCGCTCGCCAGCGCCAGACCCAGGATCGGCAGGAGCGGATAATCGCCCAGGAAGACCACCAGCGCGATCACCAGCAGCGCGACGGCCGCCAGCACGGCGAGTTCGGGCTGAACGCGCGCGACCTTATCGTCCTTCCAGCGCAAAAGCGGCCCCACAGCCATCACCACAAACATCGGAATCGCGAAGATCGCACCCACCGGGTTGAAATAGGGCGGCCCAACCGAAACGCGCACATCGAACGCCTCGGTCAAAAGCGGGTAGAGCGTGCCCAGCAGCACAATCGCCAGGATCGCGCAGAGCATCACATTGTTGAACACCAGCGCGCCCTCGCGGCTGGTGGCGGTAAAGCGCTTGCCCTCAGCGATCGAGCTTGCGCGCAGGGCGAAGATCGTCAGGCTCCCACCGATATACAGCGCCAAAAGAATAAGCAGCAACGTGCCGCGCTCAGGATCAACCGCAAAGGCGTGCACGCTGGTCAACACGCCTGAGCGCACAAGGAACGTGCCCAGCATGCTCATCGAAAACGCGACCACGCCCAGCATGATCGTCCAGGTGCGCAGCGCGTCGCACGCAGCCAGCACGCTAACCGAATGGAGCAAAGCGGTCGCGGCGAGCCAGGGCATGAGCGAGGCGTTCTCAACCGGGTCCCAGAACCACCAGCCGCCCCAGCCCAGCTCGTAATAGGCCCAGTAAGACCCCGCTGTGATCCCGAAGGTCAGGAACACCCAGGCACCCAGCACCCAGGGCCGCATAACCTTTGCGAAATTGGGGTTAACCGCTTTCGTGATGAGCGCTCCCATCGCGAGGCTGAACGCGACCGAAAGACCAACATAGCCGACATACAAAGTGGGTGGATGCACCGCGAGGCCAATATCCTGCAGCAGCGGATTGAGCCCTACACCTTCAAGCGCGGGTACCGGCAGGCGCTCAAACGGATTCGAGCTGAACAGCAGGAACACGTAAAAACCCATCGCCACAAAGCCCTGCACCGCCAGCGTCGCGGACATGGTGCGTTCGGGCAGCCGCCGCTCGGCAAAGGCCAAAAGGCCACCCGACAGGGCGAGCACCGCAACCCACAAAAGCATTGAGCCTTCATGGTTCCCCCACGTGCCGGTCAGCTTGTAAAGGAACGGCTTCATCGAGTGCGAATTGGTCGCCACCAGTTTCACGGAAAGGTCGGTCACGGCAAAGCTGTAAAGCAGAGTGCCAAACGCCAGCACCGCAAGGAAAGCCTGCACCACCGCCGCGGGCCGCGCGTAGAGCGCATAGGGTGATGGCGCGCCCTCCGCTTCGCGCAGAGCCAACGCGCCCGAAACCATCTGAAGGATGGCCAAGGCGGCGGCGAGCCAAAGGGCGGCGTGTCCAATCTCGGCGATCATAGCGCGTCTAGATCCGGTCTATCGACACGCTCACAGGCCAATCGTGGTCTCGGCGACCTTGTCCTGCGCGTCATGGCCTTCAAGCCCCTCAAGCTCTTTGGGCACGTAATTCTCATCATGCTTGGCCAGCAGATTGGTGGCCAGGAAAGACCCGTCGGATTGCAGGCTGCCTTCGGCGACCACACCAGAGCCTTCGACGAAAAGATCGGGCAGAATGCCGCTGTACCGCACCGCAATCGCGCTTTGCGTGTTGCCGGTGACCCGGAATGTGACCGTGACCCCATCCGCCAGGGTTATCAGCGATCCGGCTTGCACCATTCCTCCCAGCCGCACGGGTTGACCCACTTGCGGAGGCGTTGCGGCCATTTCTTCCGGAAGGTAGAAATAGTTCGCCTGATTGCGCAGCGCCCACACCGCAATCAGGCCCGCCGCGACAATCGCGATCATCGCGAAGATTACCAGCGTCATGCGCTGATGTTTGGGTTTCATCTGGCTCATTGGCGCTTCATGTCTCCACGGCGCTTTTCAGCGCGGCGCATCGTGTACCAGCTCCACGCGATCAACGCGCCCATGGCGATCAGCAGCACCGCGTAAGCGGCGATCACGTAATCCCATTGCGGCAGGCTTTCGCGCATCATAGGGCAGGCTCCATAGCGGGCGGGGCCACGCGCATCGGTTCCTCCGCGAGCGCGCGGCGGCGCAGCCGAGCCTCAATCTGCGCTTGCGCGATCAGCGCGCGCATTCGCATCAGCACAATCGCCCCAAACAGCAGCGAGAAGCCGAGCACCGCAATCAGCAGCGGGGCTAAGAAGACGCCGTCAATCGAGCTCTTTCCAGCGGTGAGGCTGGGCGGCTGGTGAAGCGAGTTCCACCACACCACGCTGCGGTTGATGATCGGGATGTTGATCGCCCCCACCATGCCAAAAATCGCGGCAATCCTGGGCGAGGCGCCTTCGCGTGCGGCGGCCTGAGCCAGCGCGAGATAGCCGACGTAAAGGAAAGCGAGCACTAGCATGCTCGTCAGCCGCCCGTCCCATACCCACCAGGTGCCCCAGGTTGGTCGGCCCCAGATCGATCCGGTCGCAAGGCAGATAAGGGTGAAGACCAGTCCCGGCACGGCAATAGCGCGCGCCGAAAGCGCAGCAAGCGGGTGCTTCCAGATCAGCAGCGCCGCTGAGGAAATGGCGATCCCTGCCCAGCCGCCCATACCAAGCCACGCGGCGGGCACGTGGATGAAAAGAATGCGCACCGTCTCCCCCATCAGGCGATCGGGCGGCACAGGCTGAAGACCCATCGCGGTGAGGAAACGGGGCAGATCGGGCGCAAGCCCATACGCGATCACGCCGCCCGCCAGAGCCAGCCCGCTCCAGAAGAGCAGCGGTGTCAGCCAGCTGGCGAGCGACAGGAAGCGCTTAGGATTGGCGTAAATGTGCACGAGTTCTCAAATCCCGAAACCCGTTTTAGTGCCTTGCTGGAAGCGGGCAAGAGCGCAATTCTCAACTTTTCCAACACCGCGCTACGCTTCTTGGCGCGCAAGCGGCTAACCCCTGCCGATGAGCTTTTGCGCCATGCGGTCCGCGACAATGTCAGGAGAGGTCTGACTTGCCGCACTTTCCTGCCAGATTTCTTCGAGCCGACCGGGGATCTGCTCGATCCGTGTGCGCACCTCTTCGACCGATCCCAGGCGCCCTTCGCGGCGGGCGAGATATTCGCTCGCCACCGATATGATGCCACCGGCGTTGATGACATAGTCGGGCGCGTAGAGGATGCCGCGCTTGAACAGCGGATCGCCATGAGCGCTGCGCGCGAGCTGGTTGTTGGCTCCGCCTGCAACGATCGCAGTGTCGAGTGCGGCGATGCTGTCTTCGTCGAGGATCGCGCCGAGCGCGTTGGGGCTCAGCACATCGCACGGAACCGTCATGATCGCGTCCGCTTCAACCGCCACACCGCCCAGTTCGCTCGCCAGAGCCTGCGCGGCGCCTGCGTCGATATCCGCCAGCGTCAGCTTGGCCCCATCCTTGGCCAGCAGGCGCGCCACACCGCCGCCCACGCTGCCCACGCCTTGCACCGCGACATGCACGCCCGCCGCGCCGTCTTTGCCAAGCTTGTGGCGGATAGCCGCAAGAATGCCGAGATAGATGCCATAAGAGGTGAACGGGCCGGGATCGCCGCCCGCGGCGTTCTCTCCGGTGACGGGCAAGCCCGAGACATGCGCGGTGCGCTGCGACAGAGTGACCATGTCCGCCTCGCTCATGCCGACGTCTTCGGCGGTCACATACTGGCCGCCCAGCGCTTCGACCGCGTCGCCGAACGCCGCGAGCATTTCGGGCGTTTTGGTGCGCGCGTTGTCAGCGAGGATCACCGCCTTGCCCCCGCCCATCGGCAGGCCGGCCATGGCGTTCTTGTAGCTCATCCCGCGCGAAAGGCGCAGCGCGTCGCGCAGGGCGCCTTGCGGATCGGGATAGTGCCAGAAACGTGTGCCGCCCGCGCCCGGACCCAAGTGGCTCGAATGGACTGCAATAATCGCCGTCAGCCCCGATTGGCGCTCGTGCACAACCTGCACCAGCTCATGATCGTCAAAATCGGGTTCGGTCCAGAAAGCGGTCATTGGCGTATCACACCCCTTGAGTTGCCCCGCGCAACGCGCCGGAGCCATCCGTTTTCAAGGTCCGATCAAGCGGGGAAAATGGGGCGACCGATGGGACTCGAACCCACGACCTCCGGCATCACAAGCCGGCGTTCTAACCAACTGAACTACGATCGCCACAAACCGCTCAAACTCGCCAGCCAGATGCCACCGGGTCTGCACTAAGCCGTGGGGCATTGCGCAAGGCCAAGGCGTGGTCAAGGCCGTCATGAGCGGGCGCGAGCCTGTTGCACAAAGCGCCCATCAAGGGAAGCGAAAACTGCCCGAACGAAACACAGACGTAATAATCTTTCGCCGCGCCTTGGCGACGACCTTTCGCCCTTGGACTGGCGCGCGCCGGGTTTTAGGATCACGGCAATGGATGCGATCACCGATTCTTCCGCCGAGCGGCTGTTGCAGCGCGCCGGGATGCAGCGCCTGCCAAGCCCCAAGGCGGAGATCTTCCAGTGCCGTGACTTTGCTCCGGCTGAACTGCGCGCGGCGCTCATCACGCTGATTGATCGTGACCGCCGCCCCTCCACCATCGCCGACGATAACGGCGATCAATATTTCCGCACCTCGGAAACCTGCGACCTGGCCCATGATGAGCCCGCCGTGCGCCAGTTGGAAGGCATGCTGGGCGATCTATCAGGCATCAACCCCGCGCACGGCGAGCCGCTGCAAGGACAACGCTACGCCGTGGGCCAGGAATTCAAGCCGCACACCGATTATTTCACACCCGGCGGCCCCGATTGGGAGCAATATTGCGCCGTCGCGGGCCAGCGCACCTGGACTTTCATGATCTACCTCAACGACGTCGACGCTGGCGGCGCGACCCGGTTCAAGGCGGTGGGCAAGACCTTTCAACCCGAAGCGGGCAAGCTGGTGTGCTGGAACAATCGACGCCTTGATGGGCGCGAGAACCCCAACACGCTCCACCACGGGATGAAGGTTAGGAAAGGCACCAAATACGTGATCACCAAATGGTATCGCGAAAGGCCGTGGGGGTGAGCGCTCGCGTCCTTTCCGTCCACCGCGACACCGAGCACCGGTTCTCGAAAGTCTCGTGCGACCAGATCACCGTGATCGAAGGTCTGGGCGTCGAAGGCGATGCGCATTCGGGCAAGACAGTCAAACACCGCTCGCGCGTGGCGGTTGATCCCACTCAGCCCAATCTGCGGCAGGTCCATCTCATCCACACCGAGCTGTTTGACGAGATGGCGCGGCATGGCTTTGCGCTGAAGCCCGGCGATCTGGGCGAAAACATCACCACAAGCGGGGTCGATCTCCTCGCCCTGGGCCGCGGCACCAAGCTCGGCATAGGCGAGAACGTCGTTCTTGAAGTCACCGGCCTTCGCAATCCGTGCGCCCAGATCGAAGCGTTTGCGCCCGGCCTGCTCAAACATGTCGCCGTCAAGACGCCGCAGGGGATCGTGCGCAAAAGCGGGATCATGACCATCGCGCTCACCGGCGGCCCGATCCGCGTGGGCGACGTCATCACGGTGACACCCCCACCGGGCCCGCACATCCCGCTCGACAGGGTTTAGGCCGCCTGGCTCGCGGTGAGCTGCAGTCCAATCGCGCCGATGAGGATCATCGCGATGAAGACAAATTGGAGCGCGCCCAGCCGCTCATCGAACGCAAACAGGCCAATCACGCTCGCCGCGACAATTCCGACGCCTGACCAGATCGCGTAGACAATCCCCACTGGAAGCGCCTTCATGGCCGGCGCCAGCACCCAGAAACAGGCGCTGTAACAGGCGATCGACAACGCGCCCCAAAGCGGCTCTTCAAACCCGTCAGAGAGCTTGAGCAAAAAGGTGCCCATCACTTCGAGAAGGACGGCACCGGCGAGGAAAAACCAGGGCGACATGCAGCTGATTTAGCGGACCAACGGACAGGCGCAAGGCGCCTTACCTTTACGCGCGCTCGTTCTTCCGGGCACCAGCAAGACGCAGCGCATAAGGCCCTGGGCATGCCGCGCCACGCAGCGGTCTTTGGCCGTCGTTTGGTTTCTGGATCAGAGGCCGCCTTGGGCCTGAAAGCGGTGTTTCCGGTCTTGGGCGACTCCAACGTTCTACAAGCAGCCATCTCAATCGGTTCGACCGATGGCAATGAGCTTGCTTTATGCTGTCGCTTCGTCGATTACATGTGTAAACAAGCGGTGTCGTCTAGCCGCTCAGTCGAGCGCAAATCTTATATTATCGGGACAAGGAGAATGGTTTTGAACCGCACAAATCTATGGCGCGTTGCGGCTCTGGTCGCTTTTTTAAGCGGCTGCACCACCATGGATACCAAGCTGTCGCCTCTGGCTGTGCGGAGCTCGCCAACGGGATGCGAGACGGTAAGGCACACTGCGGTATTGGGACGCGCTGGACCGGCGTACAAGAAACTGGCGGCTCTCCAGCAGCGTCTACCCGAATGGCTTGAGCAATCGACTGTGCCGAGCTCCGGCGTCAGCTATGTTTCGGATGGGACGCTGCAGTGGACGCTGACCTGCGGGGAACGCAGCGAAGGCACACCGGCGGCTACGGACACGCTCTACAACACGGCCTCGATCGCTAAGCCGATTGTCGGTGAGATCGTGCTTAGGCTGGCAAGCCGAGGCGATATCTCGCTCGACGAACCCATGGCGGCCTATTGGACGGACCCTGATATTGCCGATGATCCGCGCCGGATGCGGCTCACTCCGCGGATCGCGCTTGCTCACCAGACGGGTTTCAAGAACTGGCGACGGATGAGCGACGGCGTGCTTGCCTTTGTGACCGATCCGGGAAGCGAGCGGGGTTATTCGGGAGAGGGTATTCGATATATCGTGCGCTTCCTCGAACGAAAGCTGGACAAGCCTTTCGACGAGATCGCGCAGGAGACCCTGTTTGACCCGCTGGGCATCAAGGACGCCTCCTTTGTCACCCGGCCAGAGTTGAAGCCTCAATATGCCTGGGGACGATTGGCGGACGGCGAATGGATCGATCCGGGCACCTTCAATGAGCCGCTTGGCGCGGGGCGCTTGCGTATTTCAAGCGTCGACTATGCGAAGATTCTTGCAGCGATAATGAGAAACCAAGGCGTCGACGCTGAGCGTTCCGCTGAACGATCACGAATTGCGCTTGACGAGCGAGCCGATCGTTGCGGTCCAGATGGACGTCCCGTGGAGGCCTGCCCTGCACGGATGGGATTTAGCACGGGCTGGTACATTCACGAGTTCGAAGAGGGCGCGGTCTTCACGCACACAGGCGCTAATCGCCCTGAACAGTCCTTCGCCTACTTCAAACCCGGCGAGGAAACCGGAGCGGTGGTGTTCGCCAATGGTCAAGAAAGCAAAAGCTTGATCGGCAAGATCGCGCGGTTGATCGAGGATGACGAGCGCGTGGCGATCATGGAAGGCTATTGATGTCCGCTGTTCAGCGGTTTCGATAACACACTGAACGTCCGATATTGGGTCGTGAGC
>ERZ1740065.1942-NODE-1942-length-12690-cov-5.001108_pt1 | contig 12690 bp, 9 predicted proteins | sample MGYA00581738_ERZ1740065 | MGnify/ENA primary metagenome ERZ1740065 (study PRJEB43018, sample SAMN04849749) | marine metagenome | isolation source: floating plastic debris | place: Pacific Ocean | collected 2008-09-01 | study: EMG produced TPA metagenomics... | reverse complement strand
GTGGAGAGTACACGCCCTTTCAAAACAAAAAAGACTAGGGGCTGAAACCGTTACAAAGAGAGGCTTTGAGGTTCAATTAATGACAGCCCCTAGGGGACAATGAAACTCTTGATCTCAAATTGATAACAACCCCTAGCTCTGCCATGGCATAATTTTGCAAATGATTATCATTAGGCTAGCTGCAAAATATTGCAGCTGCCCTCTGCTGCCCTATGGCAATCCCCTTTTTCACACAAGAATCAGACTATTTATACTGTGGCGGCCCCAATGATTCACGGCTACTTCACTCCGACTCGTCCGATCGGATCCAAGTTTTCTCCCCTAAAGTTGGGCAAGGCTATACCCAAATGATTCCTTTGCAAGAAGGGATGAGTCTCATCATTATGGATTACTCAGTACACAGCACCTTTTTGTACAAAACATCACGATCCAGAACTCCGTTCCTGGAATTTGAATTTTGCCTCGATGGCCCCGCAGCGGGACAAGGTGCATTTGTCCCCCACGTGGCTTTGAAAGAGAGCTTTGGTGTTCGAGCCGCCCGTCCCCGCCAGTTAAAAGTAGAGGTGATCTTCAGTCACGCCCTGTTTGAGGCTTATTCCCACGCTGTGATTCAGCATCTTCATCCCCAGGACCAAGCCATGTTATTCAACTGGGCTAGCTGGGTGCACCGTTTTCAGCGTGGATATGAGGCCCAATCCTCCCAGTCCGCATTCGCCCAAATTCTCAGCGGGGGCATTGCTTCTACCCTGATCCCCAGGGCTGTGGATCCATTTAACCACTTAGAATTTTATTCATTTGGTCGCCTTTGGATATCGTTAACCTCAGAGATGAATCAGTTAGTAAATCAGATTCTGAGCTGTCCTAATAGCGGGCAGATACGGCGAACCTATTTAGCAGGTAAGGCCTTCCAACTGGTTAACTTATTGCTGCGGGGACTCAACCATTCAAATGCTATTTCATACCCACTGGTGGATGAAGATTTAGGCTGCATCTACCAAGCGGGAAGGATTTTAGCTCGTAATCTAAACAATCCTCCGTCCGTCGAAGCATTGGCACGGCAGGTGGGATTAAATCGTTTCAAACTCAACCAGGGTTTCCATCAGGTGTACGGCACCACCCCTTTTCGATATCTTAGGCACTGTCGTCTGAACTTGGCAGAGCATTTATTGACCACCTCAGAGTTGGCGATTGAAGCCGTTGCCCATCAGGTGGGTTATACCAGCCGTAGCAACTTTGCCAGCGCATTTCGTCAATGGCGTGGTCTTAATCCAAAAGCGCTGCAGCTCTATAGTCGAGATATGGATCAGTCGCAAGGGTTTGCTAGCTAAAGTGTGACATCTTTTTCAAGAAGAACATAACGATTAAAGGCTCCTCAGACCCTCTCCCGAGGGGTATTGGATTTCTGACAGTGTTTTTTCAGCCCTATGCGATCGCTTCAATTGGGCTCCTACTTGCGCTGTCATGGTGCCCAAAAACGTAATCGAAAAAAATGCGTTTCGGGTTCAGAATTTCTGGGCCGGGTGTTTATTCTAATCAGGAATAATTTGCTTCAGGCTCAAGGGTAAGGCTGTTGCCGATCGCCCATGGGTCGAGGTAATCGCGCGTGTGAGGAAAACGATGGAAAAGTTGCTACTGGGTTTAAATGTATTGGCGCTGATTACCTTGGCTGGAGCCCAAGGATCCTTAGCGGCGGAGAATGGGGTTGAAATAGAGCCTGAAACCATAGATAGGACATCTCCTGTAAATGCCTCTGCGGAATTGCTTGCCCAAGGTGAACCGGAGAAAATCACTAATATACGCCTGGAAACTACTGAGACCGGATTACAAATTATTCTCAACACGACAGGTGAACTGGCTGTACCCAGCACTACGGTGTCAGGCGATGCCCTAATTGTTGAAATTCCTAATGCGGTATTGGCACTGTCGGAGGAATTTCAAGAGTTTGAACCGACCGACGACATTGCCCTGGTGGAAGTAACGGCATTACCCGGCGATCGGGTGCGGGTTGTAATCACTGGGGTAGCAGCCTCACCCACCGCATCGATCAATACCGCCACCACCGAATTAACCCTGAGCGTAATACCTGGGATTGCCCAGACGGACCAGGACGACGATCCCCTCAGGCTAGGAGTCACGGGTGAACAGGAAGGCTATGTGGTTCCCAATGCGTCTACCGCTACCCGTACCGATACGCCCCTGCGAGATATTCCCCAGTCCATTCAAGTCATTCCTGAGTCAATCCTGGAGGATCAGCAGGCTATTCGACTGGAAGACGCCCTCCGTAATGCCAGTGGCATCGTTGTGGAAGAGCGCACGCCGACCGCTGAAAGATTTACTCTGCGAGGATTTCCTAGCGCTTCGGTACTGCGGGATGGGTTTCGATTAACCTTTGGAGCAGCGGGCAATCCTGGAAACCAAGAACTGGCGAATCTAGAGCGCATCGAAGTGCTAAAAGGACCCGCTTCAATTTTATTTGGCTCGTTAGAACCTGGTGGAGTCATCAATCTGGTGACTAAAAAGCCCTCCAGGGATCCATTTTATGAGCTGAACCTGCGAGGGGGAAATCGAGAATTTCTCGAGCCCAGCCTGGATTTTTCTGGTCCCATCAGCGAAGACGGCCGCCTAACCTATCGTCTGAATGCTCTTTACCGTACCCAGGACTCAGTTCAGGACTATGACAACGACTTTGAACGATTTTTCATTGCGCCCACTATCAAATGGCAAATTAGCGATCGCACCGACCTAACAGTTCACTTTGAATACGACGACACCAGCGGTCCCCTCGAAACTGGAACGGTAGCCTTCGGGGACGGCATTGCGGATATTCCCCTTGATCGAGTACTAGGCGATCCAGACGACTTGACTGAAAGCGAAAAGATACGCGCCGGCTATGATTTTGAGCACCGCTTCAGCGACAACTGGAAAATTCGCAATGCATTCCGGTTTAATCGTACGGATGTGGATACGGATGTATTGTTCCCTGGCCCCGTGGATGAAGCTACTGGGAATCTTGATCGAATACTGATATTTGGGAATCAAGTACAGAATCACTACGAACTGCAAACCAATGTGGTCGGTGAATTTAATACTGGTGCCATTCAACACACCTTGCTAGCTGGAGTAGACCTATTTCGACGCGAGAATCCCCGTCAGGACAGAATCGGCGTTTCTGATCCACAACCGTTGAATATATTTGACCCAATTTATGGTCCGCGTCCCGATCCTGAAACCCTTCCGTTCTTTGTTAACGGAGAAAATACCACTGAAGCCCTCGGTCTTTACCTCCAGGATCAGATTAGTGTGTCGGACAGCCTGAAATTTTTACTTGGTTTGCGTTACGAGACCGTTGAACAAACAACCTCAAGCGGTCCAACAGCCTTTAATCCAGAGGGTGCCGAATCCAGTAGCCGCAATGATGACGCTTTTAGCCCTCGCGTGGGAGTTGTCTATCAACCCACGGATGAGCTGTCATTTTACGGTAGCTACAGCACTTCTTTTGTCCCCAACGGTGCGACCACGGTTGACAACAGCTTTTTGGACCCGGAAGAGGGACGACAATTTGAACTGGGGGCGAGGGCTGAACTACTAGAGGGTAACCTGACCATCAACCTTGCCCTGTTTCACCTGACGAAACGAAATGTGGCAACGCCCGACCCTGATAACACCAGATTCTCCATTGCCTCCGGTGAACAGCGCAGCCAAGGGGTTGAACTCGATGTAATTGGAGAGATTTTGCCCGGCTGGAATATTGTGGCCAACTACGCCTATATCGATGCTGACATCACCGAGGACAACAGTGACAACGAGGGCAATCGTATTTATGGCGTGCCGGAACACAACTTCAATTTATGGACGACCTATGAGATTCAAGCAGGATCTTTACAAGGGCTGGAGCTGGGACTCGGGTTTAACTATGTGGGTGAGCGCTTTGGTGATAATGCCAATACTTTTACGCTGGATGATTATTTCCTGACCAATGCTGTGATTTCCTACAAAAAGGACAATTGGCGAGCGGCGCTAAATTTCCGCAACTTATTCGATGTGAATTATGTCGCCAATGCCCGCAACGGTAGAAGTGGTTTTGTGACTATAGGCGAAGAATTTAGCGTGATTGGCTCATTCTCTATTGAATTTTGAGGGCTATGGTGATGCCTAAACGAATTAAGCGACTGCCCCTTTGGATCGTCTTAAGTGCCATAACCGCAGTGCTGGTGGTTGGGTGTGGTTTCTTCACCGGAAATCATTCAAACGATGCCCCAGTGCTAGGGTCCACGGATCAGTCCGCATCAAACTGTCGAGTCGTGGAACATGATGTGGGCAAAATCCAAATTTGTGGTCAACCTCAGAAGGTTGCTGCCCTCAGTACCTACACCCTTAACTTGCTGTTATCGCTAAACCAACAACCGGCAGGTTATGCCACAACGCTGAGCCTTCATCCGGGCGAGGTCTTTGATGATCCAGTCCAACAGATCCCTTACGTCGGTGATCAAATTACCGGTCAACCGATGAACTTGGGTAAAAGCGGTGAGCCTTCTTTAGAAAAGCTGGTTGCCCTTGAACCCGATCTGATTGTGACGGAAAGGGCTCAGGACTATGAGCTGTTGTCCCAGATTGCACCGACGCTCCTCTGTCAAAATCGTGGACTGAAAGGGCAGTGGCAGGAAAGCTTACGTTCTTTGGCGATCGCCTTAGGGAATGGGGACCCAGCAGAAACTGTGATTCAGCAGCATGAGGCTAATCTTGCCAAAGCTCGTGCTGACCTGGCTGATAGTGTTGCTGCGCACCCGAGGCTGCTACTGCTAGTGGCCCATCGTCTAGAAGGGGGTGGGTATCATTGGCGCGGATAGTGATTTAGGAGGCTTGCTAAGTCAAGTGGGGTTTCAGGTAATGTCGCAACCTCCTGCCAGCCTTAACGTGGATGGACCCATTTCTATGGAAGCGCTGCCCACACTGGATGATGCCGATAGCATTGTTGTCCTAGGCTATGACCTCAGCGGCGATCGCCAGCAAAAGCGTTCAACTCTGACCCATGAATCAGCCAGTGAACGGACTGAGCAGGTGCAGGTGCAGCCCATTAAAGAGTCCTGGGAAGCAAACGAAATTGCTCAATCTCTCACAGCTAGTCAAAAAAACCGCGTTTTCTTTGCCACCTTTTACAAATGGCATGGGCTCACTGGTCCTATTGGTGCTGAGTTGGTTCTAGAGCAGCTACGTCAGTTCTTTTTGGATAATGCCAGCCCAGAATAAGACAAGGGACAATATCAGTTTTCCCAGCTTTTTAAAGAGAAACTGAGGAAAGAAACTTCTTACGATAGTTGCTCTGTTCCAACAAAAGACGCTTCCGTGAGCGCTAGGCTTGCCATTCGCGAGGCGTTGGCGAAGCCCATAGGGTGCGGTCTTAGTTATACAAAACTGAATGTTCCACATCAATGGCAGTTTCTCTGGGGTTGCTGTCCCTGATCCAGTTTCTAGGCCGTCGGGAAAATCCAGGGGATGATGGGGATGGCCACTAAACGCAACTTCCGGGGAAACTGCTATGGGCGATCGCCACCCACTGCCGCCATCATCGCCGTTGGTCTCACCGCCAGAGTTTCCACTATTTTCCCTGCATCGAACCCTAGTACTGATCCCGGTGCTCAACGAAGCGGAGACCATCAGCAATGTGGTGCGGGAGCTGCGATCGCGAGGACTATCGCGTATCCGAGTGGTGGACAACGGCAGCAGCGATTCCAGCGTTGAAATTGCCCAAGCGGCCGGGGCGGAAGTGTTTCAAGAACCGATTCCCGGCTACGGTCGTGCCTGCTGGCGAGGGTTGCAGGATATTCCGCCGGATATTGATTGGATTTTGTTTTGCGACGGTGACGGCAGCGATGTGCTGGACTCCCTGGATCAATTTTGGGCAGCGGCAGCGGGGGGAGCAGAGTTTGTATTGGGGAATCGCCGGGCAACGGCGGACGGGCGATCGCACATGACCCCGGTGCAAAATTTCGGTAACGGTTTGGCTACCACGTTAATCCGGCTGGGTTGGGGAGAATCCTATGGGGATTTGGGACCGCTGCGGCTGATTCGCCGATCAGCCCTTGAAGCAATGGAAATGGGTGATCGCGGCTTCGGCTGGACCGTGGAAATGCAAATCCGCGCCGCCGAACTGGGGCTCAAAACGGTGGAAATTCCCGTGGGCTATCGTCAACGCCAGGGGGGACGCTCCAAAATTTCCGGCACTATCCGCGGATCCATCCAAGCGGGCACCATCATCCTCTCCACCGTAGGCAGCCTATACCTCCGCCGAATTCGTCGCGACGGCATTTCCCCGATCCTCCTCAGCGCGACCCTGTTGCTCCTCGGCGCACTTCTAATTCAGCCCCACGGCAACTTCCGGTTCGTTGAGCGCCAAATCGCCATGATGAGCCTGTCCACGTTGATGCTGCTAGGGTTCGCCGTCTCGTGGAATATCAAACACATTCGCGGGCGCTGGTTTTGGGGAGTGGCGATCGCCCTGCGCCTCATCCTGCTGTTTATGTACCCCGGCAACGACATTTGGCGCTACCTGTGGGAAGGCTACATCCAAAATCTTGGCTTCAACCCCTTCGCCCTGCCCCCCAACGCCCCGGAACTAATCCCCCATCGCACCGAATGGTGGGCGCTGATGAACAACCTGGGCGTCTCAGCCATTTACCCACCCTTAACCCAATGGGGTTTCCGATTCTTATCAGCAATCACCCCGTCAGTGCTGCTGTTTAAAAGTACTTTTATCGCCGCAGATTTAGGAGCATGCTGGCTTTTAGCGCGTAAATTCGGCCATTCAAAAGCTCTGCTATACGCCTGGAATCCTGTAATTTTATATGCCTTTGCAGGCGGTGGCCATTACGACAGTTGGATGGTGTTGCCTATGGTTGCCGCTTGGGTCGCCTGGGACAAAAACAAGCCCTATTGGAGCGCTTTATTTATTGGCATTGGCGGAGCAATTAAATGGATATCGTTTCCTCTCCTATTATTTATTGCCTACTCAAAGCTCAGGGAAAATCGTCCCAACAAAGAGCATAGAACAGACTCCAATAATCAATCTTTTAATCAGTCTTTATTACCACTCAATATCAAAGGTGCGTTGATTATTTTAGGGTTGGGCTTTTTGCCGTTTATCCTAACGGGTTTAAGCTTTTGCAATGGGGATTTTTGCATCTTTGCACCGACCCAGTCGGCTTTTGTTTCCCACGTGCGCAGCTCACAGTTTATCCCCTATGTGGTGTCGTCAATTTTTCCCGCCACCGCAGCACCAGGAACCAACAAGTTTTACGTAATTCCTATGGCGATCGCCATACTTTTTCTTCTGCATTATTGTCGAAAATTTTCCACCTTTGCCGAATCCTACTTGTTTTGTATATTAATTTTTTCGCCCATTATTCATCTGTGGTATTTCACCTGGATCATTCCATTTTCAATACCCAGTCAAAATATAGGAACGCGCCTTATTAGCCTGTCAGCGTTTATGTACTTTATACTTCAAATCAATACTCTAATCGAGGGAACATGGACGTTTAATCTTTGGGAAAGATTATTAATGTGGCTACCATTCTTTTTTGGATTTATCTGGACCAAACTAATTAATAAATCTCCCAATAAACGCCCCAACATAAGTTCTATTTAATTAGGTTCTGCTTAATTAAATAGAACCTAATAACGTTAGTCACCGGTGCCCATGGCGAAATTTATTGGACGACGATCTGCCCTTCGATATCTCACCCTGGGAGCCGGAGCCCTGGGCGTCACTCAAGTGGCCAGTAGCTGCCAAGGAAATAAAGGCGTTGCGGACTCTGCAATGACGGGCTCCGAAATGACGGACGCTGAAATAACAGCATCGGGCGATCGCCTCGCTCCCGATCAAGAACCCCAAGCAACTCCCCAGTGGATGCAACCGGACGAAGCCGCCCCCCATACCCGAACCTGGATGGCTTTCGGTGCCAGCCAGCGCAATTGAGTCACAGAATAGCTAGGACCAGTGCAAGATAACCTGGCTTTGATCGCCCGCACGACCGCCCAATACGAACCCGTAACGATGGCGGTGCGACAAGGGGATTTGGCGAGCGCTGCCCAAAAATGTGGTCCCGATGTGGAGCTGGTGGTGGCTCCCCTGGACGACCTGTGGATGCGGGATATGGGGCCCGTTTTTGTTCACAATATGGAGAAAAAACCTGGCGCGATTAACTTTAACTTCAACGGCTGGGGTAAGAAGCAAGGTCACCGTAACGACGCCAAAATTGCCGACTTTGTAACCGCCCAAACGGATGTCCAGCCTATCCCAGCCCCCATCGTCCTGGAAGGGGGGGCGATCGAAGTGGACGGCAATGGCACCGCCCTTATGACTGAAAGCTCGATTCTCAATCCCAACCGCAACCCAGGGTTAACCAAGGCACAGTGCGAAACGAAGCTTAAATCCCTGCTGGGCTTGCGGAAAATTATTTGGCTGCCCGGCATTCGCGATCACGAGATCACCGACGGTCATATCGACTTTTACGCCCGCTTTGTGCGCCCCGGCATCGTCATCGCCGCCAACGACCCCAATCCCCAGTCCTTCGACCACGCCGTCACCCAAACTCACTTAAAGATCCTCCAAAACGCAACGGATGCAGGCGGTAACCCTTTAAAAATTGTCACCCTCGACGCGCCCCAAACTATCCGCCCCACGTTCGACAATCCAGACTTTGCCGCAGGCTATGTCAATTTCTACATCATCAATGGCGCAGTCTTGATCCCCGAATTTGGCGATCACTTAGCAGATCGTCACGCAAAGGAAACATTACGGCCCCTATTTCCAAACCGTAAGATCATCCCTCTTAACATCGATGGAATCGCCGCAGGTGGTGGCGGCATTCACTGCACGACTCAGCAACAACCCAAACTTTAATCCATCAACAATGCGAAAATAACCCGCACTTAATAACGACAAAACCCTAATTCTTGGCCCCAAACTCATGCTACCCAAAGTCTGTTTTATTGGTCACAACGAAAAAAGAAAGACTATTCTTATTCAACCCTTAATTTTATTTATTGTAACTATATTTAAGCTACCAGACCGGATTAATTTAGATCTCTCCCTTAGGCTGTATATACTCAATTTTCAAGTATGACAAATCAATTTCAAGTCACTTAAATGGCTTTAAAAGCCATTTAAGTCTATTTCACTCCAATCAGGCATCTAAATCATTTTCTCTAAAGCGGACCCTAACAAAATTCAAATTAGGAAAGGCGAATATTGAACAAATTGTCGCTAGCGATACAAACTAATCGACTATACAGGATTTTCCTCCATGAAATTGTCTCAATTTTGACTGTAACTCTTGATCTGAATCTATTACGTTGGGATCATCCGATGTAATAGCGCAAAAGCTGGAGCTTTAACTCTAGTTTGCTGGGAACAGGATTATTATTTAAGTCCATGAGGCTTACCGCTAAAGTTCCTTGTCACCCTCCCCAGCCTTAAAACAACTTGGAGCAAATACAATAAATCTAGTTACGGTTCATTGACCTTATGTCGTTATGGTAACTTTATTTGACAAGGGCGACTTGGCTCTGATCGACATCGCAACGTACGGTTCTTCTCAGAATTGACAATGACAAAGACAACCTCGGCAATTAAGGCGTTCGTTGGGGCTTGCGACATCGCTCCCCTAGTCTCTAAAAATGTAGATTCTGCTTTAGAGGCATTTCTCGGTAATGATCTAGCGCGAGATTTGTTATTAGCGCTTATTGAAAGTCCAGCGTTTTCCAAAGAACTCGGAGAGGATTTTGCAGCAGAAAATGCAGTTAAAGGAATTTCGGCTTGTCGCAGTTTACGCAGTTGTTTAAATCTTTCCCTAAGTCTATTTTTCCAGTCTCTTTCTGAACTGTTTCTCCCGTTTAATGTCAGGATTGGTGAGGCTTGCGGCGGCTTTGCCGTAACTGTAAATCAGTCAGAGATGAGTCACGTTAAAGTTCTTGACTACTTGAAGAAAATTGATTCGACGGGTTTTTATGAGGCTTTAGCCGATCGCCTGGTGAAGGAGAATCCCCACGCCATTTATCCCACCTCTAACTATCGGGAAAGCCGGGGGTTTGTGGAAACCACCGATAGCGATCGCCACGTGGAAGCGGTGATGAGTTCCCACACCTTCACTTCTGTGCGTTTAGTAGATAACGTATTAGACCCCGAGGAAACTACCTTAAGGGACATGTATAGTCCCCTGGGGCGTTGCGTTTGCCTGGTGGACCACAATGTGGAGCGGTTCTACGGGGAACAGCTTGAGCACTACTTCGATACCCATGGCATTAAGTTGGACAAGCTGGTATACCGCGCCATGGAGGTGGATAAGGGAATCCATACCGTTGAGCGGATGCTGGGAGACTTTAAGCGGTTGGGCGTGTCCCGAAACGAGCCCGTATTGATCGCAGGCGGCGGCGTCTTGACCGACACCGGCGGTTTAGCCTGCTCCCTGTACCATCGCAACACCCCCTACGTGATGCTGTCCACTTCTATCGTTGCCGGTATCGATGCGGGTCCGTCTCCTCGCACCTGCTGCGATGGCTTTGGCTACAAAAACCTGTTCGGGGCGTACCATCCTCCCGTGCTATCCCTGACAGATCGCTTCTTCTTCACCACCTTGCATGAGGGCTGGCTCCGTCACGGTATTGCCGAAATTATCAAAATGGCGACGGTAAAAGACCGGGAGCTATTTGAAAATCTGGAGAAGGCGGGTCCTGACCTGATTCGCACTCGCTTTGGCACCACCGATTGCGAGCCGGGATCTGAAATTGATCAGTTGTCCCAGCGAATTTTAGGCGGAGCATTACGCAGCTATGTGGCGGCAGAGTACGACAACCTGTACGAAACCCACCAGTGTCGTCCCCATGCTTTTGGGCACACCTGGTCCCCTGGGTTTGAAATTGAGGCGGGCTTGCTCCACGGTCACGCGGTGGCGATCGGCATGGGCTTCGGCGCGTTCCTGAGCTACAAAGAAGGGTGGATTTCTGACGAGTCCTTCCATCGGATTTTGGGCTTGATTAGCTCCTTCGGTCTTAGCCTGTGGAATGAGATCTTGGAGAATAAGGAAACCCTGTGGGCGGCGCAGATCAAAATCGTTGAGAAGCGCGGCCGCAATTTGGTGGCTCCGTTGCCGAAAGGTGAAATTGGCGAGTGTGGCTATTTGAACGTTATGGGGCAAGAGGAGCTGTATGCAGCGGTGGAGGAATATCGCTCCGTTTGTGAGGACTATCCTCGCAAGGGCTGGGGTGTAGATCCACTCTGTAGTGATGTGGGACTTGAGGATCCTTCCACGATCGCCCATCACGTGCCCACTACCGCTGGAGCCTTAGCAGGCGAAGCGGCGGAGGCAGAAAAGATGCTGAGCGCCAGTTAGGGCGTGTCATCAATTAATCTCCAGAAGCCTTATGCAGTGGGGAGTACGCGCCCTTTAAAAACAAACAAGGTTAGGGGCTGAAACCCTTACAGCTCTTGACTTAGGGATTCAATTAATGACAGCCCCTAGTAACTGGTGTGAATTTGGGGCGGTTTATGTTCGCCGCCTCGAAGAATCTCCTTGGGAAAAAGTTAACGTGTCATGCGTAATGTGTTCGGTTTCGAATTTATCCCCTCTTTTACCGTTTGGAAGAGGGGTTTTTATTGGAATTTTCTAGAGATTTACCGTAGCAATTAGGTCAGGTCATGGCGAAAGAAGTGTTTGATTTTGTGATTCCCCTGTTCCAGATTCGTTGGAATACACGGGCAGTTTTGGAAGGGCTAACCGTGCAATATCAGCCGCGGGCAATTCACGTTATCGCTCCCGGCCCCCAGGCGCGATCGCTTCAGGAACTGGTAAAAAACTGGGACACTGCCCCCGTATTTGCCCACGAAGAAGAATCGTTTTTTGAACCGTGCGGATTGAGCAAAGAAACTATTTGCGTAGAAATTGATTTAGGGGAATCCCTGTATACGCCAGGCTGGTTTTATCAGCAGCTTCTAAAGCTGGGAGCCTATGAGGGGATTGAGAATTTAAGCGAGTGGTATGTGGTTTGGGACAGCGATTTATTGCCTGTAGATACTTGGCCACTTATCCAAGAAACCGAGTCTGGAAATCAGCACCCCTTTGCCTTGTTGCAGCATAAAAATTGGGGGAATCCGGCGATCGTGGGTAAGTGGGCAACTTGGATTAAGTCGGTGTTGGGAGTGGAGCCCGCCAGCGATGAAGTGGGAACCTTTGTGCCCCACCATATGTGGTTTAAGCAGGAGCATTTGAAAGCGTTTGCGAAGCAGGTGCAAACTTACTTTGAATCGGACGATCATTGGCTGCTATTAATGATGCGATCAGCGAATAAGTTTGGCACTTTTAGCGAGTATTGGATGTACGTTTCTTGGGTTGCTGCTAAAGCTCCCAATGACTTGCAATATCATCCCTACGACACCTATGGGGAAACCACCGAGCGCTTTTTCGATGATGGTACCGGTTGGTTTTCTGCCAAGTTGCGCCAATCTCCAGCGATGGAAGGTGAGCCCATTGGAGATGATTTCTCGCCCTCTTATGAGGCGATCGCCCAATTCATCAAAGCGGAATATCCCCCGGATCCCCTACCCTCTTCCCTATCCTTTGAAAGCAGCCCTCGCCATTTGAAAAAAGATCGAAAAAATATGCATATCGAAGAATCGCGATCGCGCTGGAATCC
>ERZ1740065.1941-NODE-1941-length-12693-cov-11.180804_pt1 | contig 12693 bp, 10 predicted proteins | sample MGYA00581738_ERZ1740065 | MGnify/ENA primary metagenome ERZ1740065 (study PRJEB43018, sample SAMN04849749) | marine metagenome | isolation source: floating plastic debris | place: Pacific Ocean | collected 2008-09-01 | study: EMG produced TPA metagenomics... | reverse complement strand
ACAGCGCAGAGTTCTGGGACGCAAGATTTTGGGACGCAAGATTTTGGGACGAAAGATTCTCGGACGCAAGGTTCTCAGACGCAAGGTTCTCGGACGCAAAGTCATCGTGCGACAGTTGAAAGGTCAGAGACTAGAAGGACTGCAGGGATTGAGAGGTTGACTGTCTGCTATAACTAGACAATCAGTGTAAAGTGACTAGAATCAGAATATGTGAGCTTCTACCTTTATTATTGTCTGTGTGAACCAACAATATAAATTATGAAATGAGACAATTACCATCAACTGGTCTACGTTTGTTGCAATTATTGTGATACAGCTAGTGCAGAAGTGCCACAACCGAAACTGAGCTAAGGGAGTCTAAAGGTGCCTTTACACTGCCTGGATGTCGCTCAGACAGATTTGTCCGGTTATTACGGAATCCTAGCATGAGTGTCCGAGATGCTTTTACCCAGCTCAGTAACTGTCCAGATTTAACTGTACAAGCAGGCAGTGTCAAAGTGAGCAGTGTCAAAGCGGCTTAAAGGATGGTTACATAACTTTTGCATTGCTTTCTTCTTTATCCTTCAGCAAAACCTCAAGGCATTCCGCCCACGTTTATCACTGAGATACACAGATAGTCTGTAGCCTTTTTCTGGGTGCCGTAAATGTTTTACTGTTCATTCAGCAGATAAAAGTAGTATCACGCAGCTGATATCGAATCTAGAAACATCACGCAGCTGATATCGAATCCAGAAACATCACGCAGCTGATATCGAATCTAAAAAGTCCTATGACCAAGCGTTAGACATTGTCAAAAGCAAAATTCATGCTTCTTTCAATGTCAATCACTATTTCAGATCTAAGAAAAGAAAATAATTAAAATGATTAATTCCCGTAATACCAGTCTATATCAATATATAATCAATATCATTGTTTGCGAATCATTCTGCAGCAAGGTGTAACTGTAGCTGTGTGAAACATTTCACGTATTATTCATTGTGTCCGAATCATAGTAGCGTCGAGGTTTAAGGAGTGTTAAGGAGTGAAAGGGTTTTCCTGCGCAAGTCATGCAATATTTACATTTTAGGGGTTTGTACGATGGTTTACATTTCCTTTTGAGAGCGATTGCTATTGTTCACAGGTTTGGGATATCTCAAACGTCTGATACTAAGCCACTTAAAGAGGGTTTGCGATCCTGACACATCTCAAATTTTTCGAATAAAATATTTAATGATATTCATGATGATGATGATGAGTACAATCAGTAGGGAAGTGTGTCAGCTCCACATTTGCTTTATTAACTCAGCTAGTCATAAGTTCTAGTAGAAGAGACATGAGCGCTTTCTTTCCAGAATCCACAGCTCTGTCTTAGTAAAGTCGCATCCCTCCAAGTCAGCATCAATAAAATAAGCCGCATTCATACGAGCACAAGTAGTTTTTGTGGTAGACGTGTTAGGGACCTCTAGACAAAGTTTTGTCGACAGAAATAAAGCTTTGGACACGTTGCAAGGTCACAAAATCGCTAATAGTTATCATTTGGATCGTTTACGATAAGCAGTGATCACTAAATCTGTGCACTACACGTCTCACTAGATATAAAATAAAGAGTGAAAAGTTGATGCTAATTGCTTTATTTCCTAATTAACCTGGCAAATCCATACAGAGAATAAGCAAGGTCAAAGTTCACTGATTTCGATTCCATCATTGTTTCGCATTACACTGATTGTCTAGTTATAGCAGTCAGTCAACCTCTCAATCCCAGGAGTCCTCCTAGTCTCTGACCTTTCAACTGCCGTGCGATGACTTTGTGTCCGAGAACCTTGCGTCCGAGAACCTTGCGTCCGATAATCTTTTGTCCCAAAATCTTGCGTCCCAAAATCTTGCGTCCCAGAACTCTGCGCTGTACCAGGTTGCCTCCGAGTCTCTGAACCTTCAGACCTCTCCTGATACCTTTAACTCCCAGACCTCCCAATCCTCTCAGGTTTCCAGCGTTTGCCAGACTTCTCTTCTGTCTCAGGTTACGTCTCAGTTTGTTACCGTTCAACTTGTTCCTGATCAGTCCATTGGAGCGAACTCCCAGAGATGGGATGCTGAGTTTGGGGATGTTTATATTCCCCTTCAGCAGGTTTTTGCGTTGATTGACTCTCACGATACTCTGGAGACGTACTATCTTCCTGCTGTTGTTCAGTCCTCGAAGGTTTGAACTTCTCTTCCCACCGATCTTTAAGCTGTAACGGTGAAATAATATGTCAATCTCACTCATATCTACTCAGTGGCTGCTAATCCGATAACGGGTGTGTATTGAGTGATGCTTGCTTACCTGGAAGTGCTGTCAATGGCAACTGCTGCCAGTACGACAGCAGCCAGTAGAGCTATCATCTTCAGAGACATATTTCACTTCTGTTCGATAAGGACTACAAGAAGAGAGATATAATTTCTTTCACTTAGTCGGTAAGCTTGCTGAGCTCTGTTCTCAGAGTTCCCAGCAATTGGAGAGTTTGCTTTTAAAGATCCAAGACGGAAAAATGGTGACAGCGCTGATAAATGTGTTCTGAGAGTGGAAATATCACTTTGCTGAGTTTCATACCACAAAGTTTTCTTAACTTCCAAACCACATAATTGTGCGTCCTTTACATGCTGTATATAAGTGCAGAGTGTGTTACAAAACTAATCCATATACCACACTGATCAAGATGAAATTGGCCATGCACTAAGTTGAAAATCTGATAGTGGCTTACCTGTGGTGTTGCTTTGCTATCTGTAGTTAGTCTTACTACTCTACAGCTTCTGCAGCTGTATTTATACTCAATCTTCCATTACTGCTGTGTCATCCATTAGATTGATTTTCCTATCTGGCATTTTGAGACATCCACTGTCAATCCTGATGCAATATAATCGAAAGGAAGTGTGACTAACTTTTCCATTCCTTCAACATTGTTTTTCTGGTGTTTGTCATTCTCCTGTCGATTTTCGCGCTCACTCCCGCTCACTCCCGCTCACTCCAGCTCGCTCCTGCTTGCTCCCGCTCGCTCCTGCATCTGCTGATGCACGAATATTACAAGAGAACAATAAAAGCGATTTTTATTTACCGAGGCTGAATCTGAGGTACTATTTTTCTAGACTCAGGATTATGTATAAGAACCCTGTGAGCTTGAAAATTGCCCACCAAATCTTAGCAGTCCCTAACATAGCACATTTCCGTAGCCGAATAACATCTGCATTCCATTGTGCCTGCACCAGCCATCGGATTCACAAGAGGAAACTTTTCCAGAAACATCAAAATAGGAGTAAGCAAAGACCGCGGATGTTTTAAAAAATATTGTAGACTTTTGGCCTCGTATTCCCTGGCTAGAGAATATCCCTAGTTTGGGAGGTTTTTGACAAGATGAGACATTCATTGTTTTATTTCCATTACTTTCACTGACTTTTGCTGCGACCTTCACCCCGAAATTGGCCTGAATTTGAAATCCTAACAAGTCCAAAGCAACTTTACCAATTAACATGGATTAATGGTCGCTATGGTAACGGATGGGGTGACACGCTAGGTCACCACACCCTGTATTCCCCATTCTACTTTTTGTGACAGGCAGTGCTTAGTGAGAGGCAAAAGTAGAACTCTATAGAAAATTTCTATTGGCTAACTAGCCGCTATTGGTCACCGCGGTGAACATATTGTTGTGGTTTCTACAGTCATGATGACCAAGGCTGTGCCAAGTGGTACGGCTGGTACCGCTTCCATCTATATCACGCTGCATTACAACTTCCCAAATTTCTTCAGAGTTCTCTCTGGTTGGGAAAAATTTTGTAAATTTACTCCGGTTCACCTCCAGTCTATCCAGTATGTTATTGCTGTTAACAGCTCCCACAGGTTCTGTTAGCACTGCTCCTCATCAGCAGTGTCACCATCCTTTGACAGGCCTTGCCGTATATCCATAGGTCAGGAGTCAAGCGAATTTAAAAATATGTAATACATCCTTTCTACGTTATTTGGATTCAATAAGTCATACATACACTAGCACTGTACTTGAGTTGGATTGGTGGTGATTGATCGGTACTGTTTCAAACAAAAACGGTAGCAATAGTTGGTGAAACAGGGGGGGGGGATATTAGAGTTTTCACTTTCATTCCTGCTCTGGCTGTCAAAATGCTTCACATTATGGCCTTTGAGTAAAATGGTGTTATTCTGCTTAGAAACTGACAGAACAGTGATTTAGGTATGTCCAAGACAGCAAAAGCCGGCTTTTGTCATTCGCCCGTAGATATTCATGCATGCGGCATATGCGGGCACATGCGGGCACTTGCGTGCACTTGCGGGCACTTGCGGAAGTGATTGTGCATATGTGCTGGAGTCTGCGCGCATATGTGCTGGAGTCTGCGCGAAAATCAACAGGAGAATGATGAAAACCCAAGAGTCACTTTCACTGGTTTTCACGATGCAGGATCACTGCAATCATGAATTCAATATTGGTGTCTTCCGAGTGCATGGAGAGGAGTTCCAGGTCAGGTCTCGGCAGCTATCTGTATGACGTCACTTCATCTCCGCCAGTCTCCAGCAGATACTTATAACTAACAGTAGCCAAATACCTGATCCTTTCAGCTAACAAAGCGGACGCAGTAAACTAAAACTGTAAATCGTAGCCGCCGGTGATGTGAGTGTGATGATGAAATTCATGTGTTTTCACCATCCCTGAAAGTCAAGCATGCCCCCTCATTATACAGGTTAAAAAATCCCTAGTCATCGTAATCTCATTGACCAGTTGCAGATAGTACCTTCTGATTGGTTAGTCGAAACATTTCGATGGAATTGCACTCTCATGAATGTGTTAATGTTGGCTGGAAGTAGAATAAGGAGCGGGTTACCTACTGGTGATTGATCATTGTTTGTGAGAGTGATCATGAGTTCAGCGCATGCTTGGCTGGTTACGACAACTCCGGGAGTGGGATTCACAGCCCTAATAGAGCAGAATCAAAACTAATAAGCTCCGCTTCTTTTCGAAAAAAAACCTCTGACATCAGCACTGGCCAGAGCATACCTGACTGCTTATAACGTTCCGACTCCTGCGCGTAATGACTCTCTTCTGATTCTCATGATAACAAGTTCACTCGGCTTTTGTCATTCTCTCGTTGATACCAGTGTATGCGGCACATGCATGCACGTGGGGGAGTGCGCATGCGCGTGTGCAGGAGTGTGTGCGCACATCTGCGAGAGTGTGCGCGAACATCGACAGGAGAATGACAAAAACCGTTCACTTTAACCTCTGTGGTTATACGTCTGAAAATGATCGGGCTTTAAGGAGTGTGAAGATATGCAAAAGATCCAAACATTCCCTTTATGGTTTCTTGATCTCTGTTGTATGGGTTTTATGTTGAACTATTTTGAAATCCCAGATTTTCAGTCATCTCATATTAAGACTGCAGCTCTGTCATTCTATCGATTACTGAATTCGGTGTTTCTAATTCTCTTGTCAATTTTCGCGCTCACTCCCGCGCCTATCCACGCTTACTCCCACGCCTATCCGCACTTACTCCCGCGCCTATCCGCGGTCACTACCTCGTCTATCCACACTCACTCCCCCGAGTGCTGATGCAGGAATGTGTATCGGAGAATGACAAAAGCCCCAAATTCTATTCTTCTTTGTGTGCTTGCAGAGCTCTTTTGTAAAACATGAAGCTCATGAAGCAATTCTCCCGCTTACAACTTTCCTATAAGCTATTTAAATCCAGCATTTACAAACTTGATTTCCTTTCAATTAGTACAAAGCTCCGTAAACCTATTTATGCACCATTGACATCATTTGAAGCATACTTCTCACCAGGTAGCAAATAAACTGGATATTGTGGTGGTGGCAAAGAACACCAAATACGTGGCAGCGTTGGGTATTAAGTCACCCACCGAGTCCAGTATCAAAGAGTTGACCAGAGTAGAAAAGAACCGACTACCGCTTGTAGAAAAGGAAATAACATGAAGGACAACTGCCCTAGTTGTGCCGATAGCTGTTCGATCAGTTGAAGCAGCAACTTTCAAGCACATCCAATGGCTGGATATATAAAATTTTGATTTCTGTTGGTTGCTCTGTTGTGATGTTGGTAATATGTTGGGCAGGCTTCTCAAGGTCCCAAGGTTCTGGTAAGAACTCTCCAACGTGATATAGCAATGCCACTCATTCAGTCTGTATGAGATCAACGTCTTCTCAACAACATGAACAAAGCATTCACATCATTTGCATCCCTGAGTCACGTTGCGTTGCATCAGGACTTGTGATAGAGACCTCAAACCGTCAGACAGTAAAAGTCGATCTAATCAATGACACGGCAGAAATGGAGGGTTGAGTATAAATACAGCGCCATAAGCCAGAGTGCAGTAAGACTGACTGAAGAGGATAAAGCAACACAACAGGTAAACCCTTATCAGGTTCTCAACTCAGCACATTGTCAGTTCTGTGATGTCCATCTAGAATATAATGTTCGAGATCAACAATATTTTGCCAGTGACTATAGTTATTCACAAAACGCCATCCTTACTGGTTACTGGCACGGAGTTATGCGACTCAGAAATTAACGAAACTTTGTCGCATGAAAATCCATAAATTAGAGGAATACTTCTGTTAATTGTATTCACTCACAAATCTTTGGTCTAGGTTTGTCATGCCTACCAATTCGATGAAATAAATTTCATATCTTTACTTGTAGTTTGTACCAAACAGAATTGAAATATGTCTCTCAAGACGATAGTTTTACTGGCTGCTGTTGTGCTGGCAGCAGTTACCATCAACAGTGCCTCCAGGTAAACAAATATAACTCAATACACACCCGTTATCAGATTAGCAGCCACTATAGATATGAGTGAGATTGACATATTATTTCATTGTTACAGCTTGAAGATTGGTGGGAAGAGAAGTTCCAACCTTCGAGGACTGAACAACAGCAGGAAGATAGTACGTCTCCAGAGTATTGTGAGAGTCAATCAACGCAAACACCTGCTGAAGGGGAATATCAACATCCCCAAACTCAACATCCCATCTCTGGGAGGTCGCTCCAATGGACTGATCAGGAACAAGTTGAATGGTAACAAACTGAGACGTAACCTGAGACAGAAGAGAAGTCTGGCAAACGCTGGAAACCTGAGAGGATTGGGAGGTCTGGGAGTTAAAGGTATCAGGAGAGGTCTGAAGGTTCAGAGACTCGGAGGCAACCTGGTACAGCGCAGAGTTCTGGGACGCAAGATTTTGGGACGCAAGATTTTGGGACGAAAGATTCTCGGACGAAAGATTATCGGACGAAAGATTATCGGGCACAAGGTTCTCGGACGCAAAGCCATCGTGCGACAGTTGAAAGGTCAGAGACTAGGAGGACTGCGGGGATTGAGAGGTTAACTGTCTGCTATAACTAGACAATCAGTGTCATGCGAGACAATGATACAATCGGAATCAGCAAACTTTGACCTTTTTACCTTAGCTAACTGTAAATCATGAAATAAACCAATCAGCATCAACTTGTCTCTGTTTGGTTCACATTGCATAACTAGTGCAAAGGCTTTTGATCAGCATTGAGCCCAAATCGCCTAAAAGAGGAACATGCTAAAACGCTAAAAATCATGGAATTCACAGTGCGTTGTGTTGAGAGACTGTATGCCATTACATTGATGTACCCCAAGGAGCACTGATTTTGGTGGCCGTCCTTTATTTTACTGATCAGAACTGGCTAAATATTGTTATGGGACCCGGCTACACTCTAAAATCGCTGACCAATATGTCAAATAACTTATCACAGACAGCTGTGACGAAATACGGCAGATTTGACCATCCTCTGATAGACATCACAGTTACTGATGTGTTGTCAGACTGATAGAGGCGAGGTAGTTAACATTGCCACTAGGAAACCATCACCCACCTACCAACCTAGGAGGGTCTGCAGCAAAATGGGGTGACAACTAAGTGGTTACCATAGCGATCATTTTGTTGTTGTGGTGTACACGTATAAGGAATATGAATTATTGGCATATTTTTATCTCCTGTCCATCGGTAGACTCAGGTTCGCATGGAGTCCGCATGGGGTACGCTAGCATGCTGCCCTCAGGTCGCCTCGAGTGATCTTAGGTGCAGTTAGGTTCAACTGGTCAGCCCTGGATTCTGGTCTTAGTGTGTAGTCAGGCTTTGTTAGGCTTTTTCAGGCTACCCTGCAGTTTGCAAGGCGCTTAATCTGGTCTTCAGTTCTGGTCATTATTAAGACCACAGTCCCAATTACGCCAGATCTACTTGGCCAGTCTGGGTGGGCCTAAATGCTCGCAATTATAGTCCGAACTGTTGTACTTTTGCTACCAGCCATCTTCTTTCTAAGCTGCTGGCTTTCCGGTGTCAAAGAGTAGCCTCGCAACCAAAGTCTTCATATGGCACTGATTTAAACAAATTACAAAAAAATTCAAAGTTTTTTGTGGTGGTAATGTTGAGGATGTTACTGAGGTCAAAGTTCAAACCTGCAACTCATATGTTGGAGCATTAGGATCTGCAACACTGTGATTAGCATCCTGCCTGTCTATTCTGTCCAATCATAAGTCCAAATTCTGTTGTTGCACACACTAGCCTGTCTTTCTTTCGACCCATTTTCACCTCATCACAGCAGCGTCAGCATGCTCAAACAGTAGCACAGCTAGCTCAGCTATTGAGGGATTCTGAAGAGACTAAATTTCACTGGATTACACAAGAGTTCACCATTTGGATGTTGAACTCACAGGTTTTCACTCTGAGGAGTTTTGAAGAGGGAATTATAACAACTAATCCTTTCCACTTCTTTCGCATCGGTAACACAAAGATGCAGACATGCTATTTACACACTTTGACCATCCAGTCATATCTCATAGCAACAAAAATCGCCCAATAAATCTTCAATCATCAGGATTCCAGGGATCAGTTTAATGTATGTCTCCCCCCCCCCCAGTTTTCCCAAGCTTATACTTGAGAAAGCCTAGGACTAGAGGAGTAAGCACTAAGCACTGGCCTTGCAGCTGATCCACTAGCCTTGCAGCTGATCCACTCCACTGGTGCTGTATGTTACCTATTAACTGTATGAACCAAATGGATGGGCTGTTATCATAACCAAGTCTAGTGGTATTGCATCAGAACTTACAACCAATAGCTCATCTCTGCTGTCATTATCGGAAGTTAGGACATCAGTACCAATGCCGCTTCATAGAAAAACTCAATCTAATGAATGACACAGCAGGAATTGAGGATTGCATATAAATAGAGCTGCCTGAGCCGTAAAACAGTAAGACTAACTGCAGAGGGTAAAGCAGCACCACAGGTAATCCACTGTCATATTCTCAACTCAGTGCCTTGTCCATCACCCAAGGCATAATATAGTATTTAACCCGGTTGCATACGTACCATGTTAGCAGTTCCCGTACCATAGAATTGGTAGAGTCAAATTATGTCTATTTCCACAGAAAATATTGCTACTTATTAATTTTCATCGCTAAACAAAGCAACACTGACCACTCTGAGAGCAAGGCTCGGGGTAGAAAGAGTACTGACAGCATTGCGTGAACACTAAAGCTGTCATATTGCTTTTCTGATATCCAGGGACCGGTAGGGCTCTTGTCATTCTCCAGTCGATATTCTTGCATCAGCACGTGCGGGAGTGAGCGGGAGTGAGCGGGAGAGCGCGAGAGTGAGCGGGAGTGAGCGGGAGTGAGCGGGAGTGTGCAGGAGTGAGCGGGAGTGAGCGGGAGTGAGCGGGAGTGAGCGGGAGAGAGCGAGAGTGAGCGCAAAAATCAACAGGAGAATGACAAAAACCCAGGGTTCAGGCATATTACAAGTGTAACTGCTGTTGTTTTGTGTGTAGGCATTCTCTTCATTGCTTTTCATCTAATAGACTTGCTTGTTCTACTTGTAGTCCTTACCAAACAGAAGTTAAATATGTCTCTCAAGACTATCGCTTTACTGGCTGCTGTCATACTGGCAGCAATTGCCATCGGCAGCACTTCCAGGTAAGCAAATATAACTCAATACACATTTTTTATCGGACAGGCAGCTGCTGTAAATATGTGTGGATATGAAATATTTCATTGTTCCATTGTTACAGCTTGAAGATTGGTGGGAAGATAAGTTCCAACATTCGAGGACTTAGCAACAGCAGGAAGGTAGTTCGTCTCCAGAGTGTTGTGAGAGTCAATCAACGCAACAACCTGCTGAAGAGAAACTTGAATACTCCCAAACTCAACATCCCATTGCTGAGAGATCTCTCCAATGGACTGATAAGGAACAAGTTGAACGGTCACAAACTGAGACGTAACCTGAGACAGAAGAGAAGTCTGGCAAACGATGGAAACCTGATAGGGTTGGGAGGTCTGGGAGTTAAAGGTATCAGGAGAGGTCTGAAGGTTCAGAGACTTGGAGGCAACCTGGTACAGCGCAGAGTTCTTGGACGCAAGATTCTCGGACGCAAGGTTCTGGTACGCAAAGTCATCGTACGGCAGTTGAAAGGTCAGAGACTAGGACGACTGCAGGGATTGAGAGGTTAACTGACTCATCTGTCTAGACAATAATATGACTAGAATAGAATCTATGAGACATAGAATCAGTTAACTTTAATCTTATTTTCTTACCATTTAATGATGAATTACGAAATGAAACAATCAACATCAACTTATCTCTGTTCAGCTGATGTTAATATAAAGATGGTGCAGAGGTTTTGTGTTCAAATTTGAGACTGAATGATCCAAAGGAGGAGTGTTTAAAATTACAGACCAGAATAGTGAATTGTTTTATGTGTTGTCATGACAACCAGCTGTGAGCTGTTTATCAAACCAACCCAGGCATTTAGTACACCAACCAAAAAAACATGCCTGATTTCTCCATCTTACTCCCATCTTCATCAGTACACCAATTCTACATGCAGCTACCATCCTGATACCTAGTACCAATGGAAGTATTATCAAAAAATATTCATCCAGGTAGAAACACAGTATTCTCCGGTGTGCTGTCTGTATTAGAGCATAAGAGAAGATAGAAGGCTCAGGACAGTGAGTCTAACTACGGACCTGTACAGGTATAAGTCTCAGAGAAGAGCAAAGCCCATGTGCCTAAGCCATGACAGTGTATCAGCCGTAACATTGGGAAGCTTTATCTCCCCCCCATCTCCTTCATTGCCAATGAAACACACTGCAGAAATACGAGCTGCTTGTGAAAACATCATCGCTCTATGCTTATCTCGGCAAGATAGTCACCATGGAAACGGTTCAGCCTTGTTGAATGATGTAAAGCCTGAGGAGGAGGGATACTCAAAACTGCTCAGTCATGCAGTCATGGGTATAAGTTGGGGAATAGGTTGAGTACCTTCAAAATACGTATCAGCCAAGTCATCCCAAAATCGGAGATTTTACTTCCAGGAAATAGCTACCTACACGTACAAGTGTTCATACCAACTGGAGATCAGCAGTCTTTGGAGCATCAATAGGGGATGAATACTAATGTCACAAACATTTACTATGTAATACCTACAGTAAATACCAGCTACCAGCTTAGGCATGTAGCAATAAATCACACAGATTACATTTTCCATGGGAGCGCGGTGCAAACTATCGCTTCTTCACTTTGATAGCTTTGCTGAAACATGTGTACCAATGGCAGTGAACCCTGACTAGAAAACAACATGAATTGAATATTCCTACATGTAACCACTGTGTCAGCTCTGGAGATAGCCCTGGTTTTCCTCTGGGTCCAAGCTTGTACAGTTAATGGAGGCACTAGCAGAACTAGTAACAACCAGTATCTCTCATGAAGGCTTGGCTGGAGCATCTTTAGATAGTTGACTCTGACTGAACACATAATTTACCTTTTGAAAGGTAAGTCCCCGCCGCTGGCTAAAGGCTGAAATCCTGACTGCATGACAACTGGTAGGATCATAAAAACTGGAGATTCAGTTTTTTCCAAACTTTGAGAAGCCATAGCTCAGAACCCCTACCCCCTACAGCTAATACATTACTGCATTGACGCTCAGCTCAGCAACATCTAACCAATTAGCCACAGTAAGACACTAGGAAACCAATAACAGTAACTTTAGCTCCAAAATCTGGCTGCAAAATATGGGAGGCTCCAGGTAAACTTGGGAGACTTATCATGGATGTGACTATGGCTGAATGACCCTCTCTCAACTACCAGTGACACCAGCCCAATTCACAAATGGCAGTCAGGCTGTATATGTGCAGCACATCACGCTAATTGCTGTTATCGACACCAAAGTTTGGCTTTGGCAACCTGGAGCTGGCCCCTCAAAGACTTGTGCAATACTATCAGATTTATGATATACTGTTTGTTAAACTTTGAAGTATAAATATGGAGTGCGATGATCAGATCCACTCGAACTTGTCACCCCTCCAAACAACATAGACAAATACAAAGATACAGCTGTCAGCGAAAATGTTACAAAACACCACATGTTGTGAAATTGGGAGACTGAACGTGCCGGAATGTTATGACATATATAACTCTCTCATAACCTTTCCCATCACAAAATGATAAATGGAAATAAATATCTGTGCTCAATACAAAACTAGAAAGGAGTATGGGAAGCAGAACACCAGCAGTTCTATAACCATCTGTACACATACCATCTGCACACATACCATCTGAACACGTACCATATGTACACATACCATCTGTACACAAACCATCTATACACAAACAATCTATACACAAACAAAAAATACACATACAA
>ERZ1740065.1940-NODE-1940-length-12695-cov-11.051345_pt1 | contig 12695 bp, 13 predicted proteins | sample MGYA00581738_ERZ1740065 | MGnify/ENA primary metagenome ERZ1740065 (study PRJEB43018, sample SAMN04849749) | marine metagenome | isolation source: floating plastic debris | place: Pacific Ocean | collected 2008-09-01 | study: EMG produced TPA metagenomics... | reverse complement strand
CTCTCACTCCATCCTTCTCCTCCTCTCTCCTTCCCTCCCTCTACCTCTATCTCCTCCCCTGCTCTCCCTCCCCTGCTCTCCCTCCCCTGCTCTCCCTCTCCCTCTCATCCTCTATCTTCCCTCACAGTGTCCTTGCTATTTTTCACGTTGTAATCAGAATGTATTCTATTTGTGAACTTGACTTCACTTGATTAGCATGATTTAATCGTTGGGTAAATACTGCAACCAGATAAAAATTGGCATAGAATAAGGCATCTTCTTGACCTTGACTGGAGTACACCTCTATATTGACCGAGGCTGTGTGTACATAATACTACTCTTACTACTAAATACTAACAATGTCTGTGGTATGCTATAGTCAATTTGGCTGGCGTTAAGTTGATATTTCCTGCTTGCTTGAACTGCCCACTCCTACATTGCCTGTTTGTCTGTCTCCAAAGAGCGTTGATTTGGTCCTTCACTCAGCGCTGACCTACCTGACAAGGTCACTTTGCTGGCAATGCCATTGCACATTGAACTGCTGTTTGAAGTGTCGGAACACTATTTTTCACAGGTCTTTTCTCTTCTCCCTTTAGTGATTTCTATGCAAATGAATGCTGCGGTTTTTCATCAAGTCAAATACTAGACCGATGTCGTAACTTCTACGCACACTTCACTGCACATGCCGTCTAGACTAAGCGGCTAGATTGATAGACCTGGCTCATTAGTTTGTACATCCAATTGCTTATGAAAGCAGAGGAAGATGGATCCGCACATCCTATCCTTATCCTAAAAGTACAAAAACCTCGCAGCTGACCATCTGGTTTGATGTCAAGCGTACCATTAAACCCTTTCGCTATGGCTACTTGGAAATGAAAGCTGTTCCTACGTCGATTGTTTTTTTTATGGAGACAGTCATGACCTAGAGTAGGTTCCTTCCACCACTCCCCACCTCCACCCCCCTCCGCCATGAATGGTCATTGAGACAGTATGGATGCAGACTAATTTCATTTCCTGCCAAGGGTCATGGAATGCTCTCTTTTTTCAATATGATAAATGTAGACAGATTATAATGATGGACAGATTTCCCAATCGTAGCATGGGCGGACAGCACGGCTATTACTTTCTATCTTGTTACAAACATCCGGCACGAAGCACGCAAAATGCTCACGTACGCAGGCAGCCGTGATCACTGCTGGTGGGTTGATAGCGTCAACTGGATGGAATGTGAAACAGCAACCATGTTACTCCCTTTGCTCTACGACGGAGGGTTGACTGCACATTACAAAGGCTTATGTGCGGATTGCCAACAGGTTTCGGGGAACTTCATCAAACCTCGTACCGCCTCATACGCATCGTTTTTCCGATTCACTGATCCCGGAACAACAGTTGGAGCATCATCGTTCGGCAGTGACCTTGTGCCCGATGCGAGCCTTTGTCTGCGATTAGTACAGTGCTACTCGATAGCGTGCACTGGAATAGACTCATTACTCCGCCAAGGGTCACAAACTAAGCGTATTAGGGTCCGACGGCGCTGCAGCCGCTGCGGCGTGCAAGATATTTTTGTTCCTTAAATTCCAGGGAACATGTTTAACTCCGGTCAACAACTAAGTCGAAGGTGTGTTATTATACAACAGCATTAGCCAATCAGATTCAAGTTGGCAAAGCAATCACCACTCATAACATAATCGCTATATAAGATTGAAGCCAATATGAGCAACAGGCATTCTTTCGTCGTATCACGTCATAGCAGCTGGTGAGGTTGAAAGTTAGGAGAAGATTGTCTCTCATCGTCAACATGCCTTCAGACTCTGCATGCAGCAGCCTTCAAACTCAAGAGCAACTTCAGCCATCTTGCAGCGTGTTACACGGCAAGTACGATGTCGCTACCTATGATTCAGAGTTAGGCATCCGTCATCCACCTCGTATGGAGTGCTACAAAATCGTCCGACCATACGGCACCTTGTTCATTCCAACACAAGTGGTCCAAGTCTGGAACAGGGATCTGATCGAGAACATCGAAAACCAGATGATGCGAGATGCTGACGTTTTGCTGGTGACAGCTGGAAAGGCTGGTGAGTACAAAGCAGCAGTGTGAGTTACTCCATTCGAAATTCCCAGTTCCATAAGAGTCTGGCGGTTTTTCTCAGGTACACACTGGGCGTGGGAGATCATCAACATGCTTCTGCGCGGCGATGCAGCTTATTTGAAAGAATCAAAGCACAGAGGTTGGCTTGAGTTTCTGCCTTTTCAGCAAATTGTCGGTCAACAATCTGGTCGACATGCGCTTAACACCCACACCATGCTTTCCCATCTTCCTCCTCACTTCAGGTAATTGTGATACGCAGTTCTGAGCCATGCCTTGCTGAGAAATTCGTTGTCTTTCTCATACAATAATCCACCAAAAGACTTATGATTCTATACTATCGCTCTTTAGACAAAGAGGCAACAAAGTGATAACATGCTTGAGAAATCCTAAAGATGTATTGGTATCATTCTATCACCACTTCCAGATCTTCTGCCCGAAAGATCTCCGCGTTTCATTCTCCAACGTCTTTGAGTTTCTTCTCAAGTCCAAACAAGGTATAAATCCGAAAGGACACAGCATTGTACACTTCGTCTGACCAGTCATTGCTAAATGTCTTCTGTCTATTTCTAGTTCCTTTTGGCAACGTTTTGGATCACTACGCAGACATCTGGGACAACTACAGAAACGACCCCGACGTACTCATTATATTCTACGAAGATCTGAAGGAGGTAAGATCCTAATGTTCTTACACATGTGGTAAAAGCGGACATTTGAACTGGAGAGGGTTTGAACACATTTCGTATCCCATGGAGTCAAATCCACATGATGAATTTACCCGCGATATTACTTTCTAAAACTGTCCAATACGAATGGTGATAGATACGCGTACGATATGGCTGGTTTCAGCAAGTGAATTGAAAGGGATGACATCATTCCAGGCATTGCTTCCACTGCTACTATAGCATCCGAAATCTGAGGCTGCCATGGTTGCTGAGACGCTGCCATCTTTTCATATAGAAGCGGTCCACATTGTACAATCTTGTTTTAGAATACGTACAGCACAATCCAGAGGATGGCCCAGCACTTGAACGTTGCGTACACTCCTCAGCTCATTGCCGACATAACTCACGCCTCCGACATCCGCCGTATGAAGATGGGAAAGTACGAGAGCGAAACCAGATTGAGGACTCTGTATGGAGAGGACGCTTCTCTCTTCAGGAAAGGTAGATACATCGCAGCATTGTTCTCCACCGCTGTTCATACAGGCTCAAAGTTGGAACGTGTCCAATATTTTCAGCGAAACAAACAATCACAAACAACAATCACCACTGCTCCATGCAATTTTCAAAACAAAATCATTGTGGAATTGAGTGGAACGCTCCAACCGCAGTATTTATTTTTGCTATCAGTGTAGCAAGGTCACATCGAATCAAGAACTGGTGTGCTGCTAGTTCATGACTCTGCTCACTGTAGATAAGTAGCTACTCCAATCAGATAAATCTCCCCTCATCTCGCACGAGTAGAGTTTACTTTTCTGAACGATATCAGACAAAAGTTTGGCAATGAAGCTGAACTATATCTCTGACTGGAATTGTCAGCTGAAAGCATTGTTTTGGTTCCACCGATAAAAGTGGAGTGCTGTCAAGCATAAACAGTTTTTTCTCCATGTATGCTTCTGATTGGTCAATTGGATGACGCGTAATAGGATGATGTCATCGGTGAGTGGAAAGCAGTGAATACTTTGCAATCCCTCTGATTTGCATCTATTTTGGTGATAAACAACACTAAATTGGTTAGCGTTTTTCACCGGAGAAGAATATCAAGGAGGAAATTCAGTTTTTTTCCTAGTACTGTCAGAATATAATGGCTTCGTTGACAAATTGACCTAGATCTATGCTAATTTGACCGGTCTATTTTAAATTCATGCTATTTAACCATGCATGCCAGATGTAAACGCAAGCAGGATCTCCGCTACATGTGGAACAGCAGCCTATTTTTCACTCCAATGAAAACCGATCAATCAACGGTGAACTCATTAACAAATTAAAGAACCTGACATGTTTGCTCCGCAGGTGAGATAGGTGATTGGCGCAACCACTTCACAGCAGAACAGGATCAGATGTTCGACGCGGTCTTCTCCGAGTGGAACAGATCTCGCCAGATACCGTTTAGATTTGTACCCAGCCAAGAAAACTAATCGACCTCGCTCGAAGTAATCTATGATACAGTACCACTACAACAGTCGACCAATATTTAAGCTATTTAATACGCACCACCTGATCTTAGACTTTCAAAGGTTTGTCAATGCAAGTAATACCAGTTCTTAGTTTTAATTTTTGTCTGCGCAAAATGATGAATGTGATTTCTTTTTACACCATTTTTATTTCTTACCTCTGTCGCCTCATACGCAAAGTTCTGCAATACGATTTCGATGACCATTTTTTGGTAATTCCAGTCAGATATCGTTGTACATATTTTAATGTTTTATTGCTGCCATATTTATTTATTTGTATATTTGTACATCATTCATTATTAACTATTTTACTCATTTTTGTATAAAAATAAATGATACCATCAAAGGCTGACAACGTCAGTGATTGCTCAACTTTCAGTTGGTTCACTTCACTGATTTTGCTGCACTACTAATTCTACTTCGATCTATGTGGGGCAATTGAACTACCAGCTCTGTCCTTGACCTTCCTTTGTCGCTTTTGATCAAAGACTTGGGTTTCCCTGAAGTCTTCTGAACTGTCACCTCGCCGTGGTAACTGAATTCATCTGCTGACTGCTTTTCATGACAGAGCCGACAGTTTCTACTTCTCGTATGCTGACAACTCCTCGTTGGTGACTGCGCCTTTGTGACAACTTCAAGTACACTTAAAGTGAACGCGTTTTCATCAAAATTCTCAATAAGTGGCTGGGACTTTGGCTGCCTCCAGTGCCTTTGGCTGACTGAACTCCTTTTCCTTATCGCCTTTATCCGCAGCTCAGATTTCAAGCCGCTTTTAGGTGGGACACTTTTGGCGCTGGAAAGTTTGGGAGTTGTCTGCTCTTGATAAAGAGGTTTGTACGAGTTGATTCTCTTTTCGAGGTTAGTCTTGGCTCTTGTGATGGACGTATCATATTCGATGGATTTTAATCTGCTGTTGACACGAGTGTGAAACGGCATCGTGTTTATCGATTGTTCTGAAGAGTAGCTCAAAGCCGACTTAAAGCCACCAGCCTACAACAACACAGCGGTGATACGTGATAGACCATTACACAGCTCTTTGTATCAGCGGGTAAATGGAAAGTGGAGCTTATGAAGTACAGGAAAACAGTCTCACAGCGCAATTTATAATGTGGCGCTTGGCAAAGTTAGTAGGTTACAGAACATGCGGTAATACGCAATTCTCATTCCACTTCGCAGTCATACCTAGCTATGATCATTGGCGTGTTTTTAACAGTGATGAGAAAGATTCTGACAAAAATTCTTCCAGTAATTTATATCGCCACACAGCTGTTTGAAGTTAGTTGGACAAAAGCAGCAGGTAGAGCTCTATATGTAGGTAAGAGTTCAGTTGATTGGTTCTTGGACGCTATAGTTTTATGTCTATCAACATCTAACAACCAACACCTACATGTTCATGTATCTATGACCTGTCTCACCTCCCGATTTCTGGCCAATTTCCGTCGGGACTTTGACCTTGTCGTCAATGAGGTTACGTTTATCGGTGCTAGTAAGACTGGAGATTTTGGCCTACTCCGATGCTCCTGCATAGCCTTCTTCTCCTTCTCCAACTGCACATGGCTCTCAGGATCTAAGGCTAGGCATCGATACTTGCCCTTGTTCACGGCGGGCTTCACTCGAGATTTGAACTCGTTGTGATTTGACCGCGAACAAGTGTACAGATTAATCTTTGTCGTTCCGTCAGTGCTAGACAGCACTGGAAGGTATGAACTGTGAACTGTGAGCAGCTGGTTGGGCTCTTCACCAGCCCCTGCTCGAGCCCCGTACACATCTGGTAACCCGTGACTTGATCTGGGGCTATCTACGTAGATGGCCATACTGCCTACCTGAGAAAACAAGCAATTTTACAGAGAAATCTCACAAAAAATTATCACCAAACACAATCTTACAGCTGCCCACCTGTAGGCTACAGTAGCCAATACAATATAGCAATGTGTCCACAACTTTTCCTCCTTACGGTGCTCAAGTAACGAGTAGAGTGTGCTCCACGGTGTCCCACATCTGCTCACAAACAATGAAAACGGAACGTTTGCTGGATACCTGATATAAGAGCAAACAGCAGTCGAATAATAAGCAATCAGCCACAGTAATAATTCCTCGATATCTCCTTCTATTATACTTGCATAATGAGGCCTGCGGTCAGCATTGAATTGAATTGACGGCTTCAATACAGCAATCCTTCCAAGGGGTCCGGTCTCTGAATCGTTAATGAACTGTCGCTCTTGTCGTACACAAGAGACGATATGATCTAAGCATAAATGAACCCTACCTGCCCACAGGATACTTCGAAACTTCAGCAGCTCCAGAAATCAAAACAAGTGTCAGATGTGGAGGTTGTTGACATCAGCTTCAATGACAATTATTAGCTGTTGCTAGAGCCAAGGTAGAAAAGAGCTGTCACAATCCACGATAGCCTGACGATTGTATGGAGGATTATACAGGTCATATGATGCCTCAGTCACTTGTGTGGATGTTGACGGCTGTGTGTTTATCGATCTAACAGCTGGGAGAAGCCAATGGACTGGATATTTCCTTCCCAAACAAGATTATCAATCGAGCAGTATCGGCATTTATTGATCAATGAGTGAGTGTAAACAAATCTGCATTGTCCGTCTGATTACGTGTGGATCGAAGCGCCTCTTGAATAAGATACTGATTTCCCCTGACTGCACTTCATTAGTTGTCGTAGACAAGATGACTGCCCGCACCATTGACAGTACAGGACACATCAGTGCCGCCATTTTACATCCTTGAATAAAATATCGGGTAGCGATCGAATTCTTCACACATAAGAACATTGTATCTTAGTTCACGTATGGCCAAGATAGGACAACTCCCTCTCCCGCTTCCAACGAGACTTGCTTCAGGTTGACACTCGTGTCCAGTAGGCTGAGATCCCGAGTCGTAGCTTTGACCTTAGCATCAGGTTCGCCAAGGTCAGCGTCTGATAGATCCAACACTTCAGTAGACGTGCCCATGTTTATGGCCACCAAGTAGCTAGAAACAAGTTGATAACAAGGTCATAAACAACTCAAGGTTATCAAAAGGTCAACAAGGGAGGACGTTAGTTAACGTCATCAGTTAGCTACCCAACCGTAGATGTAACTGATTAATGTGGAATAGACTAGTTATGTACTGCAGATAGAGTTCATGATTTCTGATCGACAGCAGGCGAACCATAAACCCGGTCTCACTACATGTACTAGTGGTACAATATGCTTCTATGTTCTAACTTTTTTCCATTTCAACTATTATCAACACAGGTCTGAATGGGTGGGAGTGAAGAAGCTGCAGACGGGGAGTGGAGGGAGAGGTAGGGAAGAGGGAGGGCGAGTAGAGTGAAGTAGTAAGGCGATAGGGACAAGGTAGGGAGAGGTAAAGAAGAGCTGAGGGATAGGTAAGGAAGAGTGGAGGTATAGGTAAGGAAAAGGGAGAGACAAGGATGAAGCATATTTGAGAGAAATGGAGAGGTCAGGAGCGAGGAATGGAGGAGGGAGATGCAAGAAGCATAGTAAATACTATGATGGAAAATGAGGAAAACGTATGCGCAGCGTCATCACATCAACTATTACATAGCAACACACCAACTACTGCATAGCAACAACATCAATATCCTACGCATAACCGCACGGAACCCAATGAGAAACAGAGCGAGAGAAATGGTCTATTTATTGACCCGAGTGTGAGCAGGGTAGGTGGGGGAGGGGAAATGGATACTCACGTGTCTGCGCCGTTGAAGAAGCGCAAGAACGAGTAAACCGAATCAGTCACCACATGTTCCCTCCAGTCTCCATAAACGAACGAGCCGTTGGTTCTCAGTTCCACAAGATGCTTGTAGAATGAGAGGTACGACGACGGGTCACCTTCTTCAGTCTACAACCAAAAACTCGTGATGGTGAAATCAAGAGGAGCACCGAATTCTAACTCTAATGGCAGTGCCAGTTATTCGTTCCTGGTCCAACATTTTATTGAAATGAATTGGAAGCTCTATCACTGGTTGGCCAGCTGTCATCCCTTACTCCAAGTGAGCATAACAGTGCAAAAATGCTCTAAAATCTGCCCTGTCACCTCACTTAATGTCACAGGTAATTATATGCAAAAATAAAAGTTCCGCAAACCAAATTCGCATTTCGAGGAAAACACGAGTGACGCATCTGTTTCATCAGCTTCCAAAGTGCACTGGTCACAAAAACAGCCAGCTGGCCTGACAGCCGATGATTTACGTACCTCCACATTGACGGTGCCGGCGTCCGGGTGTAGGGGGAGCCAGGAGGAGGAGCAGTCGGACGTGAAGCCGTGGCAACTCGAGTTGTCTGCTGTCCACTGCATCGGCGAACGCTCAGGATCTCGACTGAGCGACTAGAAGGAAATCAAACCGTCAACGACAGCGGAATAGTGTGATTAGTGAGACTAGGTGGACAGCCAGATCCTTAATCACATCACAACTCAACTTCAAGATATTACTTACACGTGCATGTAGGTACTAACATGTAGATGTGTGTACTTACATGTACGTTTAGGTACTTACACATACACGTGCGTCTAGGCACTTAGACTTACATACCCATGTAGGTACTTCCATGTATGTGTAAGAACCTACACGGGCATTTAAGTATGTAAGCGTATGTGTAGGAAGTCATGTCACAAACCTTGTCGTCTTTACCGACAGGATCTTGGCTCTCGCCGGTGACCTCGACATTGAGCATACCGATCTCGTCCCCATAGTACGACGTGGAGGTCCCTGGTAGTAGCAGCAGCAGCATGGTCACAGCCTTGACCTTGTCCTGGCCGACTCTCGTCGCTATTCTCGGTCTATCGTGGTTGCCAAGCTACGAACATCAACGATGGACTTTGGTGACCACGAGCACATGGTTTAGGAACTATTACAAGACGGAAGGGGGAGGCTGGAAAACGTCAGTGACAGATGAACTGAGCGGCAGGCTATGATATTCTACCCACTGTGATACACAGGCCAGTTATAGTCGATCAGAGATTCTACTAGTACTAAGAGTGGAAACATTACCGTGGAAAAATATTTAGCAAACACACAGAGTTGCAAGTTTTCTATCGGAGTTGTTGTATCATGAAAACTTTTGGGAGTTGTCATCTCATTATTAATAAGAACTCCACGATGGTAGGCATGTTTGTGATTATATATATGCCGATTATTTCTGGTGGGAAGGTACTTCTGGTCCACTTTTGAAATAGGCTGCATCCACAAACGCCAATATTTCTTCTCACTATCATACTCATTTTGTGAAAACATTAAATAGTTTTACTGTTTATTTTTCTGCTTTTACAGCGTCCTGCGTGGCAATACTTAGAAGATATAGTATTGTTTGATGGTGAGTCATTGACGCCTAGTACCTTATCTCAGCTAGTATTATGTGTGACTAGCAGGCTGATTGATGAGGTCGTATCAGACACAAAGATTTCAGTCACTAGAGCTTCAGAGCTGATCACTACAATCGTCGTATATGACACTAGCCAACATTTATCAGTTCATGTCTGCTTTCTGTACTACGAAATTCAGAACGTTTCCACTTTCATATTGTGTGAGGAGACCCAACTAGTTAGCTCACCACCCAGTTTGCAGTGCCTCCCTCGGGTAGATTGTCCATCCAGTCGCGGACTTGTGTCGCAATCCAGCGTGCCCCAGAGTCTGAGGCTATGTCGATGAGCTGGAAGTTGAATGGGAGGTGCGCCCCGCCATCCCGAGTTCGACCGTAATACATCACCAGGTTCTCAGGCTTGTCATATGCCTCCGTAATCATCACACTACAAAAGAGCCATTATATTCTCATATTGGGCAAATAGTTCAGAGTTGTGTTCTCGCTCTCAACTACAACAGATGAACCTTTCCCTAAAGGGAGTATTGGTAGTATATTTACAAAACCTTTTCCATTTCCATTAACTGTGTACATCAAGCATCAGGTACGTAACGTTAAAACTCTCAGTTCCGGAAGGTAAAATGCACGCATACATGGCATTGCGCTGAAGCAGAACTCGACTCTAAACCCGTATGAAGGCAAGCAATCTGTGTTCTAACAATTCCATCAAACCCAGTTAAATCAGTTATGAATTTGGTAGGAACATGGTACAAGCGACAATACCGAGATAGAAAAATTTTTCAGGAGTTGTCTGCTCCTTGTCAAGGGGAGGCTGACAAAAGGGAATTATTTGCCTCCTTAACTTCTCTATTAATGATAGTCTGAGTTTTTGTATGATTTAACTAAGATTAAAGATAGTCTGAGTTTTTGTATGATTTAACTAAGATTAATTGCTCAGAAGATTAACTTTATGCTACATGGTAAATTTCACTGATAAACCAAGAATAATATTCTACAAAGATCTGTGAATAAGTATGATTGCATATTTATCCAAGCAAACTCAACACCAGTGCCGTTGAGTACCACTAATGACCCACCAAAGACGTTACAGTGATGTCAACGTCAGCTGCTGCTTTTGGTAGCAATGATACTCTTGTGAATTATATAGCTCAGCAACTAGTTTGTAGTGACAATATTAAAATAAGATAAATTATTTCTAAGAAATACAGCACTAACTATGTATTATTAAATGAATAGGCATCAAGAGAATCCTGTACACAACACACTATCAGCTGCCTTCGCACGGCCAATCTTACCGAGTATCGCCAGCGGTGTAGCTGTCCAGGATTCGTCTCCACATGCTCAGGGAGTCCAAGATCTCGGGTGAGTTCATTGTAGCGTTGTGGTACAGGTAGTCATGCTTTTCCTGAAAGTTAAAACACGTAATTCTGATCCACTTCAATCACACAAGACCAAACGGACTAGATTGTAGGAAATAGCGCAGCAGTAGCAGTATGTAGCAGTCATTTCCACGGCTGTCCAACCACACGGTACTTACAGAATCATTGGTGAGACCAGACAGAGGTTCATCTCTCAGAGCATAGTCCTCATAGAGGCTAGCTATGGCATCCACCCGCACACCGTCTACACCCTTGTCTAACCAGAACCTCAGCACCGACTACAAACAGCAAGTGAAAACATCCAGGAATATAACTGAGTGGCGCCAAGCTAGATAGGTCAAATCGCTGAACTTTGACCTACATTAATGGCCAGGTCAGTTACAGGATCGATTTAAAACAGATACTTGTAGTTGAATGAGCACGAGATAGACATTGTTCAAACAAGATATGACGTCAAAGCCCATAAAACTCAACGATCCCCTGGGATAAAGCATCTGATATTGAGAATATTGTAAACGGATAAGACTATACCTGGTGACATTAATATAGCTGGCGGATTGGTGTCTGCTGGAAAACCAAAAGAGAGCTACTTCTCTAAGCTCTTTCTTTATAAAACAAGTACTCCTTTCTCTGTATTTGGAGTAGCCGCTGTTGTGGCACGTAATGTTTGCGATTTTAGCATGGTGTAAAATATTTGAGATCTTAAAACTTTCACGCTCTTGGTTCAGCGTTAGTAATATACAGCGACATCGAAAATAAATGTGCATTGATAATATTTGCGAACGGCTCGATTGCAAAAGTTTTCCATTCGCAAAATAATTTTGTTCCACATTACCAGTTGTTTGGTAGGAGAAAATTTTCAAAGAGGTTGAATTAGTATCATGAAAATTAACAAGGCGTCGTCTTTCCCAGAAAAAAACCGATGAGGGAGTTGTCTCCTCAAGGTGATGTGGGCGATATTAGTTACTCACATTCAGTTCATCTCTGACCAGGTTGTTCCTGATGTTGAGGTCAGGCTGCTCAGGTAAGAACTGATGTAAGTAGCACATTCCTCTCTTCTCGTTGTACGTCCACGCGGAACCACCAAATATGGACACCTGCCAGACAGAGAGAGTGCGTGAGAGACATTAGACAATATGGACGTCCAGCCATAGCGCGCTTACCCAGTTGTTTGGCGGAGTCGTGACATTGTTCGAATGTGCGCAGTCCACCCAGACGTAGTATTCGTCGTAAGGCTTGACGCCATCCACACTCTTCTGGAACCATTCGTGCTGGTCACTCGAGTGGTTGGGTATAAAGTCTATAATCATCTTGATTCCTATCGAAAGGAATCAGATGCAGTCTGACATCGATATCAGCCCATGCTTTTTCTGGTTAGATCTTGCATATCTGAGCCCATATCTGACAGAGCCACAGCCGTAGGGCGCAGGGGCTCTGATCTACTGTCTCTCAAAAAAACTCAACACTGTAAAGATAGAAATTTCATCGACCTCACAATGATAGCTATAATAGCGACCTCTGACCTCCGACCTCACAATGTCAGCTATAATAGAAAAGAAAAACGCTATATTTTCGATAGTTATATATGTTATATACAAGTTGGAAAGAAATCACTAAAAATTCCATGCGATGCTATTAGAAATACTGCTGGTTTGAGGAAAATGCTATACTGTAAACTAGTGCTGCATTTTAATCAAGTTATTCTAAGATTAACTAAGATTAATTGC
>ERZ1740065.1939-NODE-1939-length-12697-cov-12.071587_pt1 | contig 12697 bp, 14 predicted proteins | sample MGYA00581738_ERZ1740065 | MGnify/ENA primary metagenome ERZ1740065 (study PRJEB43018, sample SAMN04849749) | marine metagenome | isolation source: floating plastic debris | place: Pacific Ocean | collected 2008-09-01 | study: EMG produced TPA metagenomics... | reverse complement strand
TTCTATTTTACTTCCATATACCCTTTTCCTTTTTATAAACATCTCGTTTTTTTTTTTATTTCGCCTATCTTTCTCTCTTTTCTCCCCCCCCCCCCCCCCCCCCCAGACCCTGGGACAGACTTGGGCAAATTACAAGAACTTCAACCTACTGCTGGGACTTTTGCTGAGCGGAAACAACTGAACCCAATGACCAGCCCGTTATTGCTCAAGGATAAATATTACTTATCACTGTAGTGGTGAGGGGTCGGCGTGGCCATCTTTCAGACATGTAATATTTTTCCGTCCTGCTCAGACATGACTCAGCTGGCAAACATATCGCTCTGCTGCAGTGGTCAATAATTTCAGTTGCCACTGATAATCTCTGATGGACTTCATATTAAAATGCAGGCTAGTATTTGGGCTTCTCTTCAATGGATTTTTTTGTGAATTGAGAAGTTTCACAATCGAGCTGTCAGTCGCTAATATGCAAATAATATCAAACAAGCGCATATATCGTTGATATGATCAAACAAAGCATGAAGTACATTGGCAACAATTTTACAACACGCTTTATCGCAAAAATTTTCCACGGAAACAGTTTCGTTTTACAGTATTGTGCATTGCCATTCAGCTCTATGATCAGCTGGTTCTCGATCGACTTGAAACAAACTGGCTGAGTGGAGACATGTAGTGGCAGGGACTTCACCCGGTCCCGAGAAACGGAACGGAATGGCTGAGTGGAAACCGAGCCCAGATTTTACCGCTGGAATCTAAGAGCTTCAGAGTTATCTATTACTGCAGCGTTCCTAAGATTGACGGGAGCAGAAGATCTCCCACCGCAATGCTTTCTGTGACGCCAGTGGAAACAAGGTCTACGCCATGAAATCTATGTAGCACAACTAATGGAACCAACAGCAGCAACTTTGAAAATCCCAAACACTTTTTAAGGATCTCATTGTACAATCACATACATCCCAGGTTGATTGAAATTGAGCATGATGAAGAGCTGGAGCTGTAAGCTATGCCCGATATGTTAAGTTGGCACAGACTCAGCGTGATGGCCACAAGTTTGGCAGCCTCTCAGGGTTGATTCACTTATTTACTAACATCAGTTGACACTTTGACCTCAAAGTGCATTCTCCGCTTAACACAGTTCAACATTCTAGCCTCAGAACTTATCAGTCTAGCCTCAGTACTTATTAACCTGCTTAGCAGCGGCCGGGTCGGTGGATAGCAGCCTCCAGTAGATGTAGCCTCTGTCCCTTAAATCCGGGTTATCGCTCTCTTGTGTGGCAAGGGCGAGAACCTGCTGCACGAGCTCCTGCGTGTCGTTTGGCCTCTTTAAGAACAGCTTCACGATGGCGGTGAGCAGCTGCAGCTGCACCTGTTGTTACGACAAACATTGCCACGTATACTGTTACCATGGATACTGGTACAGGCTATACTAGCTGTGAGAACTGATAGAGTACCATTGAATTCTCATCCTGGAATCCCTCGAGAAAACTCTCGAGAAGCTCGTCGGCATTGTCTATCCTCTCGGCGTATTCGCCGATGATCCAGATCATGCTGGCCCTAGCCTCGGGTTCATCGAGAGTGTCCAAGTTCTCACAGAGCGTCGCTATCACCGACTCGTACTTGTTCGGATACTTTCTGAAGATGTCCTACAAGTAACCGACTCAGGTCATAGATGAAGTCATACAAAGCTACTCAGAATTGTACGTCAACAAAGTACATTCTATTTCACCTTTGGTTAGGATGAGACAAAATGGCCGATTGTACGTTATCCTAAACATGCTTACTATGGATCGCCAATACTGGAGTTGACTGCACTCTCTCAATGGGCACCGACAAAGCTACTGAGACACGTCTGAATGTCTACTGAGTACTTCCTATCTGTGACGTGACGCGATTATAGTGACAATAAGTGTGAAGGTCACCTTGATGACGACGATAGCCTCCTGGACGACGTAGTTAACTTTAGTTTGGATCAAGTCAAGCAGCGTGCTGACGCATCGCTCTGCCGCCATGTCCACCTTTATAGCGCAGCGACCAATCGCGCGTACAGACTTACGCACAAAGTCCACGTCCACCTCTGTTGCGTACCTGACAGGTAAAAATTAGCTGTGCAAGTACTGGACTGAGAGCTGAGAATGGCTGGGGGTTGGAGAAGAAAGATGGCCTACTCTTTCAGCTCAGCGAGGACCTGAGCTATGTTGGCCTGGTTGGTGAGCCGGATCATGATATCCAACTTCTCTAGTTTGACGTAGATTGGATCGTTGTACTTGACAAAGAATACTTTCAGATCTTGCTTCAACACGTCCGGCCTGCAACAGATATGTGTGCGGAGACAGAAAATGTGACAAACTGCAACGCTGTCAGTAAGAGGGTGAGGCATACCTCTTCTGCACGATGATGTTGATGTTGCGGAGGGCGACGTATTGTATCTCGGGCTCCGCCGACAGCAGGGTGACCAGCGGTGGTGACAACTTCTTCAGCAGCGAATCCACAAACTCGCTCGACTGATCGAGCAGTTCCATATACTTCATCACCACCTATGAGAGAAGCAATGAAGTGACGGCTGGTGTGACATTTGGTGTGACGGCTGGTGTGATGACAGGTATGACGACTGGTGTCATAATGGGTGTGACGATAGGTGTGACGACAGGTGTGACGGCTGGTATAGATGGAAGCTATCAGTTATATTGGAGGAGGATGAGCTCACCTTCACAGCAGAGAGGACGACGGATGCGTTGGCGTGGGCGAGACGAGGCGTGACACGTTCAATGATGCTCTGTGCCTGGCGCTCATCAGTCGGATCGTACGTGGATATCGAGTCTAAGATGAACACTTGGCCCCACCTGCCATCACATGTACAGGAAGATAGTAAACAGCAGCTAGGTGAGAGACAACATCTGCCAGGGATTTATAATATTACTCTGTGCACTCGTTGAGGGCGGTTAGAAGCTTATTCGCAGTCTGCTGATCAAACTGAAGAAGATCTCTGGCAGTGGGAGAGATCTCCATAATCTCTCCGATAGCAGCGACGGCATTGGCCACAACCTAAAGGTCAAGGACAGATGATGTAATCAGGCTGTGATTATCATCATCACCTCGAACTGCAATAACCATACCATCGGGTTGCTGTCTGACAGCAGGTCTTTGAGGAGGTCGAGGAATCCCTGATCCTCCACCAGCTGTCCGTTTATGTCATACAGCTTGGCCACGCTGACGGCTGCCGTTTTACGTACATACGGATCTTCATCCTAACAGACAAGTTAACAGACCGATCATGAGAGCTGTGGTGAGGGGCAACAACAGTTCATTCATGTACCGTATTCCCTCAGAATTAAGACATCTCTCTATAGGTGAGGTCAGACGCCTCCAAAATAATGGCATCATCAATTATGATATATGTACAGATACAGACGTGTGTTACATAACATGGACACAGCGTCTCAACCTATGGAAAATAGAACACACTCTGTCAACATTGGTAGGAGTGTCTGAGGGAATACGGTAACATCAAACACTATATGACAGCTTCATTCATCAAAGCAGCAATTACTTGTGCTCAAATAACACACATACGCACATTGCTGCATTTGATGCTATTTTTGAACTCTCATTTTTCAAACAATGTTGATAATATCGATATCAATATTATCAACATTGTTTGAAAAATATTATTGCAAAAAGTAGCTAATGGTCCGGAAGGAATATCTAGAGACTTGATGAAAACTAAGTAGACTAACGATAGATGGAAACCAACAAACCTTGAGGCATTTCCGCAGAGGTTCACAAAAGTAATCTGTGATCTTGTCAACTCTGATACAACCCATGGTGCGTACAGCCAGTGCCCGAATCAATGGGTTAGGGTCATCGCAGTCCTGTGGCAATAGAACTTTATTACAGTGGGCCAAGAGATTCAGACCCAAACTATCATCCCTTGCAGATAAATCACACAACTAAAGGGTTGGGGGAACCAAGGGTTAGACGCTAGATGATCATATACCATTTTAGCAATTAAATGCAGCAAGGAATCTTCTTGATCAAAATTTTCAGACAATTTATTGGTAAGGAAGACGGTAGCAGATGTTATGCTGCTGACCTTCACAAACGTGTTGACAGCCATGATGGCCATATCTGGCTGTGTCTTGGCATAATTCATGAGGTAAAGATAAACCAGCTTCTTTAGCTCCAGATTGTCAGTCTGCATACAGTTGACCACGTCCGGAAAGAGTGAGCTTAAAATAGATAGCAGTGTGAATGAATAGAAGCGCATGAACATAGACAAATTTATGGATGGCGATATTACCAATACAATACAAAAACTGACAGCAACAACACAACAGGGTTGTTACAGTAGCAAAAAAACTGCCATAGCTTAGAATTTCATTCAGATGATGTATGTCGATTACCTGACATCCTTTCCAACAGTCATGCTGGCTATCACTTTCTTCACAGCTTCTTTTTTCTTCTCTTTTTTCTCATTGTTCAGTTCAGCTTTCAATTCGTTAATTTCTCCTAAAACAAGGTACCTCAAAATGAAATCACTTTCATCATCCAACGCAATATTGGATATGCAAACCAACACGCGCTTGATAGTGTTATATATGCTGTGATAACCGTCACCTTTCTTGGTGGTGGTGAAGTACTTTGCATCTGTCATCTTTCCGCAATAGATTGTAAGCACAGAAAGACCACATAAAACCTACAAGTGGGAAGTAATGAAATGAAATTACATGGCTGGTGGTATGTGAAGTGAATATATGGTAGCATGTTGTACACATTACGCAGTTAACAGATAGAGAGCTTCCATAATCGTCCAAAAATCGATCCAACATATAATGTACTAGTTGCGTATTTCTTATATAAAAACGGGCATGCGATCATTTTTACCCCTTTATTGTCCCCCATAGTATGGACTGATAGCTTATGAAGTACATAAATCATACATACAGCGCAGTTGCTGAACAGGAGAGGATCCTTATAGAACTAGAAGAGTGGAATCAGGTAGTAGAAAATTTACACCGGAATATTGATTCAGTTGACATTGACCTAATAACTAGTTGGACCCACGAAGCTACTCAGAGTTGCTTTGGACCATGCAACGTATATAGACTATCACGCAAGGAGAGCTATGAAGACAGACTTCGACCTCAACGCCTGCTCGTGTCAACCGCCCCTCACCCGCGTGATTTAGTACTTTCAGTGCAGTCCAAGGCGACAGTCCTTCCAACGCACAGGGCAGCTGATATCTAAATCGAGGTCTGATTGTGGGATGCTCATGGTTTTAAGATTTCATGCTTAATAATACAGTAATGATCCCATATTTCACTCATCATAACAACAAAATGACACAAAGAATGGAATTTTTTATTTTTATGTTATCCACGTGTTACAAAACCGGCCATTTGAGCAACGACACAAAAATACCACAGGACTCAAGTGGCATAGGCACAATAACCACAGCACATCTCTCACACTACCGTCCTTTTTAAAATTTCAAACAGGATGTTAAATGTGCGCTGCTGTAAATTTCCTACATTTTACAAATATTCTCTAGGAAAGAGCTTTATGCACCAAGACGCCATTGGATATAGAGAGCTTTGAAGCTATCGAAGCCGGCTAGGACACCAGCTCCAGCTACTCCACGGAGGACGTTGGCACCAGCTCCCTTCATGAGGGACATGAAGCCTTCATTCTTGACGATCTGAAGACCGCAGTCGATGGATCCCTTGTACTTGACGGCCTGTCCAGAGGTCATCATCATTCTTCTCCTGATGGTATCAATGGGGTAGGAAAGCAGTCCAGCGGAGACCGTGACCGCCCATCCGAGAGCGAAGCTCAGAAGCAGACCAGCATCTTCACTGAGGACAATAGGCTTCAAGGTGTCGTACAGACCGAAGTAGAATCCTCTGTAGACGACAATACCGACACACGAAATGACAAATCCTCTGTACAGTCCAACAAAGCCATCACTCTTCAGAGTCTTCCTGTAGACATCAACGAGACCATTGAATTGACGTTCACCGCCACCCTTGCCAGCAGACTTGGCATCATTAGCCAGACGGGTACGGGCGTAATCCAGGGAGTACACAAAGCAGAGAGACATGGCTCCAGCGGCACCACCGGATCCGATATTCTTGGCGAACTTCGCTCCGTAGGAATCACTTTTCTTTGGTTTGAATGCTGCCTTGATGGTGTCCTTGAAGGCGAAGTTCAAAGCTTGTGTTGGGAAGTATCGGATGCAGTTGGCCAAGTTTCCTCTCCAGAATGGTAGAATTCCTACAGAGGAATAAATAGCAGCGTGGGGAACCAATAAAATAGAATTACACTATGAAAAGTAAGCGAGTAGTCACGCACCCTCTGTCTTGAATGTCCGGACTGTACAGTCAATAACGCCCTTGTAGGGAGTTTCAAGACGACCTTGTTTGATCATCTCATCTTGGTTCTGTACAAGGAGCTTGACACGCTCGATAGGAGCAGATGCAGTCTTGGAAATAACTGCGGCCGCGCCAGAGAGACAGAAGTTCTCAGCAAAGCTGAGTTTAGCTTTAGATTCAGGCATGTCTATAAGGAAATAGGCACAAATATGTAAACTGCAGTTCGAATAAGCAAAGCTTGCTTGATGAGTTCAAAGCAGTCTAAGCGCATTTGATGAAGCCAGAACTGTCCAGTGGACTCGTGATCACAAGACACGTGATATCCTATACCAGTTACCGGCCGGCGTTTTCACACTTACTACTATGCCATGCAAGAAAGTGAAAACACTGTAAAACAATACTCGTCTTGAATCTGAGAATTGAGCTGACTTGATCAGTGGGATGTGATACAGTAACTCACCGAGATATGTCAAATTTCCTAAACCAAGTACAGTCGAGAGGGAGAACCAAGCCGGCTTCGAGCAGTCAGTGGAAACTGAAGGGACCCCCAGCGAAGAAACGTCATTGGCAACCTGTCAGTGTTCATCTGAAGAAATTTTTTATAAAAGAATATAATATACATTGTTTTCACAAGATGTCTATTAATTAATATATGTGTAAATTTAACCTAATACCAATACAATAAATAGAAATTAAGTTGGTCTTTAGATATTACATCGTATCCGGTTTCATTTGGATTTCTATTCCAATCGCCTGTGAACTGTGGTTTCTCCACTAAGCTCTGAATAAGTGAATACTTTCTTCTCTCAATCATGGCAGGAGACTTGCCTAGACGGATAATAAAGGTGAGTGTGCTAGAATGTGTGAAACATCGTATGACTTGTACTAGTCTAATGTTCAGTATTCTTTTCATGTAGGAAACCCAAAGACTTATGGCTGAGCCTGTTCCTGGTATACAAGCGGTTCCTGATGAGTCAAATGCCAGATATTTTAAAGTTGTGGTTGCTGGTCCTAAAGATGTAAGCTTCTCTAGATCTTCACTCGTAATTGAATGTATTTCCTATTTAAATTAGCCTGGTGCAGAAGGCATTTAACATACCTACGTGTATCTATGCGATGCAACTGTTATATTATCATGATCAGATGTGCGGCACCAGAGATGTAAAGTGTGAGGGCAAACTTGTTATAAGATAACAATGTAGTTGGATATACGTTGCATTGGCTGGATGTGTGATATCTTAAACTAAGCTGTTCCTTTGATTTCTACACCACCAGATTTTCAGGTCACGGTGTTTAAGTCTTCTGTCAATTGATATATTTTATGATACAGGAATGAAAAGTCCAATGAATTGTCAGAGATACAGGGAGGGGGAGGGGGAGAAATTGCATCAAGTTATTACAAAAGTACGTAGGGGTATACCTTTGCTTTTGTTGTGAGTCTTGTTGCGTTTGGGGTAACACCTGACCATTTCCTGAAACAAAAGCTTTTTTTACCTCTATGAGAGAAAGTTCACTGTGTACATAACTTTTTAGTAATGAAATCTTTTCATGATTGTAGAATGCAACTATTATAGCTTATTACACTATTCAGCTTGTTGGTTTCAGTTTTGCGCTATTAGAAGGTGCTGCTGTTAGATGGTAGGGAGGGAAAATCTATATGATCTTCTTCTAAGCTCATAGGTACCTTGCTTGCTTGCTCCATGGCAATGGGTTTCAGCTGAGAATGACCACCTCTGGAGAATAGTTTATACGGATTGTTATTTCATAAATGGTAGCGATGTATTGGTGGAGTGCAGTAATGTATTGGTGGAGTGTAGTACAATGATATGGTTTTGTGGTGTAGTGTAAAAGTGCAAATAACAAACATATATCGAAATCTTTGCGACCAAATGACCAATGCATTATTGGCTGCTACCGACTACCGTAGGCCAATGGCTGCAGAGCCTTATTCTGGTTGTGGTTAGGACTGGTTTGCAGTACAGCAATAGTAAGAACTTATGATTCAGTTTCTTGTAACAAGGGAACAGCTCTCTGAACTAATGCCTTTAGAAAACAACGGGTGTCTCAGAGACGGTGTGTGGTGTATGTTTGTACACCCTTACTGCTGCAGTGGCACGGTATTAAAACATAGGCACATGAAAGTCACTTTCATGGAGGACAGTATTCTCCAATGAATAAGCACAGGCATACATGTGTTGATTTCAGAAAAATGTTGGATGCGCTATAGAACAATTATTGCATACGGATGATAATAATGATATCCAAAAATTGATAAAAACATACAAATATCTATAAAACTGTAAAAATATCTGTAAAACATGCCTATACTATAATAGTATAGGCATGTTTTACAGACTCAGATATGTACAATTTTGGTAGGCTAGCATGAGTTTGGTGCCTCACTATGCATGTCCACGCTGTGGCTTGATACGATGGCAGCCTTCTTTAGTTCTTTATTTTACCCAGCAGATTACAACTAGCTAAACAGAACCAGCCCTCTCTATTGGGTAGCAGTGATCTCCACTCACACCAGCAGCTGTTTTATCTTACACTCTGTGCGGTTGTATTGTATTGTATTGTATCCTATTGTATTGTATCTTGGCTACTAGTGGGTGGTTTATAGGAACTGTAAGTTGCACCGGCGTCACAGGAAATGACACCTTTGTAGAACGGTATTGACACTCTGGTAAGGGACTCTGGGGAATTCTCAGTAATGTAGCGTAAAATATCCGCTCTTGACAAGTCTTTCTCCATACGAATCAAATCTATTTTACTCAGTCCAAAGATCCTCCAACTAACCTCCAGAGTCAGAAGCTTCATCATTGAGTCGTATTTGGAACACTAGGTGCCTATTGTATCGGATTGTATCATTTCAATTCCTACACATACAGACACTGTGGCCCAGCAGTTATAGGTAGATTTACTCTCCTTCCTCATGTTTAATCGCTTGGATTTTCTCCTTTCAGTCTCCTTACGAAGGCGGAACTTTCAACTTGGAGTTGTTTTTACCCGACGAGTACCCAATGGCGGCTCCCAAAGTTAGATTTATGACAAAGATATATCATCCTAATATTGATAAACTCGGACGAATTTGTCTCGACATTTTGAAAGGTAACAGGTTGACCGGTGCAGCCATATTTCATCGATTATCGAATTAGTTACTTGTGGCTTGTCTGCAGATCTACTTATTCTTACTTACTTCCATACGATAGAATCTCCCTCTAACCTTCCTCCTCACTCACCACCTCTCCCTTCCTTACTTACTACCTCCTCTAACCTCCCTCCTCACTCACCACCTCTCCCTTACTTACTACCTCCTCTAACCTCCCTCCCTCATCACCTCCTCTCCTTCTCCCTCACCACCTCCTCACCTTCTCTCTCTCACTCACCACCCTCTCTCCCTCTCCCTCATTCACTCATGGTATTATGCTGCAGCTTATTGCAAGATCATGTGATTAGCCTCTAGGCGTTGGCCAGATACAGCTACTGATGTATTCTTATACCTCAATGCGTCTGTGTCACCCTGAAGTTGAGCAGGTGAATTCATACACATCATACTTTCCCACAGATAAATGGAGTCCAGCGTTACAAATACGCACAGTGTTACTTTCAATTCAAGCCTTATTAAGCGCCCCAAATCCTGACGACCCTCTAGCTAATGACGTTGCCGAGCAATGGAAGGCAAATGAGGCTCATGCAATCAAAACAGGTCAGTCGGATAACCCTGACCTTCTTTGTTGTATTCTGTAAGTCTCGGCTCACCTAACTCGATTTCGCTCCTGTGTTGCAGCGAAGGAATGGACCCGTGTCTACGCAGTCAACTCTTAAACGCAAAGGAGCCGATGACTAGTGATATGCGCAACGTCACGGACTCAAGTACATCATCTTTCGCTCTCCATCATCAATATACTGCTATGTGTTGCTAGTGTTGTCATAGGAACGACACATGGATATCATTTATGTCTTCATTATAAAATATCTTTTTTGTAAAGTAAAGCTACAGTTTCAATTTGAAGTAGTTGTTATTTGTGTCCAACGCTGAGAAATTGCTTGATCAGTTTCACAATGGCCGATGTTGTTTGACTTTGGTGAATGGGCATCTCCTACCCTATCCCCTTGGAATTAAGACGTGCACACTAACTCTCAATGGCACTCGGCTGCGTTCATTTATGAGAGGTTCAGACACTGTCAATATCATGCTTATAGGAGGGGTACGCAATATAGTACCTGTATTTGGAGACAGCATTTCCATTTCTCACTTACTGTACCTCACATACTCAGCCTAGTGTCTGAGGGAGTGTAGTAGCAAGTACTAGCTACCAGTAATAGCTATTCACTATACTAGACATGCTCCTCAGTCATTGGCCCTGGGTGCATTGATTTGGTGGTTTGGCAGCTGTCAATTATTGGGCTTATCTAGAGTTGTGTTCCCTGCATGGACGAAGGTGCTACAGGCCACAGAAGGATGCATATGTTATTGGTACTGATTCGAGTTCAGTAAGTTTAATTCACAGAGGCCGTCAATTGCAGCCATGAACATGACTGAATGAGGTCAGATCACAAAGACATCAATTGAGATATCATACACATTCAACTATGAATACAGTCACGGTACGCCGCAAGTACCGATAAATGTTAGTAAAAGTTAGAAGAACACGTCGGTTCCCTACGCATATTAAAAGAGAGAGAGAGATGTCTGATTGACCACACAGACTAGGAGCTGTAGTTCTTGCCCTGGCGCTGGATATGGGATCCAGACCTGCCAGATGACCACTGTTGCTGCGGTACCCAGTTATTGTAGCTCGCATCGTCAGATGCTCCCTGAATCGGTATCGATATCAAGTTGCCGTGAGATTTGGACGGCGCCGCCTGGTTGTGTTGTCTCATGGTTACCGCCTGTGGGCGAACGTGGTGCATGACATGACTCGGCGGCATGCTGTGTCGCACGGCGTTGGGCGGGATAGAGGTGGCGGTGGGCGGAATGACGACGGGACCGCTCTGCCTCGGCCTCGCTTGCATCGCCGGCCGGATTGGGTGATGCTGGTGACTAACTATGGGTATTCCCGGTGGAGGCATGCTGGTGTTTGGAGCCATGGCCGGGGACTGGTGGTGCATTAGGTGGCCGGATATTATCGTTGGGGGCACTGAGTACTGCCCGCCAGCAATCACAGCCGACTGAGAAACGATAGGCTGCTGCTGTTGGCTGGTTGCCATAGCGACGGGCTCAGGCTTCTTTCGATGCCGGTGTTTTACATGCGCCTCCATGTCACGATACGACAAGTACGTCCTTTTGCACCCGCCATGTATGTGCCTGGCACTGCCGTAAGAGCAGACAAACACCGTACCTAGCTGACACTGCTCGACCCTGGTCACTTTGTCTCCACATCTGCAGCAAAGCAAGTACTAGTGAACACAGAGAATCAGAAAGAGAGAATCAGAGATGAAATGTAGGTCAACTTAGGGCATACTTAGCACAAATCGTAGCCGAATGGTTGTGGGCACAGTCCAAGCAGAGAACATGCTTACAAGGAATCTAAAACAAAGACCTACAACATTAGATTCCGTCAATGACGAGGGCGAAAAGTGAAATTATCGACCCACCAGTCGTCCGTACACAAGAATCGGTAGATTGCATAGCATACAGCAGTTCAGCAAGTCTGGATCGTTGACTTTCTCTCCAATCAAGTGCACCTGACAACATGAATTTCAGTAGATCTCATTGGGAATCTGTCATAGTATAGCACTAGTACTTGGGACATTGGCGATTGAGACACGCCCTCCGCTCTCAACATACATCACTAGTTCCCTGCATTCCCCTCCTCTCCCGTATTTTAGCTGCAAACTCCAGAGCTAATTTTTTTGTTATTGTTATCTTCTCCTGTGGTGTCTTAGTTACATATTGCTGACCTAAGTTCAGATATGGTAGAATCTTAGCTGTAGGGAGTAGGGGTACTAAGCTATGGCTTCTCAAAGTTCAGAAAAACTGAATCTCCAGTATTTCTGGTCCTAAGACAAGCCATCTATCCTAGCGATACAGTGCAACGTATCATGCATCAGTGTAATACTAGACACCTGAGACATGCCCTTCCCCTTATCATTGCACCAACATTGGTATCACATACAAAATAGTCTACACATTAGCTTCTTCACAATAAGAATCTAAAAAAACTTCACAAGGACATCCCATAGTAGACATAGACATACCAGTCATAATTATGCACTGCTAACAGGCCACCAGTGCTTGGTGTTGCTTGTTGCTGTGTCAAATGAGAGGGGGAGGGGGGGGGGGGGGGGGGGGGGGGGGGGGGTGGGGGGGGGGGGGGGGGGGGGGG
>ERZ1740065.1938-NODE-1938-length-12706-cov-13.308750_pt1 | contig 12706 bp, 11 predicted proteins | sample MGYA00581738_ERZ1740065 | MGnify/ENA primary metagenome ERZ1740065 (study PRJEB43018, sample SAMN04849749) | marine metagenome | isolation source: floating plastic debris | place: Pacific Ocean | collected 2008-09-01 | study: EMG produced TPA metagenomics... | reverse complement strand
GAGTAACATCGTAGGGTTGGCGACACTGGTATGGTATGTACTCCAGCTCAACACCTCATGTTAACTTACTCCTGTTGTCCTTACTTATCAAACACTTACATCAGATATGGTCTTCAGTTCAAACTCAGGATTGAGTTTAGGTTTAAACTTGAGCAGACTAGCGTAAGACGAGAGCAGCTTCCTCCAGTAGCAGAAGACGTCTTCTTGTCTCAGATGTTTGTCGATAAACTGTGAGCCTCTACAATCAACGATTTACACTCAGCTGCAAACTCACTTCCTGTTGGCAAAAATTGGGGACGGAAATTAGATTTTTATCTGTTTTGCCAAGATGGCCTCCTGCGGTAAGTGATTGAATTGCTGTAAATCTTTCAACACACCAAACATTTCCAGCCATCAATTTCTACTTAGGAATAGAAAGTAAAATTGAAGTTGCACTCATTTTCCATCACTTTAAAATAAGCTTGTGCCTGTACCTTTGTACCTGCAGACTGGGCCACAATGGGGCAGTAAGAGTAAGTGTAAGTTAGTCGTAAGTTAGTCGAATAGACTGAATCTACTCCGGTAACATGACTATATCAAAGTTTGTTAAGTTAGTCGAATAGACTGAATCTACTCCGGTAACATGACTATATCAAAGTTTGTTAAGTTAGTCGAATAGACTGAATCTACTCCGGTAATATGACTATATCAAAGCTTGTTACGTTCAGCCAAGAAGACCAATGCTGAACCAAACAACTGAAAATACATTGACTCGCTAACAATGCTAGTATTTCGGTTTTTCATTGGTAACACAACTCCAAAGATAATCAGAAATCACTTTTCTGTTCAAATTTTGCCAGCATTCAGGGGCATGTGTGAGAGTCAGGATCTGCACACAACCAGGGGATGGAACATACCCTTGCACGAACAGCATTCATACTTCATACTTAAAAACTCAGTGCACTGATATGAGGTCAAAGGTCATTGGAGGTGAGCAGAAGCTAAGACCTACTCCTGGGAATAAGCCTTGACTTCTACTCAACCCAAGTGGTTACTCTGAAATAATAGATAATAATGGGAAAGTGGGAAGGATACTGCAATGAAGGAGGACACGACTTCATCAACTAGTGAAGAGCAGCAAAAAATGGGCACAAGTAATGGGAGTGGGATATTCCAATAAAAGAGAAGACAGCTCCATCATCTAGAGAAGTATAGTAACCAAATGGGTAATCCGACGCAATATGAATAACGCGAGGGATATTTAAATGAAGGAGAACCCGACTCCATCAACAAGAGACAAGGAGATGATCCATTCACAGACCTCTGTGCAATCTGGTGAGCGATAGCGTCATTCTCCTTAGCAAACAGCAGCAGTTCCCTAGAAATGACACCAAGCAACTATTTTTACCTGACATCTACACGCTAAAACATAGCCAACAATCCTAACTTCTTACTCGACATCTGAGAGATCCTGTCGGACAGGAATGTAGTGAACCCAGGGTCTCATGGCCGGATAGAAGAACTCGAGCCATTCGTCGCCAATGTGGTAAACGAGCGAATCGCAGAGGAACAGATGCTTGAATCGGAAGCTTGCAGCTACACCACGGAAGTTGAACAGATACCTAAACAAAATTAACAACACGACATTATTGATGTTTATAGCAAGAAGATAAGGAGGCCCAACTATTAATGAGGTCACATTGCAAGCATACATGATAGTTGATGTGAAAACTCAAGTACATGTGGAACCAGATTTGATAGTGATGGTCTAACCGTGGCAAAATTAGAGATGAAATATCACTGGATTGAGCTATAGAAACTATGCCCATGATACCTTAGGAGTTGTCTTACCATTAGTGGGATCGCTATCGTTATATTGCTCTCATTTTGAATTCTTGATGAGGTTGAAGTAAACGCTAACACTTTTCTCGCTATCAAATCCAGTTTTACAGTAAATAAGTAGTGTAAACATAGATGACTAGTGCAATGGGCTAAATATTTATATGTCACTGATTTGACCAATGAGGATGCTCAAACAGACCAGTGGGAATTATGTCCCACAAATATTCTGCACATACAGATTTAGAACAGGCGCAAAGTTTGACATGTATAGCATAGCTCACTTGTATGGACAGTGCTCATCGTAGTTCTTCGGCTCCGCTGGCTCAGCATTTAAAGTATCCTAAAAATCCAAAAATTAATGGTGATACAAAAATGAACTCAGCAGATGAACTTCTGGGTGCAAAATGAGAGTGAAAGCACTGATCATGTAATCTCTAGCCTACCTGGGGACCTTTGTAGGCTTGGTTTTTCGTATACAACGCTTCCACCAAGTCAGGTTTTTGTCGGGAAAGTAGAATGAGTGGGTCTCTTTCGGCAGACGTCCGGGATCCAATAAAGAAACCTCTAGAAAGCTTCTTGTCCCAGGGATACTTTTCTTTTGCAATACTTAAAACAACACAGAAATTAGATGGATGCCTACTAGTATTGACTAGTATTGACTAGTATTGACTAGTATTGACTAGTACTGACTAGTATTGACTAGTACTGACTAGTACTGACTAGAACTGACTAGAACTGACTAGTACTGAGATACTGACTAGTGCTGACTAGTATTGACTAGTACTGAGATACTGACTAGTACTGACTGATATTGACCAGCACTGACTAACAATCAAAGTACCTTATCAGATAACATGGTTGAGTGAAGCTCCTATCAAACTACATAATCCAAATTTAATGGTCTATCAGATAACATCTAGCGGTTTAGTAATGTGAATTTGACTGACCGCAGAGCCATAACAGGTGACAGGCTCAAAAATGCAAATAATCAGCCTTACCCCTGAATCCATTCTCGAGTGCCTTCCCAGTCGCCTTGACCTTTTGGAAACAGAGGCCAAACTGCAGGACCACCAGTCCAAAAGGTCCAAGCGGGATACATGATGTCTTCATAGTTGCTATCCTGATGAAGCAAAAGTACGATGCAAGCAAAGGAGCAGCAATAAACAGGGGGGGTATAGCGAGCACAGAAGAATGAGGCTTACTCTGCTGAATGAAAGTACTGGAGATTTCTTCGTATACCTCTTCATTGTGCAAGGGTAGTCAAACACATTTATCTTCATCTCCATATCTGGTAATTCATTCGCGAGTCTTGTGAGGAAATACTCCACACCCTTACATCTAGAATAGAGGAAGGCAAGAATACTGCCAAAAGCAAAGAGAGTACGCTATTCTGTTCCATAAAATTGCTTTGATCGTATATACCGAGGCTCAAAAATACATTTCTTCTCTCTGTAAACTTTATGATCTATGATCTGGTAATGAGTAGCTCGTTTGTCAGCAATCTCAAGAAGGTCTCTGGTAATTCCATCTTTCCATAGGAGTAAATCCTTCTCAATCTGCCTGTAGATATCACCAGTAATAGTTGACAACGATAGAAAACGCTGTAGTGTAATACAGGAGATATAGTCCATTTTCATTGAGACGCGTCTTACTGGTCATAGCAAGCTGAGCAATTCATAGCATCATAGTAGCATGGGGCATAATTTTCCACAGCATGAGTAACTTTCTTTTGATATTCCATCCATCTCATATCTACAACCATGCAAAGACACTATAGCATTTGAGCAATTCATTCAGCAACAACGCGATACATATAGTTTTCATTCCAATGGGTTTTTCATTAGATGTTCGTGAATGTTTAACAAATACACTTTAGAAGAAAATTACCAAGATCATCTTCTGAGAATCCTGGTTCTGTTCCAGATTCTACAGAAGCAAAGTTAAATCTGAAGACACTCAATATAAGAAAAATGAAGAGCATCGTTCTCATTCTCATTGCTAGGAATTACTGCGGGAAAAGTTAAAGCAGAGAAGTCACGGAGTGAATTCAGAACAGATCGTTGATTGGACACATCCGTCCGTGTAGTATCGCAATTTCTCGAGGCCTGTTTCCTTTTTTCCATGTCGGTCTTATAGTGACGGCTACCATCGGCCGAAATGAAGGTAAGCAAACGGCTATAGCTCACTTCTTCTGCGTAATATTCAGCTGATATATCGTTGGAAGGATAGCTTCAGTTATGTACTATCACCAGCGTTGCTCTAAGAGCTGGATGTCTTGCAGTTGAAACAGTTTTTAAGGATTATTTCGACTACTTCTCCTTCGGATCATCTCTGCTTGGCACTATGTACATGGTTAACTTGCGATGACTATTTTCTTCTCAAATTAGATCAACGTGGCTTACCCAGCCACTGGCTCACAGAAATGCTTCGAAATAGATGACGACCTTAAGCTTCGCCATTTCTATGAAAAGCGTATGGCTCAAGAGACCGAGGCTGATAGCTTGGGTGAAGAATGGAAGGTCTGTATCCCGTGCACATAGATTGTACAGAGTGAATTTCCATATTTTTGTAATTTGCTTATATGAAATCTGTTATCTGTAGGGCTATGTCGTTCGCATCACTGGTGGTAATGACAAGCAAGGATTCCCTATGAAGCAAGGCGTCTTGACCAATGGACGTGCGCGTCTTCTTCTGAAGAAAGGGCAAGGGTGTTACAGACCTCGACGGAAGGGCGACAGGAAACGAAAGTCTGTCCGTGGATGTATTGTCGACAGCAACCTCTCTGTCCTCAACTTCATCATTGTTAAGAAAGGTTAGTTGCTACTCCTTCCAGTTCAAGATAGATTTTTGAGTCGAGTAGAATTGCCATGTAGTTATTGATAGTTTGATTACTCTCTTCATCCAAGCACTAATACAAAGTATTATTGTGCGCTGCATATTGAAAAATATATATGCAGAAAAGTATTAGCAAAATTGTGTGGGGATGACAACGTAAACACTCACTAGAATGTTTCCTCAATTATGGACATTTATTGAAGCTACAATGAACATGAAAGGAGAAAAGAATCTCTAATGTACCCCACGTAGTAATCTAGTAGCTGAAGATGTTTTAGTCCTGATGATTGAGTGGCGTTTAGTGGTGAGACGTTATATGGTTCCAAACTGATGCTTGTTCATTATCAGACTTACTCTCTCTTATATACCCACATCATTAAGCCGGCCAGACTTGTTTATATTCGCAAGTATGGTGTGCTAAGATATGGGAATATCAATATTGGGCATTACTACCATGTAAGCAGACTATTGTCTTCTTGCTCATGTGATGCCCAGACACTGACCTTCGTGTATATTTGGTTTTTGTTTCATTTTCCACGTTGATACAAATCTAAGTATTGCCTGTGTTCCTGTACCTGTCAGGTGAGAGTGAAATACCTGGACTCACTGATACGACAAAGCCCAGGCGTCTGGGTCCCAAAAGAGCATCCAAGATCAGGAAACTGTTCAACCTCAGCAAAGAAGATGACGTCCGACAGTATGTCATTAAGCGCGCTCTGCCTCCTAAGGAGGGAGAAGAAGGTATGTGTTTGGTGTACTAGTGGCCATCTTGTCTCGCTTGTATAGTCACCACATGAAGAAGGGTGTTGAATTACTGTACAGGCAAGAAGAGGAAGAGATTCAAGGCTCCTAAGATCCAGAGATTGATTACCCCAATGGTCCTCCAGCGCAAGCGTCATAGATTTGCTCTGAAGAGAAGGCGCAGGGAAAAGAACAGAGAGCAGGAGGCTGCTTACGCCAAGATCCTTGCACAGCGTGTTAAAGAAGCTAAAGAAAGGAATAATGAGAGAAGGCGGTCATCAAGTCTGCGCAGGAGTGCTGCTCGTGAATCCAAAACTGAGGCTACCAAGTAATTGTCATTGATGTTATCATAGCAGTGGCAATAAAAAAATATTACAACTCATCTATATGTTTCATGTATATGTAAATATGCCCCACAGCTCACAGACTGAACAATTTTATAGTATTCTGGTAGATTGATAAGGCCAGCTCCTCAGGGTCCTCCTCTCTCACTCCGGCTATGACCTCGAGAACCTGCCTGTAGATAGTATACACTGTTGAGTGACTTGGAGTCCATATTATTGCTGAGCTTGTCACATACTGTAAACCCAAATATTTTAGCGACCTCACAATTATAGCTATAATAGCGACTTGAAGACAATACTATACTTTTGATAGCTCTTTGTTATATATAAGCTAGAAGGAAATCGTTAAAAAACTTAGGTGTTATTATTAAAAATCCTACGAATTTGAATAAGACGCTAATATTTGGGCTTACAGTACTATGCTGACTCACACGATGCGAACTGGTTCATTCCTGCCCTTGACGAAAAGTCCTTTCTCCCACTTCTCTGCTTTTTTCTCAGGAAACGTGGTCTTTACATGACCATAACCAGCGTGAGTTCTCTTCACTTCACACCACGGGGCATCTAGGAGAAGTATTATAGTACTGTATCTAAATCGATTGCCATCAATGACTAACATACTTATATTGTGTACCGACCTGTCTCTATTAGAAGCCGATCAGAAGGTACTGATTTCACAGCTTGGAGGTTATCCTCTGTTTTCAGGGAGCTGTAATTCAACGCTAAGTTTTCCATGACATTTTCATATAACCTCAAAGACCATCAAAAGAACAGCCCTACCATCCATTGATGCCAATATACAAGCCCAGATCAATGTATTGTTGAGCTTCTTCCGCAGTTCCGTCAAACGAGTGAACCTGAGCAATCAAGTCATGAATAGATAGTACACAGGATGATACGGCATGCTGCCAAATCCGTCTGTCTCTCCGTACGTCGAAGTATCACCTACCACTCCTCCACTAAATCGATCTCTGTGCTTTCTTAGCAGATTGATCATGTCATCTGAGGCATTCCTACTATGCAAAAACATCGGCAACTGCAATCTCTCTGCAAGGTCAAACTGCTTCTCAAAGTATCTGAAAAACAAGCATAAAAAATATTGCATTATATCCGTCCAACTATTCGCACATCAGATCAACAAAGATAACCACTGTTCCATACATACTTGAGCTGAGTTTCTTTTTTGCAGAAATGAAGTCTGTCATAGTCTGAAGAAAAATTTAATGGTTACAGAAACCAGCTGATAAACAGGAGGGAAATAAATCACGACAATCAGTGTGAGACATACCCAGGCCACATTCACCAATAGCCACTACTTTTCCCTTGTTGCTCGTCACTAGATCCACCAGTTTGTTAAAGTAGTGATCAGGATCCTCAGGCTTATCTGGAGTACCTTCAAATTCTCCACATCTAGTGGGGTGACAGCCGACCGTCGTGTAAAGTCTCTCTACAAGGCCGTAATACTCAGCTATGTAGAAGTAAAACTCGACATAGATTGATAAGTTTAAGTACTAGCTCCTCCTACCATTGGAGTGGGACAACGTGATGGCTTCTTCGCAATCTGTCAGCGATCCACCAGTTATTATAATCTTCTCCACATTTCCATCAAATGATCGTTGTAGAACATCATCCAGATCAGCTGAAAAACGGTTTACCAAAAGCTACTAGAGTCCCTGGGTCACGGGTGTATATGTGAAAGCGTCTCAGCATACCCTCGTGCTTCTTCTTGCCATGGTAATGTCCCTGGTACATGCAGTCAGTCAGGTTGGCACCGATGTCTAAAATAAAATTATAGTGTCGCACGCAGTGCACTAGTGTCCACTCATCATCAAGATCATGTACTTAGGATATACGACATTTGTTTATAACATGTAGCTATAATGGGTGTGACGAAGGTCGAATGCTATTTTCCAAGAACTTGATGCAATTGTTTTAATATGTTCTGGCACATAACTTATACGCCCATACGTACGTACCTATGAACTTCATCTTGCAAGATAAGCCTCTCACACTGACACCATACAGTGGCCTCTTTAAATTTGTGAAATATTGGTGGTTACTTCCAGCATGTATCCTCTTGCATCTGGCTACTATCTTGCAGACGTCAGTCCACTGTAAGAAGATAAGTCTATTTGTGACACAGGTTCTATGAAATCGCATCGATATTCATACTGAATGTAGGCTATATGCTTAATGCTCTACTCAACTGATTTCATGGATAATCTCCATTAACAAGAACAGATATTCGAGAAAATAAATATTGAGTAAGTATTTTACACTCTTTTCTCTCTCGAGCGAAAAGAAGTGGAAGAAATTGGTTGAGTTGACTCGCTATTAAAAAGAAGCCCTTGTGACGTCTGAAGCCGGTTCTGACATATGGCAACTGATTGTTTACGGTAGTTACTGGAGTCGAGTGAGTCAGTCGTGATTCTGATCTTCACCGGTGCAGACGCCTTTTCTGACGCTCGTGTATCATGACTTCATGTCCATGCTAAACTTTTAGTAAGTTAATAGAGAACTTATAATGGGCTGCAAGCAGTCAAAAGCTAGTAGGGTACAAGTAGCTCCGGTAAAAGGAGCTCCAGCAAGGAATACAACTATCGGAAACTCTAGGAATACGCTACAGGGATCAAAGTCTTCACTCCAAAACGGATGCGAAGACAACCGATATGGAAGTGCTACTAGCAAGTTATCTAAGCAAAGCAAAGACTCTGGGTTCAGTGTGAATGAGCCTGTAGTAGACGATGAACCGGATGCTTATTCGCACATCATCACAGAAGAATCGGATAGTACGCTCATTCAGCAAGTGGAGGCCAGCTTCCAGCCACAGGAGCTGGGTGAGCTGTCTTGTTATTTGGATCCACAGAACATTATGTCAACAAGTGATCCATTTTCTGATTTTATACCATTACATAAATATGAGTGTAATCTAGCTAAACTGTATTTTCAGATTTATGCCTGACGGGACTGCCGGCCCCTCGTAACCTCAGTGCTCGAGAGCGAGCTCGTCTTGACGAGCAAAGAATCCTCGAGAGCCTGAGGAATGAGGGGCTTATATCCACCTCGAAATTTGAAGGGCGCTCTGGCTTGGCCTTCGACGTCGTGGAGGCTGCCGCTTCGATGAAGCGTGGACCTCCTGCCCGTCTTGCCAAGCTGAAGAAGAAGAAAAAGCGGGCAAAGACGGCGGAGGAAATCGCTGAGAAGCTTGAGAGGGCAGAGCAGCGACGAAAGGTGAGCAATTTGAAATCTAGTCTGTGTAAATTGAGTTATTTTCAGTTCCTTATTTACATTGTTATGCACTGATCATAGGAGGCCGAGCAGGAGCGCCTGGAGAAGATCACGGCAGTCTCGGGCAAGGCCACTAGCCTCCAGGAGGAGGAAGTGAAGCAGCAACAGCAGGAGCTGCTGCTGTCGGCCACCAAGAAGGCCGACGCTGCCGAGCTGAAGAGGCAGCAGCAGCTCCAGCTCCGCAAGGAGAAGCAGAAAGCCCGCGAAGAGAGAGCAGCAGAAGTCAGAGAAAGGAAAAGGCTCCATGCAAACATGAATGCAGCAAGTCCCCAAGCTGCTGGTGACACAATCGCTGATGGTGAAAAAATCGCAGCAGAGAGCAATGAGCCAAATGTTGGGGAGGAGTAAAACCAAAGACGCTAACCTCTTTTCCCCCATGTCAAAAAATGCTCAAAAACGTGCCAGATATTTTTTTTACTATTGAATTTATAGTTAAATGCTTCACACAGTCTATGTGAGTGGCATTTCTGTTTACGGCATCGTACGGATTAGGTGTCGTATCCAGTATATCTTTTAGCAATAAATCCGTCCAAAAACTTAATACTTTCTCTGCAATAGTTAGGATGTCAGACATTCTTCTCCCGATAATGCTATGACAAAGCAGGTATTGACAAAAGAAGATTCTATCATCCACCACGCTGAATTGCACTGGCAATGTCAATGCACAATGGCCAAAGAGAAGTTATTGACATTCTTATCCGCTATCAAACGTACAGACAATCACGAAGAGCCTGTTCTACTGAGTAATAGAATGAAGAAATCTATCAGTGTTCTGATTGGGTGTCCATGGTATGGATACAGTCACTAAGAATGGTAATTACGGAAATAGGGACTCCATTGGTGTCGTATATGGCAGCCAAGGACCTAAACCTTCTTTATACAAAGTATTCGATCCAAATTCTTAGATTCCACAAAACTTGATTCGATATCATCTGCCATGACAAAAATTCATGAAAGTTATGATATTTCTTCCTGACGACAACCGATAACTCCCAATAAAATTTATAGCCAAATCGCAATAATGTCACATGCAACAGCATCAATGATATTAATCTAAAGCCTAAACACTGGCAGCGACGGACTTCCCTCCAGAGCTCTGATACACACCTGATACAGGATCCAGACTTAGAGCCAGAAGTAATCGCCCCTTATGCAGCTATCTACATCCATCGGCATAGAGCGTGATACATACATACATGTCATATATAGGTTGCATGTACAGGAGCACACAGATCTGTGCCTGTAGGTATGGGGCTACATCTTCTCCAACTGAAATGCCAGCAAGTCGCCCCGAGGGTAAAATCAGACTGAACTAAACAACTCGTACTAACATATGCCCTTCATATCCCGGCAACTCATCTTTTACTTTTATAACAGTACATTCCTCCTGCATGGTCAGTGCCTATCAGCTTGCACTGCTAGGCACTGACCTACTCTCCAAGATGAGTCCTACACCAGAGGTTACTAGTATAGTGCCCCCCTCGGATTGGGATTGGAGGGTGGCCCTGGTACCATACTGGCTGCATGACTCCAGAGACTAGATTTGGCACGGAAGCCGCTGTGGTCGGATGCCCTTCCTGGTAACACTGCTACTAGGATTTGAACCTAAGACTCCACATCATTACAGGTACATATCTTCCTCCCATTTATACGGTGTAGAAATCTCTTCAATTGACAGCAATATTGGCCATCGCACACAAACATCAGTTTGTCAGCAAGCTAGAAAAACTGCTTGTCATTGTGTGCTAAAGTATCTCTCCTACACATAGCAGGGCACCGATACACTATACAGTAGGACTGACTTTATTCTCTCCTACACATAGCAGGGCACCGATACACTATACAGTAGGACTGACTTTATTCTCTCTCAGAGCTGGATACAAAATCATCGCCATAATGGCTGACACAGCAGTATGAAAAATCATACAGCAATACATTATCCCACGTACCGATAGAAAACTACGTTATAATGGTGAGAAGTCAGTTCATAAAGAAAAATCAGCATCATAGGATACTGTCCACGTATGGTATACATTCATCCTTCCCTTTGTCAACCATTGAATGCTCACATAAAGCTCAATTCTGAGTTGAGATTTTATGGTGATATGAATAATTAAGATTGAGTTTTCATTGCAAATCTTCTACATCGTATACTGAGACTGAAATCAAGCTTATGTAAAATAACTGCTTCTTTCATGACTAAATGTTAACAAATTCTAATTCAAATTTAAATTCAACAATCAACTGACGGAAATCACGAAAATTGTTTGAATACTTCTGTTGCCAGCAGACTTCACTTCATACTCGGCATTATTTGAAAGAAATGTAAGCGCATCCCTCATGATACTCAAAACTGATGCGTGGAAGCATAGATTGACAAAGGAAAGCTCTATACATCACAGTACATGAACAGACAATATCAATGCATAGTAACTGAAGAAAATCTACTGAAACTCTTGCTGCCATTACAGTAGTAGAAGAGACAATGTCTGCTTACTATAGCTGTTCCATAGTACACTCAGTCCTCTTTCATCCATCAGGATCTACTCAATAGTTGACAGAGCGGAAACAGTGCCCACACTGGTCTTAGTGATAAGTTGCATGCGAGTCAAAACGGGGAGAGGTGGGCTACAGTAAATCTGGCTCTGCAAAATGTAAAATTCAGATACGGTCATATGTTTGAACTGTTGAAGCTGAGCTGAGAAGTATGGACAACCTAAGGCTAACATTCACCTCCAGGTTTAAAGGTTGCTCTGGCTTGACCTGTGGCATTGTGGAATCTGCCGCTGCAATGAAGCATCGGATTCCTACTGATCTTGCCAAGCAGGAGCTGCTGGCATAGGAAGTCAAGAAAACCAGCAGCAGTGCAGGAAGAGCGTATCACACGAGTACGCAGAGAGAGGCCTTTTATGTAGACACTGTGAGTGCTCAGAACAACGAGGATGAGGAAGGTGCAGAATGCACCAGTCAAGGATGGAGAGGGGTCAAAGAGGATGCAGAGATAGATGAGTAAATATGAGAGAGTGGATAATCCATTTTTCTCCTGAATCGATGATGACAACAGTGCAAAGACAGCAATTATTGTCTTTTGGAAGAATTGGATAGTAAACTGGTCCAGGAAGCGGAGGCTAGCTTCCAGCCTCAGGAGCTGGCAGAGCTGTCTGGGCATTTGGATTAATGGAATATGTCAGAGAGCATTCCATTTCCGTATCCAGCGTATATTTCTCACACTAAATCTAAGTAAAAGGCACGGATTGTTTGAATATTCAAACCATCATCATGCAGACTGACAAGAGTAAAATTCATGACATTTATATTATTTCCTTCTGCAAGTGACAGCTGATAGACTAAATAAAATCTATAGCCAAACTGATAATATAATATAATATAATATAATATAATATATCACACATAACAACATTGATGAGATGAAACCTAAACACTGGCAGCGACTGCCTTCCCTCTAGAGCTCTGACACAATCATAGGGTCTATACTAGGCCAGACACCTTGTAGTACCAAACATCGGTACCAGACATCGGTACCAGACAGAGAGACCAGACATTGGTAGTACGAGACAGAGAGACCAGACATCGGTAGTACGAGACAGAGAGACCAGACATCGGTAGTACGAGACAGAGAGACCAGACATCGGTAGTACGAGACAGAGAGACCAGAC
>ERZ1740065.1937-NODE-1937-length-12707-cov-4.207635_pt1 | contig 12707 bp, 12 predicted proteins | sample MGYA00581738_ERZ1740065 | MGnify/ENA primary metagenome ERZ1740065 (study PRJEB43018, sample SAMN04849749) | marine metagenome | isolation source: floating plastic debris | place: Pacific Ocean | collected 2008-09-01 | study: EMG produced TPA metagenomics... | reverse complement strand
CAGTTTGGTGCCCTGCGGACCGTGATGGCCCAACAGCGACTAAGTTATCAACTGGCGGTGATATTCAATCCCTTCATCTCCCTTCAATACGCCAGCAAGGGCTTTTGCGCCAGCGACAATTGGCACCATCAGGCCTTTTTACTACAGGTCGAGAACTACCGTCGCGCTTTGATCAAAAAACTCAACGATGAACACGCCTACGGGGGCTCCAAAACCGGGGACTGGGGCTGGGAGGCCGATAATGCTTTTTACCGCTCCATTCCCGACTACGAGCACCAAGCCCCAGCCCGCGCCAGTGTATTCCCAAACTCCCGCCTGGACTTGCTGTTTCTACTCGCCTGGACGGGGTTGACCCTGATCCTGCTAAATTGGGGAGGCCGAAAAATGCAACTGCTATGACCGGTCTCCAGGTATTCGCATTCGAGTGGAAACACTTTATCCGCCGCCCATTTAAGGTGGTGGCACTTCTGCTTTATATCGGAGCGGCCGTCTACGGACTGCACAATGGAGCCCACTTGTACTGGATACAGACGATGGAGATCGAAAGGATCACGAGCGAAACCCAGGAAAAACGCCAGGAGTGCCTGGGCTATTTCGAACGGGGGGAGACGGGGCCCCAGGACCGACCCTGGGTAAACCTACAAAGCCCGTTTTGGTCGATTTGGTACAGCGAAACGTACCACTTTAAGCAGCCCTCGCCCGCCCTGGTCTACAGCATCGGGCAGGCCGAGCAGTACGGCTACTACATACGCGTCTTCTTTATGGCCAGCTCCTACGATTCTGAGCTGACCGAAGAAATTGCCAATCCCGAACGCCTGCAAATCGGCAGCCTGGATTTTGCCTTTGCCCTGCTGTTCTTGATGCCCCTGCTCCTGCTCCTCCTGCTGTACAACCTCAAGAGCCTGGAGGCCGAAAGGGGCTTTCTCGCCCTGGTGGAAGTCCAGGCGACCTCCATCCGTACCTGGCTGCTCGCACGGGTGGCCTTTTATTTTGCATTGCTAAGCCTGGTGACGGTGCTGCTGGTGGCCTACGGAGCCACGCTGACCCCCATTTGGGTCGCCGCACGGGCCAGTTTGGCCCCCATTTTGGGCTATGGCTTACTCTATCTACTCCTCTGGACCGCGACCTACTACTTGATCTTGAGCCTAGGTCGTAGTATCTTGGGCAATACCCTGATGATGGTGGGCATTTGGCTCGCCTTTACCTTTGTTATTCCCGCTGTGGTCCACCAGTGGATCAGCATCGAAAAACCAGCCAACTTGATGACTGACCTCATCGATGCCACCCGCGACAAGAAATGGGAGTTGTACGATCAGCCCGATACGGTGCTTCGATCACGGCTCTACAGCCTATTTCCGGACATTGCCGATAGCCCCGTCGCCAATGATCCCGACAAAATTAAGGAGGCCACGAGCCGCTCGACCTCCGCTTTGATCAACGAGCTGCTCAAGGAAAATACGGCACCCATTGCGGCGGATAACCGCGCTAAAAATCAGCTGATCCGTCGCTCCTACTGGTTCAACCCGGTGCCCTTTTTCCAAAATCGCCTCAACACCCTGTGCCAAACGCACTACTTGGATTACGAAGCCTACCGCGGGGAAATCCAGACCCTGATTGACCAACAGATCCGCATTTTGGTGCTGGATACTTGGCAGGAAGTAGCGGTAGACAAGCAAAAATACCTGGAATACTACGAACGATTACAACTTGCATCATCACATGAATAAGATCAATAATACGTTAATGAATCCAAAAGCAATCCTACAGTCAGACCTGATGGGTGCCCTGGCCAGTGGCCTGTGCGTAGTACACTGCGTGGCTACGCCCTTTTTGTTTATCGCTCAGACCTGCTCCGTCACTGGATGTTGTGAAACCAGTCCCGGTTGGTGGAGCTCGATGGACTACCTATTTGTCGGCATTACTTTTTTTGCCGTCTACCATTCCAGCGCTCGGACGACTAAGTCCTGGGTAAAGTATGCCTTGTACGCTACCTGGATTTGCCTGACCTTTTTGATTTTCAATGAAAAGTTTGCCCTTTTTCCGATCGCCGAATGGTGGAAGTACGGGACGGCCTTTAGTTTGATTGGCCTGCACCTGTACAACCTCAAATATTGCCAATGCCCGGAGGAAGAATGCTGTACAACTTAAGTATCGCCGATGGCCGCTCTACGGAGGCCATCTTACACAAAAACTCAAACCTCATCCCCCCACGATGCTTCAGACCAGTGAATTGACTTACCAGTATCCAGCGGCTACCCCAATCCGCTTTCCCGACCTCGCGGTGGCGGCGGGCCAGGCCCTATTGCTGTCCGGTGAGTCTGGTTGCGGGAAAACCACCCTACTCCACCTGCTGGCGGGCCTCCGCCAGCCCAGCCAGGGGCAAATCCGCATCGGAGATACTCCGATTTCCGAGCTGCCGCCCGCCCGGATGGACCAATTTAGGGGAAAACACATCGGTATCGTTTACCAACAATCGTACTTTATCGAATCCCTTTCCATTTGGGATAATTTGCAGGTTTCCCCCTATCCCGTCCGATCGACGCGGGCCCGGGCCATCGCCAAACGACTGAATATTCAGGACCTTCTGCACCGCTACCCCCACCAGTTGAGTGTCGGACAACAGCAGCGGGCGAGCATCGCTCGCGCGGTCATGCAGGAACCCCAACTCATCCTGGCCGACGAGCCCACCAGTGCTTTGGACAACAAAAACTGTCGCCAAGTCATGGATCTTTTATTGGAAGAGGCCGCTACCCACAACGCGGCCCTGCTCATCGTCAGCCACGACGATCGACTGCGCTCGACAATCAGCGACGGAGTAGAATTGACCCCCTTAAATACGACCTAAGATGCTGGGAAAAATCGCTTGGAAAAATATGGTCTACCGACCGCTGAACACCGCCCTTTGCGTCAGCCTGCTGCTGTTTGGAGTCGGAATCATTTCCACCCTACTGGTCGTCCAACACCAGATCGAGCAAAAATTTGAACGCGACCTGGAAGGCATCGACCTGGTCATTGGTGCGAAGGGCAGCCCCCTACAACTGGTCCTCTCGGCCGTGTACCACTTGGATGCCCCCACCGGAAACATCAAACTGTCGGAGGCTCGTAAAATCATGGACAATCCCCTCGTAGCCCAGGCCATTCCACTGGCTTACGGAGATTCCTATCGGGGCTACCGTATCGTGGGCAGCACCCCGGATTATTTGATAAAATACCGTGCTCAATTTGCCGAAGGGCGCCCCTTTAAGCGAGCGATGGAAGCCGTGATCGGGGCCAATGTCGCCGAAAAAACTGGCCTGCGTAAGGGAGCCACCTTTTTGGGTACCCACGGAGAAGTGGCGCAAGGCCACGTACACGACGATCACCCCTATACGGTGGTCGGTGTACTGGAAAAGACAAATACGGTACTGGATCGGCTGGTGCTGACCAATATCGAAAGCGTCTGGCAGGTACACGACGATGCCCACGGAGCTCCTCCCCCTACCCTCGCCACCCACCGGGAGGAGGGACACGACCACGACGCAGCCACAAACCACGCGGAAGGGAACGAACACGCCGCATACAACCTCCACGACGACGCAAAAGTCAACGCCGAAAGCAACCACCAGAACGACACCAAACACACCCACCTGTAGGATGTACACGACCTCGACGCAGACCACAACCACGCCGTTGGTCTCTATCTCTACGCAGAGCACTACCACGAGGACGGACACGACCACGACGCAGAACACAACCACGAGGACGGGCACGACCACGCCGAATCCTCTCTCGACGAAGAGGAGTTAGAAATCACGGCCTTACTCCTCCAGTACAAAACCAAAATGTCGGCCATTCGCATGCCCCAGCTCATCAACGAGCAGACCAAATTACAAGCCGTATTACCCGCCTTAGAGATCAATCGTTTGTTCTATCTCCTGGGGATTGGGACGACCACCTTACAGTTGATTGCCGGAGGTATCGTATTGATGGCTGGTTTTAGTATCTTTTTTGTATTATACGGGAGGCTGCGCGAACGCCAGTTTGAATTGGCCTTGATGCGCTCGGCGGGTTACCGGCCCGGGCATTTGTTTGGCCTCTTGATTCTGGAGGGCTTGCTCCTGACTGCGGTGGGTTACCTATTGGGTTGGCTCCTGAGCCGCGGGGGCATTTACCTAATCAATCAACGAGCCGATAGTGATTTTCAATTTCAATTTTCGAGTGCCTGGGTACCCGAAGAGGGGTGGCTTTTGATGGCTACCTTGCTGCTGGGCATCCTGGCGGCTTTCTTGCCCGCCTGGCGGGCGATGCGGCTGGATGTCTCGGCCATTTTATCCAAAAGTTGAACACAGCATGAATAGTTATCTAAAAATCGTCGTCGCAGCCTTGCTGGTTGGTGGCTTATTTACCCGGGAAACGGTCTGTAGGCACCTCGGCTTTGGTTCTAGCAAGCACCACCCCACCACGGCAGCGGAAATCCCCGTAGAGACGGTCACTGCCCCACCCGCCAAGGCTCCCCAGGTGGGCCCACCGGAAAGCGTGGCGGTAGCGAACGAAATCCAGACCGGGGGAGATACTGAGGAGTCCATCAAAACCAATAATTTGGTCGACGACTACACCTACCGCTGGGATGATGAGGTGATGAATTGGGTGGTCGTACAAGAAGAACTCATTCCGCAGGCCCAGTTGGCCAGCCCGCCGGCCGAGCCCCTGCCCGATGCCAAGCCCATCAAGGTGGACTGGCAAGTGTTGATGAAAATCCAGTACCAGCTGAGCTATTTCGAAGCTCTGGAAATGGAAATTTATACGCCCGTATTTACCGAAGCGGTACAATCCCTACACGGGAAGGAGGTCATCCTGGAAGGTTTCGTCATTCCCTTCGACGAGGAAGCGGAGGTCCTAGCCTTGTCGTATAACCCCTACGCCTCCTGCTTTTTTTGTGGGAAGGCCAGCCCCGCTTCCGTAATCAGTATGTACCTGAAGAGTAAGCGGAAGCGCTACAAGGTAGATGATTTCAAAAAATTCCGCGGCACCCTGTACCTCAACTACGATGATCCCAACGAGTTTTACTACATCCTGCGGAATGCCCGGGAGGTGTAAAAGGAATAAAAAGAATAAAAAGAGGTGGTGACCTCTTCGGAAGCATACCCTCCCGGGTGCCCCCCCAAGAGGGCCGCCGGCAAGTTATACCTGCTCACAAAAAAATCAATAAAATGCTACAAAGAAAATTTGACCAAATTGTAAAGGGATATTTTCCCAGCGCCATGGATGCCAAGGATACCTCCATCCACTACCTCGGGAGAATGCAAATCGAGCACCAAATCGATATCTCGAAAGTACTGATGGCGACTTCGGTGTGTTCGGATGATATCAACGTACCTTCCACCACCTTCTTCAATGTTCTGTTTGGCCCGTTTATCATGGGAGGACTGGGGGGCTTGCCCTTCGCAGGACAAACGGGGATGACCGCCTTTGCCCACCACATTCCCGACGAAGGCAGCGCCTTTATCTTTTACGGGCCCCACATCGGAATCACCCTCGACGGCGACCTGGGTAGGATGTACCGCCCCCGCCAAGAACAAACCGGTAACTCCTGCGGAGCACTCATGCTGGCCCTGAGCCGCTTTGGGGACGGCAGCTACCGGCCCGTTCTCAATGACGACGATTACCAACAAATGAAATTGGAAGAAAGTCTGCTCCCCTATCGGGAACAAGTCATGGATAGCAGTACCCCACAAAAGGCCATCACCGAGGCCACTTACGATATCATCCACAACAAGATCCACCAGCATCTGAGATCGTGTAAGGACGAATTCAGCGTCGACAAAGTAACCCTCTTGGGCGGCATTATCATCAATACAGACTACGGTTTGGACGACTACTTTGACGCCAGAAACTTTGAGGTCATCGACCTGAAAACCCTTTAAATGGTGGGGCTCGGCTCCCGATTCACTCGGGGCCGGCTCCCCCAGAGCCACTAATCCCACCACTGCCCTACCGACCATCCAGCGCGGGCTACCCAGCCCAGCCCTTGACGGAGAATGTCTCCAGCTATTTTGAGCATCCAAGGGCCATCAATTCCGGTTCGGTAGGGCAGTACCTAAGCCCCTTACAACATTGGTATTGCTGCTTATTACGAGCCTCAGCAAGCCCCCCGCCCCCACCATACCACACGGTCTACCATGATTTTTACGTTATCTTCTTTGAATAAATCCAGATTGTTTATATCTTTATTCCAGACTTGGGCAATAATTCAAAATAATATTATCACCAATACATACGACTGAACTGAATGGATGAGTAAGCCTTACTGAGTACTGAGGCGTACCCATCGGAATCATAAGTTCGCTAGTATTCTTACTAAGGGCACCTACCATCCACATGCCGTTATTGTCATTTCCATAGGAATGGTTGGGCATTACCATTTGATACATCGTTGGAGATCGTTCCGACGAAACTATGGTTTCGTGGTCACTCGTCGGCTAACCGCCAGGGTGTCACTGCAACCGGACCTATAAACAAACTCACATTTTTAGTATGGCCACCCCCAGGTGGTATTTCACATGACCTGTGGAACGGGGAGTCTTTTCCCATTCCCGAGAGAAAAATTAAAAACGGTGCTTACCCACCACTTAATCTATTTACCTATAACGTAAACTTGCATTAAACCACAATTACCATGCTTAGAACCTTACTTCTAGGAGCAGCCTGTCTCCTATGGGCCACCACCCTCATGGCTCAATCGAATGATTATTACTGGGCCGACGACGAACGCGTCAGCCTAACCCCCAGCAGCACGCACTTTATCGTGACGGCCGACGCTGCTACTACCCTGACCAGCATCAAGCCCGGCAACGTCAAACGCTACCAAAGCTGGGGCCACAAGCCCTACGCCATCGTTGAGGCCAACGGAGCGGTTTCCAGCCGCCAGCTGATTCGCGACCTCGGGTTTGACCCCGAACAAATCCAAGTCAGCCCCGGCTACGTCCTTTCCGATGGATTCATCATTTACCCCACCCGCACCATCGTCGCCCAACTGATCGACAAGGATGACGAAGCCGCCATGGCCGAACTGGCCGAAAAGTTTGGGGCCAAAGCCATCCGTAAAAAGTTTGGCACCTACCGCATCGACTTACAAGACGTCAACCAAGCCCTAACCGCCGCAAACGCCTTACAGGAGAGTGGCATGTTTTACTTCGCCCACCCGGATTTCTACGCGCCCATCGAGCGCCACCAAGTGAGCGACCCCCTCTTTAACCAACAGTTTCAGATGAACAATACCGGTCAGACCATCGACGGCGTCACGGGCGCCAACGATGCCGACTGTAACGCCTTGGAGGCCTGGGGCATTTCGCTCGGCTCTTCCACCACCACCGTGGCCGTCATCGACGACGGTTTGGAAGATCACGAAGACTTTAACAACAGCTCCGGCCAAAGCCGCTACACCGCGGGCTTTAGTCCGGCCAACAATGGCAATGGCGACGCCGTTAGCGGTAGTGCCCACGGGGTATCCTGTGCGGGTACCATCACGGCGACGCACAACAGCCTCGGCGTACGGGGAATTGCGCCCCTAGCCAATATGATCTCCGTCAATATCTTTGTCGGTGGAGAGTCCACCCAAGACATTGCCGACGGCATCACCTGGGCCAAGAACCAGGGCGCGGACGTGTTGAGCAACAGCTGGGGCTACACCTCCTGTACGATCAGCTTTACCAATATCAATAATGCGCTGGCCGATGCCAACAACAACGGCCGGGGTGGCTTGGGTTGTGTCATCGCCTTTTCCTCGGGTAATGGCTACAAGAGCTGTGTCGACTATCCCGGTAACAACACCAACGTCATCGCCGTGGGTGCTTTTGCCAATACGGGCATTCGCTCGGCTTATTCCAACTACGGCCCCGCCCTCGATATCGTAGCCCCCTCCAACAACGTCGGAGGCCCGGGTGCCGGCGTACGGACGACGGACCGGATGGGCGGCCCGGGTTTCAGCAGTGGCAGCTATACCCCGTCCTTCGGAGGAACCTCCTCGGCCTGCCCCGTCGTCGCGGGTGTGGCGACCCTGGTACTGGGTTACAACCCCAGCCTGAGTGCCGCCCAGGTGAAGAACATCCTTTACTCGACGGCCATCGACATGGGAGCCAGTGGCTTTGACAACGAATACGCCAACGGTCGGGTCAATGCGCTGGCCGCGTTACAGGCCGCGGGTGGCGGCGGTGGCCCCAGCTGTACGGACGGCATTCAGAATGGTCAGGAAACCGGTATCGACTGTGGTGGTCCCGACTGTCCGAGCTGCCCCACCGGCTGTAACGGAACGGAGGTGACCCTGTCCATCACGCTGGATAACTATCCCGAAGAGACCAGCTGGACGATTACCAACAGCTCGGGCGTTGTGGTGGCCAGTGGAGGGACCTACGGCAGTTCCCCCGACGGCAGTACCATTACGGAAAGCATCTGCCTGGCGGACGGTTGCTATACCTTTACCATCAACGATAGCTTTGGCGACGGCATCTGCTGTTCTTACGGAAACGGTTCCTACAGCCTCGTCAACGGCGGTACCGGTCTGGCCAGCGGGGGCAGCTTTGGCGCCAGTGAGTCGACCAACTTCTGCATCGGCGGCGGTGGTGGTGGCGGCGGAACGCCCTTTACGGAAGGCTACTTCTTTGAATCGGGCTTTGACGGCTGGGCCGACGGCGGTGGCGACTGTACGCGTCGCAATACCACCTTCAGCTGGGAAGGTTCCTTTTCCATCCGACTGCGCGACAACAGCGGGGTGGCTTCGGCCATGACCTCTCCCGCCTACGACTTGGCGGGACTGGGCAGCGTATCCATCAATTTCTATTTCTACCCCAACAGCATGGAGAACGGAGAGGACTTCTGGGTCCGCTACAACGACGGATCGGGTTGGCAGACGGTGGCCACTTACGCCAGCGGCACCAGCTTTACCAACGGCTCGTTCTACTCCGCCACCGTGACCCTGGACGCCGCTTCCTTTAACCTGACCGATGGGGCGCAATTCCGCATCCAGTGTGATGCGAGTGCGAATGGCGATCAAGTCTACGTCGACGAAATCACCGTCACCGGAGCGCAAGCCGCGGGCAACGCCACCGGACCACTGGTAAGCATCGAACAAGTCCTGACCTTGCAAACCGCAAACGCAGGCGACTTGAGCGAAATGGAAGTCGAACTCTCGCCCAATCCAGCCACGAGCTTCGTCAACATCAACGTGGCGGACCACATCGAACAGATCGAGCTGTACAACATCCAGGGCCAGGAAGTACTGCGTCGCAACTACGAAGGCATCGAGCAAGCTACGCTGGACGTCAGTAGCTTGGCCGCGGGCATCTACCTACTCCGGGTACAAACTGCCGAAGAGCTCCTCACCGAGCGCCTGGTGATTCAGCGCTAATCCTGGGATCGTTTTACGGCGACCTTGGGAATAGATGGCTGCCTTTGGCAGTTGCTTATTTGTAGAGGGCGCCCCACTACCCCGTTCGCGAGTGTTTTTCTTGCGGGCGGGGTATTTGTTTTGGGAGAAGGGGAAGGCTCCCTCAAAAAATACTAGCGGAGCCAAAAAAGCGTTCTAATAACATCCCGGCCCGTTAATGGAGCCGGAGCGGGGAAAGGACAAGCATGCCCCACCCCGACCATCATGGACCAGACAAAAAATAAAGCGTTGAAGTATTTATTGATAGTATTGGGCTTATCCCTGTTCCTCTTCCTTTTCCTGCGTCGTAAAATCGACCTGTACAGTCTAGAGTACGACATCCTCAACTGGGAAGACCTCGACCCGGACCTTCAGCAACACCTAGTAAAGAGCAGACCTCTTTTGTTCGACCTGGATAAAAACGAGGCGCTTGACATCAAGAACAGTAGCATTGTTGGGATCATGCCCGGTAAGCTATCTTTTCGTTACAATAACAAGCGTTACGCAGTAAAAGTGCTTGGTAATTGCCTGGCTTATCCCTTTTTGATCAAGGATGGAAAACTCTACTGCCTGTACAATGAGCGGGGCGGTACCCCGATGTTCAAAGATGCCAAATCGCTGAGCAAGTTCCCGTTTTATTGCTTTTCGCTTTGATCTACGTATGGGTAACACTTGCGGCAGCCACCATCTCTATTTCCCCTCCCCGCTTCATTCCGCGACAATTTCAATAACGTGGACCAGACCATCGATCATTTTCCACTTTCGAACAACAAGCTGCGCCGCTTCCTGGAAAGCGACGCGCCAGCTACCCGACCGCACGGTCTGAGCAGCTTTAGGCCAAGGTCGTAACGGAAACCGAATGAGACATCACTTACTTTTTTCCATTTGCTGCCAAGCCTGCTCAAAGGGAGTAAACACCAAAGAGTGGGCTTTGTGCTTGTCCTTTTGCAGGGCAGCCAGCCATTGCAATTGTTGGGGCGACAGATACGGAGTGGGATCCTGTCGACTGCCCAGGGCACTGTTGATTTTGGTTTGTTGCAAAGCGGTGAGGGGCAGGTACTGGAAGGTCGATTGCTGCAAATAGTAATGGACATCCCCCGTGGCCACTCGATAGTCTGCTTTCTGCTCCACTGAGGTAAAACGGTAGTGCCGTCCAATTTCGTCCAGCTGAGCATCCGATACCAAGGATGGATCGTATTGCACCTTCACCACTTCGTGATTGTTAATAAAACCCGATTCCGTACGGAGTACCCCATCGACTCGTCCCAGTTCTTTTTCCCCGGTCCAAAAGCAGTACATCTGAAAATATTTCTCCGCCACTGCGGACTGATCGGCCGCCAGTTCCGTTTCCAACAAATCCAAATACGCCGGGATGGGAGTACCCGATTCCCTTAAGACCCCCTTCATTTTTTGAATCAGCGTGAGGGCGGAATAATCCCCAGCGATGCGGGGGATCAAATTTTCTCCATCGGCATCGATGATTCTCACCACCGGATTGTTCCAGGCGGGTTCGCCGTATTGGCTGAGAATTTTTGCATCTGCGCCCTTTTTATTGTTGAAGATGGCCAGCGGAACAAACAGGGTTTCTATTGCCTCCACCATCAGGGGGTGGGTCAGTACCTGGTGGCCATAATTTCTACAGGTGGCACAGCCGGGAACTTCCTGAAACAAGAGGAGTACCTTTTTATTTTCCTGTTGGGCCAGTTGTAGGGCCGTCTCGTAATGGCGCTGCCAGTGGACTTTGCCGAGTTCTTCGTGTTCTTGGAAGGAGATTTCGGTTTGGGCGACTAGCTGGGGCGAGTTAAAAAGGAGGGCGAAAAATGCTAAAAAGCCAAATGGGTACTTCATGTGCGGTTGCATTGGTTGTGAAACTTCAGTTTATGCTTTTTGGGGGGAATATGTTGTAGTGGGTCGGACATTGTGGGGTGCTCCCTATGCCATGCACCGCCGTGCAGTCGTCCCTCCTGCTCTTGATGGTGTACCGCTCCGGTCGCTATTCTCTTTTTTTGCTCACGGGATGCCAAATGACTAACCAACTGAGGGAAGAACACCTACCAACCGAAAACCAATATCGTCGCTGCGGTTGACGGGCCCATAGCCGTCGCGATAGGCACAGCGGCAGTACGCCGCTCCGTCGAAGTAGCTACCGCCACGAACCACCCGGGACGTACCAGCTGTCATATCACGGGGGTTCTCTATAAGTCCTTGCCGTTGACATGCAGCATAATAATCGGGAGCGTACCAATCCTCACACCATTCCCAGACATTGCCACTCATATCGTACAGCCCCAACTCGTTGGGGCGCAGTTGCCCCACTTCCTTCGTCTCCAAATTACTGTTTTCATTGTACCAACCCACCTGCCTCAATCTATCACTCCCGGTGTAGCGATAGCCTTCACTAAGCCTCCCACCCCGCGCTGCGTATTCCCACTCTGCTTCCGTAGGCAATCGAAACAGCATCTGGCTACGTTTATTTAATCGCTCAATAAAGGAATTCACGTCTAACCAAGAAACCATTTCCACCGGACGATCATCGCCCTGGTGGCTCGATGGATTTTCACCCGTTACGGCTTGCCATAGTTTTTGAGTTACCGGAATCGCTGCCATGTAAAAAGAATCTAGCTTCACAGGATGTATAGGCTTTTCATCATCGTAGTCGCTGTGATTATCTCCCATCCAAAACGTTCCTCCTTCCACTGGGATCATTACAAAACTAGGGAGTCCCTCTAATTCGATATTGAGTATTTTTGGTCTTGTCATTCTCGCAATATTACGTTCAATCTTTTGACTTAATCTTCTTCAATAAATAAATCCTTAAACTGCTTTTGTCCCTTCCGATAGGCTTTGATTTCCGAGCGGATGTGTTTGAAAATCACTTTTAAATCCCAAGCCATTTCTTTTTCTATCGCCCCAAACACAAAAGGAATTTTAAGCTTGACTTTCCATTTGGCATCGGGGACATGAATTTGATGATCCTTGGCTTTGTTCCATTCAATCTGCTTGGGGTCATCGGCAGGGAGTTCGGAAAAATAACGATTAAGTTGTGCTTCCAAAAAGGTATTGACGCGTTCTAAGTCGGGAGATTTTTCATCCAATTCATCAATCTTTCCATAGAGTCCCTTCACTAGCGCATTATTTTTCCCCACAAGCACCAAAAGGCTATCCAGATAGTTTTGTTGTAATTCTTGATTGTCAATAATCGCTAAAGTGTTTTTTTCCGTATCCCTCACACTACGCTTGATTACTTTCAAATCCTTTTTTACCTCTTCCATATTCTCCCCCATTTGTAACATTTGCCAATCCCTGC
>ERZ1740065.1936-NODE-1936-length-12709-cov-9.492809_pt1 | contig 12709 bp, 20 predicted proteins | sample MGYA00581738_ERZ1740065 | MGnify/ENA primary metagenome ERZ1740065 (study PRJEB43018, sample SAMN04849749) | marine metagenome | isolation source: floating plastic debris | place: Pacific Ocean | collected 2008-09-01 | study: EMG produced TPA metagenomics... | reverse complement strand
ATTACTATATGATTACTATATGATTACTATATGATTACTATATAATTACTATATAATTACTATATTACAATATAGTAATATAGTAATATAGTAATTCTACTATATGTACTTTCAGTCACTAGATGTTGTTCTGTTTGCAGGGAAGCATGTGTTTGTGCTGGAGTACTTGCCAGGCGACGGAGCAAGTAGCAGTCGTCAGCATCTGCTTGAGACATTAGAGTCATCTGCTATGGAGATAGTGAGTGAGATAAGCAAGATGATTGATCAACATGGCGGCGCATCCAGATCAACTGTTGCTGAGAGACATCGTAGACTCAGTTCATTTAACTGAATCGTCTGTGACTCTCCCTCCCCCTCCCTCCCTCCCTCCCTCCTCGCTCCCTCCCTCCCCCCCCTCTCCTTCCCTCCCTCCCTCCTCTCTCCCCCCCTCCCCCTCACTCCCTCCCTCTCTATCTTTCTCTCATCTTCCTCTCTCCTGTCTCTCTTTCCCGCCTCCCTTTCCCATCTCTCATCTCCCACTCTCATCTTCCTCCCTCTCTCTCATCCCCTGTATGTGGAAGAAGTTATTTAGCTTCTAGTCATCAAAAGCTCCATATTTTTTCGTAAAGGAAACTTGAAACTTGCATCTGCTGAATGTGGTTAAAATGTCTTGTCGTTTCTCCGGAAATTATCCTAATAAATTTTAAATTTATTTTCATATTTTGTCTCTAGTTTTATATATAAATTATGATACCAGCTATTGTCTTCTTATGATGACCCCTGCTTAAGTTTCAGTCAACGGTTTGAGAAAGAATACAAAACATATTTTGTTGTTAGCATGAAAGATGCAGAATATTGGGGTAGAAGAGCTAGCTATGCAGCAACCTAGGCTGGAGCAAGGCTAATCTAGAAGCAGTAAACGGGATTGCTGGACCTGCAATACAACGAATTAGATGATGTAAGCTGTTGTCGCAGGTTCGAACTCAGGTTGTCCTATGGGCGGGTCCTATATACAGCTCTGCTGACGGTTAGGTGGCTACACTATCGAAACTTGTTGATACTAACGGACTGTGTAGCTGCTGCTACCACTGCTATTGGAGAGTTGTCCTCACATTATCGACAGATTAGGCTCATCTGGCGCATCGGTGAAGTACATTTGGATACTTCATTCTATTTGATAAGTTTTATTTCTGATTTATCAAAGATTCAGTTTGATATAGAACTTCTTTGGGCAATCTACGATGAAACTACACTTTTGAGCGCAACCCTTACGTATACGAAACTAATATCGGCACTGTATCCGCTTCCTAACGCTAATACTGGCAGAAACGAGCAATTCTGACTACTTCGGCTGGTGGTGGTCTACTATGATGTATCGGTCTCTGTCATTTTATTCCTCTGGATATTCATCATAGTGGTTTATATCACAGTTCGTATGCTGATTTTCGATCTTCAAAAGTTTTTCATTGCTGCTATTCAAGAGACATGAATGATGTCTGGATGATACAACGCTACCATTTCCTCTAACATATAGGTTTCTAATCACGTTACCACACCCTCCCTCATGCGAATATGTTAGCTCGTAGTAGATTTTTCCTGGGGTTTGTTACTGGCGCGTTTGCCATGTTTATCATCTGTACGATTGTCTGGGATCAAGGTCTCCAAGTAACAACACTGCCACCACCACATAGACACATGGGTGTCAATGTACACCACCAGATCCACGACAGCGAGGATGATGGTGATGATAATGATGACGACCATGAAAGGCATCCAGTACCCCCAAGCGAGGAGAAACAAGTTAAAGGCGCACCAAGTATGAACGTGTCGGAGATAGCTGGACGCATGTTTGGACATAATCACACTCATACAGGTCAGCTTATAGCCATCACCATCACTGACCTCAGCTTATAGCTCCTATACACATATACGTACTTACATTTGTAGGTGAAGACTCGCAGTTAGCTGTCTACTTGCATAAGAAAGTGCGGGTGTTGTGTTGGATTATGACATCGCCATCTAACATTGAGAGCAAAGCTGTGCATGTGTACAAGACATGGGCCTCTAAGTGTAATGTAGTCTTATTCATGAGCAGCGCAGCATCTGACAGCTACCCATTTCCCATCATCAGTAAGTGGCTGAGCATTTCTTGCATGCTTACGATATTCATCTCTGATCGATGCTTGACCCACAAGTTGGCTTTGTACAGAACTTGATGTAGAGGAAGGCCGATCTCACCTCACAGCTAAAACCATGCACGCGTATAAGTACGTCTACGATCACCACCTGAACGACGCCGACTGGTTCATGAAGGCTGATGATGACACGTTTGTAATCGTGGAGAACCTTCGGTATTTCCTGTCAGACAAAGACCCGAACGAGCCTGTCTATCACGGCCACCATTTCAAGCCTCTAGTGAAGCCCCAAGGTTACCATTCAGGAGGTGAGTGCTGTGTAATATATGTCTCTGTTATGGGAGATAAGTCTTATTACTCGGTGATATTCTATTAGCCTGATCTGGTTTCCCGACGTTGTTAGGGACAGGCTCCTTATCAGCACAGTTGTAAGGTAGTACTTGTTTCTAAATGCATGTATCCATGTTCACGCTTGTAGTACTCGTATATTTAATTACACGCAATATTTATTATTTCTAAACTGCTAACTAAAGTATTAACGTTTTTCATACTCCGTTTAACAGCACTGACACATTATTATTCCCCGTCTCTGTCCTGTACACGGCTTCCCACCAGTTAATATAACGTGTCCGATGTATGGTTTATGCGTGCAGGCGCTGGGTACGTGCTCAGCCGCGAAGCGTTGAGAAGGTTCGGTTCCGAGGGATATCACCAGCCAGGGAAATGTAGGGAGGATGGAGGAGCTGAGGATGTATCCATGGGCTGGTGTATGTTTGCTATCTGTCTCCTCTCACTCTATGGTAATCAACATGTAGGACTGTGTGCAGTACGCTGTTACCTGCGTAGGTATGCAGGCGTTAGATGTACGCGCTGCCGACAGCCACGACGAGAATGGAGCCAGTAGATTCCACGCCCTGTCTGTCAACCGATTTGTAGTCGGTAATTTCCCCTCCTGGTATAAGAAGTACGATTCATACGGTGCCAAGTCGGTGAGTGACTCACTTTTGTGGACTGCGTGTTGTTTTTACCTTGACCTCTGTCTAACGCGATTCCTTTTGCTAGGGAGTGGATTCCCTGAGCGACTATCCAATATCATTCCACTACATTAAACCAAACGAGATGTACATCATGGCGTACTACGCGTACCACATGCACGTCTTCGGTATCGGTAGTAACAACTCGGTTAACATACACAACAACTATCTCACTTCAACATAAGTATTCGAGTACGCTGATGTTAGTTAGAGTCGAAATGTATAGTACTGATATCTCATCTCTCTACCTACTGCAGTGGTGTGACACTTCATTGTGATAAAGTATTTGGTTATTTTTATACGTCCGATTGTGTTTGAACCAAAGTTTAAGTAGTGAATCTCTTCCACCACATTATGTGACATACATTCCGTCACATTATGTGACGGAATGTATGTCACATTATGTGACATACATTCCATACGCTAGCAACGGGTCAGGTAATGCATTCCTCACATTCTACTCAACTGTTCTATGATCTGTATTATAGAGTGTATTACAATATGCTACACATATTAGTATATTATACTGTTACATGTATTTAATGTATGTATACTGTTACAATAAAAACCTGCAAACATCACTTGCTTATCCTCGCCTCATAAATTTGGTGTTGGTGTTCATGTTACGTAAATCACATTTGTATAGCATTTGATGATCACCGTATCTAGTCTCTCTCCACCAGTCCAGACCTAACTCAATTCTTTCAAAGAGATTTCCAGGTTGAAGTTACAACGATGGAGTAAGAGAAAAACTGGGTCAAAGGTCAGTGAATGTGCTGCAATGGATTGGTTACACTGAGTGGGATGACCTGTTCGATGTCCGCCATTATTAATACATCTATTGGTTGATATGTGTATTGGAATGGAATTTCATACATGATAAATTATAAAGTGTAGATACCAGCAGTAGAGGCGGACTGACATGTAAGAAAGGGGAAGACGATTGCTTGTCAGATAAACCTTATATCACAAAACCGTAGTCGTGATGGGAGGCAAAACACTCCAATCGGTGGAAGTGCGTAGTACACATGGATAGGATAGCAGTGTTAGGGTTTATACGGGAGTTGTCTCCTCGGGCTCAATGTGCATCGGTAATGTGACATTGGTGATAATACAGTCTTGGAGCAGCTCTTCAAGCGCGATCAGAGCCATCGGCTGGGATCTGAAGTACGGGATGCTCCCCAGGTCCAGCTTCCGCAGGTTGCTACAACCAGTATATTGATATAACACTGGCCATTACAGGTCCTAACAGGTTGTTGTCAGGTGTGCTGAGTGGAGAGAGGACAGGAGAAAGAATCCATACAAGCTATTAAGCTAGAGTGGGATTTTTGGAGCTAGAATTAGGAAGCCTGAAGTGTAAGATAACTTATACTAACAGCAATTAGCAAAAAATTGGATAAATGACATTTTTTGTATGCTAAAAGCAGTGTATCTGGCTGGTCAAACCCATATTGCGCTATGCACTGTAACCAGGAAATAATTCAATATCCATATCCTGTAGTGATAGTACCGGTACTCGGAGTAATAGTACCGGTACTGGTACCGGGAGTGATAGTACCGGTGCTGGTACTGGAAGTAATAGTACTGGTACTGGGAGTAATAGTACCGGTACTGGTACTGGGAGTAATAGTACTGGTACTGGGAGTGATAGTACCGGTGCTGGTACTGAGAGTGATAGTACCGGTGCTGGTACTGAGAGTGATAGTACCGGTACTGGTACTGAGAGTGATAGTACCGGTACTGGTACTGGGAGTGATAGTATAGGTCAGTGGAATAGGAAGAAAACAGTATAGGGAAAAATAAAATGGAATGCTTTCCCCAGGCAGTGTCTGCATATAGCGGCAGCAATCGCATATGGAATGTGTAGCACGTTTACGTTTGAATACAACTATTGCAAGAGCACTAGTACTAGTTGAACATGTTTGAAAAGGAAATCATGTCATGCTACGCTGCCATACCAATGGCAGATTGCATTATTTTGGTACAGGCCTTAGGGTGGCAAGGAACATAACTGCATACTAGGTTATGGGGTTTGCTGATGGTTAGTGCCAATGACAGCAAATAACTGATTTCACATTCAGTGTAATCTACACTTGACCTACATAGACATACACATGCTGTTGACGGAAGAGAAAGCAGCCTAACTCTACAAATAAACATACTTCCTCAGCATGGGGATGTCACGTACGATAAGTCCTGAATAAAAAGATCCTCACCAAACTTACACACAGCCAAACTTACACACAGCCTAGGTGACATAAGATACAGGAGATCAACACCGCGTCTGAAACTTGTGAGACATGAATGCACACATGCCTTCTCAATATTAGCAAGTGTGGGGGAGGAGGAAGCAATATGGTAGGAAAAACTGAGTGAGATACGCGTAGTGAACTTACGGGATGCTGTGCAGCGGTATGAGAGACCTTTCTGTGAGGTATTCGTTGCCACTAAGGTCAAGGCTAACGAGTGACGTCATCATGCCGAGCTGCGAGACAGCCCACTCTTCGAGCTGATCGCAGTTAGCCAGGCTGAGGTGGAGCAGCGACTCTGTCTGAACTGAAACAGGCAGTAGTGACATTACACAACGTAAAGGAAGAGGGCCGAGCTGACACAGAGTGCATTGACTAACTCACGCAGAGTCTCCACACCCTCGTATATGAGCTTAGTGTTGGAGAGATCTATGGCTTCCACTCGCAAACTATCAACTCTATTCTTGGGTAACTGTTTGACTGATGCGGTTTCCTTACAGTACCAATGGCTGTCATCGTACAGTTTGACTTTGCCGCCCATCGCCACGGAAAACCTGGCGGCAGCCAACTCTCCCCCCAATGTCTTCTTCAATTCAGGAGAGAAACTGAAACGGAGCAGTAGCAGCTTTCAGCATGACGCAATGCTATACCCCCAAACTCAAGGTATAGTTCCAGAGTAGGAAGGCTGGCTATATGCGAATCATGACTTGCTTACTTCATAAAGGCTGAATGACAAACTCATGTAAAACTTATAATTTTGTGCCTTGAAGAAGAGCAGGAAGCCAAGTGAAAACCGATATACATGTATTTCCACAGTGATGGTGTCACATAAAGAAATCAATATGCTAGCAGCCACACACATACATCCTCCATTGCACGAATTCCTCTTGCAAATATATTTTTAGCTCTTCAGCACGCATCACTGAGCATAGCTCATGAATTACACTACTGTGCATTTCTAAGCACTATTGTATTCACAAAACATTTTCACCAACATGTCCTCTATCACCCTTAGATCTTTGCGTAAAGTCACTACCTTAATTGTTGTAATTACCATTATTGCGGCCTAAACTACAAAGAAACAGTTGGAAACCGATAGTTGTTGTAACGATGATGGATTGGGAGGGCGGGTATATTGGGAGGGCGGGTATATTGGGAGGGCGGGAAGTATCGTCAGACAGGATGATAAGTAGGAAAAGGAATTAATACAGAAAAGGATTTTTACTTCCCATTTTGTTGTATTTTGCTTCTCTGATTCCTTGTGACCTCTGTATTAGTTGGTCGCCTGTTTTATTTGGAGGGCACGTATATTGGGAGGGCACGTATATTGGAACTGACTGCAGCAGACAAAGAAGTTAGGAAAACAAGAGAAGATGACTCCGATAGTTTTGCTGCTCGTTATAAACTCTATAACAAGAACCTTCTTACCATTCCAGCAATAAGCTGGCATAACCTGAGTGTTTGATCTAGTCTAGTGTACATATATAACTCCACCTATTCTGGACTTCTCTCACAGGGAGCTATCTACTCTTCTTACATCAACCAATCATTTTACAGCAAACATGGATACGTTTACTTGGTGTGCATTTGGTAGTCTATACTAGAGTACTAATAAGATTCTACTTGCACATGACCTGTAACCTAAACCTTCATACCTAGTCTCATATATATATCGCTGACACGATTGCCTATAGTATAAACATTCCACAAGTATCTCATTTGTGCGAGGCACTTATTGATTAGCTTATTAAAAAAACTGCATATCAACATCTCAAGCACTAATATTCTTATACTATGCCTGTGCAGCCACCTACAGCGTTCCAGTTGGATACAATGGTCAACCATTATACTCTACCATTCTTATCCATACTTCCTTGCCTCCCCAGTCAATATGCATAACACAGAGACTGTAGTAGATTAACATACGTTCACTGGCTTTATAAGTTATGAAGTGGAGCTGAAGTACAATTACTTGTAGTTAAAAACGATAAACTCTTAACTAGTCTTTGCCTCATGTCATCACTGCTGATAGTCAAGGAGAGGGCAGCAGGCACAAACAGCATATTATACAAAATTATAATGCTACACTACCTTTGCATCGTTCTAGATTTCTCCATCTTTCGCTCCGAGAGATAATTGTCCAGGGCAGTGTCAAAATTGACGTCTTGAGACAGCCAGCCGATCCAATCAGCTTGAGTCGTTTTCCTTTCAGGTTTGTACTGAATTTGAGATTTTTGAGTTCCTCCAATTTTACTACTAATTTGTTTTTCTAAGTTACCATCTTGACCATCAGATGAGTAAAACTGCTTCTTCTGGTTAGACAGTCCATACACTGACACTGATAGACGGTTTATGGTGGTTAACAACGGTGAACAGCGCGAGTTGAGGAGAGCCATGAGAAGCGGTAACCAGCGCTCACTAACAAAGGATAGCTGCGTGCAGTACGTGCTCCTTATGCACACAAGCTACTAGAACTATTGGCTGATCTCTCTTCTGGAATATACAGCTGGATTTCAAAAGAGAAGCAGTAAGTTAGTTACACGTGAAAGAGCCAGAACAGTATCATCAACTTTTCCGCACGATTTTCCCCGAACAAGCGGAGCTTTGCGAAAACACTGATTGGATAGGATTACAGACCTTGACCTAGGTCATGGTCTCCAATTCTAGCCAATCAGCGGTGGTCAAATAGGTCAAGGTCTTTATGGGATCCGCAAATCACGGACGAACCAAAGGACTTCATATTTCATATGAAGTTCTTTGGGACGTACGGAGTACTATGGCGAAACCGTACGCTGCCAATGACCAAAGAGAGTCGATCACTAAACAGGAACCAATAGTACCTGTATAAAATACTTATATCGATTGGCGTATAATTATATGCTGTGAGCTTCTAATCCTGTCTCATCTGATGATAACTCTGTACTCCTTGAATGCACGTTTTGTAAGCGCCAATATTTTGGCATCGTTAGTTCAATCGACAGGACTCCGTGGCTTGATAAGTGAGTTCTTCTCATCATTTACGCAATCCTCTGTTGATTGTCAATATGTGAACTTCATGTTTTTGCTGCAAAATATCCGTATAGATATGAGGAAAATCCCCAGACGGTGTCTCAATACATAGTATATTTCAGTCACGGATAGGCAGTGCGGGCGTGTTGGCGTTGTGCAGTCGCAGTGTGAGGCCAACGTCGATTCAAGTTGGCGTAAGGCTAATATGAGACCTAACTACTTTGTGTCCATCCCCATCGTTAATCCGAAGGTTGGTAACAACTCTTTTCTCTCCTGAGTCTACAGGTTATACTAACCATTCACTCAACTATCCACTATTTGCTAAAATATATTGATGTGTGTTCAAGGTTGTCAATGATCTTTCACTTGCACAACGCTCAATGGTAGGGCGTGATGCTGATATGGAGGCTAATCTAACCCCAGATAAAAAGTTTCACCTCACTCTGCTGGTTTTCAACATGGATGACAGAGATGAAAGCCAAGTTAGCGCGTAAGCTTCTGTTTATCCAGGCCTAACTGTTAATAGGAAGATTAATCAAACTCTTCATCATCATTTTTTGTTTAGTGCGAAGGAAGCGCTGAGGCTGTCAGTTGCTAAGACAGAGAGTCTTATGTCACAGATGGGCTATGAATACGTACTGGACACTGTTAGAAACTTTAGCACCAATGTCATATACACGACTATGTCTGATGAAGTCAAGTACAAGGCACTCCAAGACATTGCCAGTAAGTTGATGCCGTTCTCTTCCTCTGCTCACTTACAGCTTACATATACAAACCCAAGAACTGAATTCCAGGAGAGGTAAGGGGAGTGTTTAGTAGCTATGGTCTGCCAAGCACGGATGCGAGAGACAGCAAGCCTCATGTTACCCTTGCAAAGACAACAGCTAATAAACGTAACAGAGGTTTGTGTTGCACACACACGGTCACCTTCCTCCCTCTCGACCTCCCTCTCTCCCTCCCAATACCTTCTCTACTCTTTCCCTTCCCCTCTACCTCTCCCCCTCTACCTCTCTCCCTCAACCAGTCCTCTCTCCTCTCTCCCTTCCTCTCTCCCTTCCTCTCTCCCTTCCTCTCTCCCTTCCTCCCTCATCGATTGCTCTGTTAATCACTGACGATTTCATTCGACTCAGTCGATCTGATTGAGATTGTCACTGCTGTAATTGCATATAATGGACATTGGCTGCTGTGATTTGCTGTGCATTGAATAGTGTGGGGCTGAAACTATGCAGACCCTGTAGCGTGGCTATAACATGGGCATGATGATTGGAGGACCGGGTACTGCAGCAGAGTGAATCACTATTCATTGATTGTGGAACTGATACGTGGTGTTCGGTGGAGGCTGTAGGTTTTCATACCTGATATACCACCAGGCTCTTAACACCCAGCTTGTCTCCACACTTATCACAGCGCTAGCCTACCACTCTACTGCCTCTACAGCTGTGCTTGTCTGCGGTATGATTAACCCACCCTACTTTGTGGTTTTAGCCTGAGAATTCTGGCAATGCGGGTGACAATGAGCTGCCCGTATCGGATGCCGCGGAGCTAGAGATTGGCCGGGACCAGTATTCCGTTCCTCATTACGGTAGTCCATATTTCCGTTCTATTCGCTGTCCAGGTGAGGTAGTGCAGCGGAGAGTTATCCTCTCTCGCTATGTATTTGGTAGAAGCGTCAGCGCCCGATGGCGAGAGTGATATGGACCTGGACTTGCTGGCCGAGTCTGACACCGACAACGACAGCGTTCATGGCGGCAGCATTCACTCTGTGGAGCCATTCGATGAGAGTAACAATCGCTCGGGTAGCCATGGTAATGCCCATCACGCCGCCTCGTCAGAAGGTAGGCTGGCCAGTCTCTCTCGCGACTTGTCGTGTTGAGCCTGTAGCTGTGTGACATCATTATTGGTGTGAACCCATTGTAGGAATGCATCAGCTTGCTTTCTTCTCAGAGGACGACTCCAACAGTAGTGAGGAGGAAGTGGACAGCGAGGAGGGCCCGGAGAGCGACCAGGAATACAGCGATATCGACGTGGAACATCTGGAGAGGAGGACCTCTGGTTAGTGTTATAGCAACTCCGCAGTTACCCGTCAGTGCTCCCCGTCAGTGCTCCCCGTCAGTGCTCCCCGTCAGTGCTCCCCGTCAGTTGAATAGCGGTTGCTGTTTGATTTAGGCTCCAGCAATTCGGTTCAGAGGGTACATAACGCGCCGCTCTCCATGCGATGGGCCATCCGGCAACCGGCTAATGGCGCGACGACATCTGGCAGCAGACAGACAGCCAGCAGCTCAGCGGCCAACCCGCCCACGTCCAGCGGTCTGATTTATATCGACCCAGTCAACCTGCGCAGATCCAACGCTACCTCCATCAACGGCGCCCTCACTACCGTCGTGCAGTCGGCAGCGGCAGCAGTGGCAGCCTCCAGTCAGGCGCAGGATGATGCCGGCTCTATGAGCACAACATCCACGGTGAACAACTTGAGCCGCTCGTTTGGTATTCTCATCCGTCAGGTAAATTCTTATCTGTCTGCGCCGTCTGCTCCATCCAGTAGTGTGGTATCACTCTTACCATACTCCCCCCTCCTAGATTGCTGATCTATTGAACACAATCCGCGACTACAGGACTTCTGCACCCAACTTAGCTCGAATTCTCAACTACTCCGACATGGACGTGAAGCAGCTTCAGGTCTGTAGCCTAGGCTCCTATCAGTGCGGACGTTGCCTACTGTGTAGGCTGTGGTATAGTTTCTGTACGTGTCACTATGCAGGGCCACGTGGAGGATCAGCTCAGGGTACCATGGAACTGGCTAGTCGGCGTGATGGATTCCACTGAGGCTCAGCTCAGGTTTGGCACAGCGCTCGTTGGCTCTACCGACTCCAACAGCCCTCTGCACCCGATGAACCCAAGCTACGGTCGGCCAGTAGACCAATCAGGAACAAGGTTATCTACTGGCCGGTCCAATCAAGGCTTTGCTCAAAGAAGACAGCGAGCAGCAGCCATCGGTTTGTATCAACTAGTTTAACTATGAGCTGTCAGTCCATACTGGTTGCTAACCCGCGACGTCCTGTATACAGAACCGTCATCTAGTCGCCAAGACTTCCTGTCGTATGTCCTCTCGCTCATGAGGTCGTACAATGACGAGCATGCCGGCTGCATGCCCAGCCTAGACGTGATGTCACTGAAGCATGTGGCGTATGTGTTTGACGCTATGATATACTACATGAGGACCGTGGACGAGACTGCCCCTGACGTCATGATTAACAGTGACAAAATTGGCATCAATCCGTGGCCCGAGTTGGAGGAAGAGGAATCTAAGGTACGGGTCAAGTCGTGTCCAATTCCCCATAGACCACTGGCACACCGATATGATGTCAACACATTGCATCCACTCTCTTCCTGTTGCAGATGTCTATGGACAGTCTGACGCCTGAGGACCTGACGATGGGGACGCCATCGGTACGGCACCCGTTTTTCCAGCGCTCCGACTCGACGACGTTCCTCGGCTGCATATCGCCTGACCCCATCCGTACACCGCTGGTGCAGGCACTGCCACTAGCGGACCGACCTCACCTCCTCCATCCCCTGGCCAGGAGGGACGAGATGTTCGGAATCTGCAAGCAACCAGTCAGTAAACGTCAGGTAGCCGAGCTCTGACCCATACTGCTGCGTGTCACAGCTCTGACTCACACTGCTGCGTGTCACAGCTGAAACACCATGTCTGAACGAATAACTTGGACTAGATTTACTGACTGAAACGGCGCTCGATTGTAGGAAACTGAAGGGAAGTTTTCTCAAGCTCCCATTCATATGGGTCTCGGTAGCAGTAGCCTGGTGAATACAGACCACAGGTTGAGCTCTAGTCTTAACTCCGTCACAATGTACACCCCTAAAGACCCGCCTCAAGATGAACCTGGTTAGTATCACTATACCTTATATGGATGATAAGCCTCGTCCTATCGGCTACATCTGCTGCTTTGATGATGATGATGGCGCTCTGCATTGCAGCTGATTTGAGTATACCGCGATCCAGCAGTGCCGCTACCCCGTCTGAGTCTACGTCTATGTTGATGTCGAGGTCTATGCTCCCGGTATCAGCTGACCCTGATATGCTAGGCTTGATGCCGATTAGCAGTAAACAGACGAGCGTGATCGTCACCAACCAGTCGATCATGTCTGAGGCAGCCCAGATGTCAGTAATGTCAGACCCGGCCACTGAGCAGACGATTCCCGCATCTGGCAGCAGGTATCTTATCGTATCGTTCTCCTCCTTCTATCCCCCCCCTCTCTCTCTCGCTCTCCCTCTCTCTCT
>ERZ1740065.1935-NODE-1935-length-12721-cov-12.030712_pt1 | contig 12721 bp, 8 predicted proteins | sample MGYA00581738_ERZ1740065 | MGnify/ENA primary metagenome ERZ1740065 (study PRJEB43018, sample SAMN04849749) | marine metagenome | isolation source: floating plastic debris | place: Pacific Ocean | collected 2008-09-01 | study: EMG produced TPA metagenomics... | reverse complement strand
GGGGGGGGGGGGGGGGGGGGGGGGGGGAGGGAGGGGTGGAGAAGGGGAGGGGGAGGGTGGGAGGAGAGAAAGAAGCGGGGGAGAGGGGGGGAGGGGGGGGAATGGAGAGAAGGGGGGAGAGAGTGGAGCAGGGAGAGGGCGGTGGGGGAGAAAGGGGAGAGAGTGGAGCGGGGAGAGGGCAGTGGGGGAGAAGAGGGGGGGGGGAGAATGGCTGCTGACCTGGTATTACACTGCAGTGAGATCTTAGTTTCTTGTTGGATAGCCTGTCCTTGTCACAAGATCGCACCTTACCCTTGGCACACTCGATGTGCGCGCAGAGTCCACACACTGGTGAGTAAAGTACATTTACGTGTAAGTAAAGTACATTTACGTGTAAGTAATGTAAGAGGCACTGTATAACGTTAGGTCAGGAAATAATCAATAGGCATTAAGAGATTCAAACAAACTCTCAACTGGCTAATCAAAACACTACGGAACAAAGGCAACACAGGCAGTGGAGGCGGTGACGTACACGAACAGCGAAGGATAGTCGTTGCAGACGGATGGAATGGCTTGTGGCACTGGTGACACTTGGACTGAGCGTTAGCAGTCTCTTCTGCAAAGTCATGCTCACTGGCGTCTGTTGAGCACTCATCCGACGACTCGGTAGAGGAGCTCTCCGAGTCGGACTATAATGAGAGGGGCACCAATAGCAGAAGGCTGAGACCAGCAGCAGGAGTCGATGGAGACAAGTTCAGTACTAACCTCAGTGTACTGCCTTCCGCACAGCTCGTCTATGGACATCATGAGAGTTTTCCTCTGATAGCCGTCACTCACTCCCATCTCCTGCAGTATCGAATCACACACGGAGGTTAAAATAGGATAATGTGACCTTTCCTACAGCTGAGGGGCATCAATTATGTAATCTGCAGTCAACTCTGTCAGCGGTTTGACTGCCAAGTGCCAGTTTTGACACTGGAAGGCAGCCATGGTATGATATCAACTCAAACTAGCGGTGAGACTGCGTGCCAAATGTATCGGGTGCAACTCCTAGCACGCAGAATAGAGCAGAATATCGGGCGAATTCTATGAAACGCAGAGCCCAGTCTCCAAAGCAAGCATTGACGTACACACTAGTAGACCTAGTAGACCAGCCACTAGTGCTGCCTGCACTGCGCAACACGACTGCACCCCTATACACTCATTACATCTGATTACGACGGAGACATCAATCAGCAATCCGACAGCCGCTGCCACGCTGCTAGTAGCCACAGATGAGGTGTTGTACGCAGCTGTGCTGCTACACAACGGCCAGCTGACCTGCAGTGAGTCTTCGTCAATGTCAATGAGGTCAGCTCCGCTGATCCTCTCCGATTTGAAGCAGTCGAGAGAGCCGTAGAGCTGCATTGCCTTCATCCAATCCAACACCTGGCCAGGAGTCCACTCACTGATCGGCTGAAACAAGTGCGACACTGCGTACTGGCATTCATTGAACCACATTATCAAACTACTACTACTACTACAGTGTTCTGGGTACTCAAACCATGAAATAGAGAGGCCCCCATGATACCAAGAAAGTATTCTCTGGTGATTCAGAGGCCTGGGCTACATATGCTGTCTCACATGGATGAGTTTGTTTTGCCAACTTACCACATGGCACTGCTGATCAGACCGTGATCTGGCCTGGTTCGGTATACTGGATGCTAGTGTGGATGAGTGCTCTTCTGGGAAAGCGCTGGCCATAACGCCACTCACAACCGTACCTGAAGTACAAGTGAAAGTCGTCAGCTGCATCATCGATATTAGTCAAGACCGATAAAAGCAGCCCATATCGCCAAAAGTAAAGTAGGCGAGGATCGCAGTTATAATCCCATATCATTGGATCAATTATCGGTCAGCTTAGAAATTATTGAACAAGAATTTTTAGATTTGAGTCAGCTGAGTTTGATCATATCAAAGCGATCGATCGCATACGCTACAAATGGGCTGTCAAATGGACTTGAATTCAAAACGCATAATTCATCTTCAGCTATGCATAGCAAATCCACTCAAAAATATTGCACAAAGCTGATATTCCAAAGTTATGTCTATGAGATAAATAGATGCATCGAAAAGTGTAAGAGTTCAACAGCTATCTACTAGGTAGTTGTCGCCAGAGACAGAATTAATTAATATCTAACTCGAGGTCAAAGCTAATCAAGGGGAAACCGGCATAAGCGGTGATAAGAGAAATTATAATCTCAATCTGCGTTTACATACCTTTATTATTTAGTCCATATTGTCAAACAGGATACAGTAAGAGCTCAAACAAGGAAAATCCAATCTTTCTATGTCGGTCCACCAGCTCCTATATCAGCTGAGTTGACCACAAATAGTGAGGCGTAGAACGCTAGCCAGACCACAAAGCAAAGTGATGTCGTCATTGGCTAATCTCATGACCTATTTGATTAAATATAGACTCTCAAGTATTCATGAGACGTCGGAAAATGAAATTAGTTGCTCGTAAAGAATAGATAAGCATGTAGACTAACCTAGTTTTTCGTCGCGATCTTCGGGCCTCTTCGTTCGGGCTACGTCAACAGCCTTCACCCCCATCTGTGTAATGAAGATGAGTGAAGTAGTGCTCGAGGCGAGAATCGGCTGAACACTGAATTATTTCAGCATAGCTACATTTTCTGTCTCATTATCGTCGATATACATGTGTAAAACGATGAATTCGTTAGCTTTCTCGAAGATTGTTATGCACGCTGCGAAATATCCGCATTGTGCAGTGAATGGAGTTCTATTGGGGACCAAAACCAAAGGCTCTGAAACATCTATAATTAGTGACAGCGTACCTCTCTTTCACATAAATTTGACTTTACTACCGCCTCTTGAAGTTGCATTGAGTCAGGTAATTTAACTCGGTTTACAACTTGAGTTAATTCATTCTTCTGGATACATGATCATCGACAGTTTGGTTTGGATTCGATTCGCTGCCAATCTTGTTTCATTTTAGATAGAGGCATACTGCGCAGATTCTACTGATAATTTGAGAATATGCGGCTACTATCACATCCACAGCTCCTTGTCAGATAAAGGGTAAGGCAGAAGCTGTATCTGTGTTAATCTACTCGTTTTAAGACTGAAGGCATGCGTGTTGTTGTTATGTTACACAGGCATTTATGTGTAAACATTTATATTTGGGGATGTGAGGAGATGCTCTTGTTATCACTACGTCGTCGCTAACATAGTGTTTGAATTTATATTCATTTCTGTTTTTAGTCCAGACAGTTTCACTATCAAACTAATGGAAAGAATGAACGAGAATTGCGGAGACCATGTCTTGCTTTTTCAGGTATGGTCCAAGCTGTATCACTTCATTCCCAGTAGAATGACATCACAACTTGAACTACTGGTATTCAAGCTCATAGATAGTTACTAAAGTTCAACCTAAATTACTATCCCATTTCATAGCATAGATGGAAATGAAACTCAATGAAGATTGTTACCTGACAAAGATAAGACTAATTATCAAGCTGTCTATGAGAGATTAATGATCTCCATCAAATCTTATTGGCCGCCAGCTTTTCTGATCAAGAGATCTGATAGTATCAGTCAATATTCAACTGCATTTCTTAGAGCTGCTGAAGGCTACTTCCATACAGGTTTCAACTGGAGCAGTTGAGTAGGTGAATGCAACTCAGGTTTCATTTCGGGTCAGCCAATCTAATCATTTTTTTCATATCAAGCATGGAAGTTCTCAAAAAGGATTTATTAGCTTTGAAAGCAGACTTTACATCTATAGGTCAAGTTGCGGGAAACTGGAAATAATAGTTTAGATGCAGAGGCATATAATGAAGAGATCCTACGAGTATTGGTATGGTGCGGTCTCCTTGCACTAGTCCATTTACAAGGCCTAGCTGTTTAGTTCTATCTATATGCTTCAGTATTTCTGTACCCAAAGACGTACAAAGGTAAAAGTCTTCAAAATTATAATTCTATGTAGTTAAACAGGAACATATCTATTTGTTCTGGGCGCATTCTAGGAGCTATGGGAAGGCCAATCCTTGATGATATTTGCTCAAATGCTGTTCAATCTTGTAGTTTGATAACCAAAAGCTTGACCTCAAGGAAGTTCCCTACACCACGTACGTCTGTAAGGACGGTAAACTAATCGCCACAGAGTCACGGTAAGTGACGGCAGTCCGTCCAACTGTGCTGTCTGTCTGTTACGGTGACGCACTCGTCTCTTCTACGCAGAGTTAACCCGGTGTCCGGATCATTGAACAAGGCGATGAAGTGCGTAACCAATAAGACTTATCAGAAGCTAGTCGATTTCGACAATCATTTGGATGATATCACTCTGGATTGGAGGAATGTCCATTTAAATGATATATGAGAATACTATAATTGACTATTCATTGACGAATTATCCAGTTCAATTATACGTAGATAGGAATTATAGCAATATTTCTGTTGTAACACATGAAGTCATTGTATTCAGTTGAATTGAATATGAAATTAATGAGATACGCAATCTCCTATTTTTGACACTCAGAAACGAGCACACACCAGTACGCATCATTCATAAAGCATAGAGTTCTACGACATGGAGTTCAGACCAAGTAGTTCAAGGTTCCTCTTAATTTTGGCCAAGAAATCCCCAGCGACTGTCTCGTCGACGATGCGGCAGTCGTAGGAGAGAGTGAGGCTGATTGAGCTTGTCAGTCTGCCGCTGTTGCCGAGCGACAGTTGAATACCACCTACGCTGAGGGCGCAGGATTGTGGTGCATCGATAATAGTTGTAAAGTCAGTGACACCGTAGTCACTCAGGTCCGTTACCCTGTAATTACACGCTGTGTGACATTATCAGATAACAGCATTAGTGGGCCGATCATACGACCTTGAACTGTACGTACGTGAGAGTAGCAGCAGCATGAGACGTATGACCTTCTCCAACCAAAACCTACAGCAAATCAACCTCTATCACTGTAGTCGATAAACGTAAGAGATCAGGTGACAACTTCTCTCAGTGAGCGCTCAGATCAGCGCTTAGTTCAGCCCATCGAAGCTTTCCATGATAGAACTACATGTAATTCCTTGTTTCTAGTTGATCAACATCTCCTGTGTGCACACAAACCTGAACCGGATACGTTGTGCACATTAAGAGGCTAGGCTAGCAGACTTGGGTATCGCATACACACTGGCTGGCTTGGCTTACTCTGTAGTGAGGCTCTTTCACACAGCCGTCGGCTAGATGTGAAGTTATAGTTAGTGTAAGGGGGGGACATCGATTGTATCACATACAACTAGCAATTACTCACCAATAACACTGGGACCCTACACTTCCCTTCTATTTGACCTTTGACACGTGGCCTGACAAAAACATTACCTGGATTTCTTGAGCTATTTCATCAGCAGTTTTCTCATTGGCACACATCACCACTGGAGTTATCGTCCCTTGATCTGTCCAAACCTTGACGGCAATATCGATGGATGGGAAGGCTCTAGATTCCATACCGTCCCAGTACTGGTTTACTTGGGGTACGAGCTACAGTCACAGTATTAGCTGTAACACCTCACCGCTGGCCAACTCATAAATTGCGAGGCAGCACAACTTACTGATAGAGCTGCAGCAGCAGCCTTGACGACAAAGTCTCTAATGGAGACAAGCACGTTATCCTTGGATAGATTGTCTATGAGCTGGCGCAGAGGGTCGATATCGCAGGTTATAGACAAGTAGCCATGGGGTATATTAGACTGGAATCACGACAGCGCAAACGATTATCAACAACCAGAGCTGCATGTGGAGTACAATAAGAGCATATGCGGCGCTCGCTGTTTGTACCTTGGATTGCAACAGTCTACTTGCTGTTGCTTGGCCCAGTTCAGAGAGGCTGATGTCAGTCAGATCGTCTGTGTGTTGAAGCACTTGTGTGGAAGTAGAGAGACGGCTGTGATCATCAACCTTAGGAGGTTTACTGGTAGTCGTCGCATGAGACAGCACAGATACCACCACTGACTTCGCTTCAGAACTTTGGAACGGTTGTGGTTCCAAACCGTTGTTACTTATATAGCTTAGGACATCGCTAGAAAAATCAACAACAGTAAAAGCAAACTGGAGGGAGGTCTATGATATTTTGAGGAAAAAGATTTTAAAGTTGGGCTATTCTTTGCATAATCGCATCATCTTCCAACACCAATGAACAGACTAAGTATCATCAGAGAAGGGATGAGATACAACGAGGTAAGAGATAAAGATAAGGGAGAGGAGGGAGGAGAGATAAAAGGAGGTAAAAGATAATGGGAGGAGGGAGAGAGAAAAGGAGGGGAGGGGAGAAAGGGAGGAGGGAACGGAAAGGGAAGAGAAAGGGAATGGAAGAGAAATGGAGGAAAGAGAGCGCTATGAACATACCCTTTTAAAAGCCTATTATGAGGTCCGGTGTGAGCCACTTGGGTTGGAGAGATGTTATACAGATTCAATAGCAGCCTAACTGATGGGCCAAACGAGCTGCAAATGAGCACCACATTATGCATTCCGATTGAAAATACAATTTAAATTTCAAGAATAATGAAGCAATGAGCTTTTGTGCTTTTGGAGTCGACTTACTACGAGGACAAGTCCAACTCGTTTAAGACAGCAGAAAGTTGGCGATGTTGTAGTCTATTACAGAGGACAGCCCGTCTGAATAAAGATGCCATGATAGAGGTATGTGATCTTAAAGACACTAATTTATAGATTCCATCACAGACACGTTGCTATACACTCGTTTTATCCGCATTCAATTGAACCTGGCGAAACTGTTGGAGCGGCCGGCCGGCAGCATTCTGCAGTCACCGGAATTCTGCGTGCAAGTACTACGAACGTCCTTGACTTACTACTAAAAGTTCAAGAAACAAAAATAATTGTATCGATCCGTATCAAACGATCCAATTTTTTAACGGAGAGAACAGGTACGAGTAGAATATTCGTTCTCGATCTGTTTTGTTTCTCCCGTCTATTCTGTACAGAGAGGAGACAACCGCTCAGCTCAGATCCTAGACGTCGTATAGGTAAACTAGACGCGCATCATATATCAGCACTGAGTACTTACATTCTACGTCATCTATTCGGCCCTTCGTGTTGCGTCTGCTGAAATCTTCCCTTCGGCCGGTAGCTGACAGGGCTCTGCTGCTGTGACCGTGAGATGTTTCGACTGCTGAGTGTCAGTAAGTTAACTTGACACATGCCATATGACATTTATGTTCGATCCTAACCTGCAAGTAGTATCTATCTGTCCAGGTTTTTATCATACACTATAGGTTTTCAGGTAGATCAAGTTTCCTTAAAGTTACAGAGGTACATGAATATACTGTATGCATGTATATTTGCTATTTAAGTTAGTAAACATGGTCTGTAAGTGCCAACAATCTAAGTCTACCACTCTGGAATTGTGGCACCTCTGTTCTGTTACTCGTCAAAAGACAACGGATTGTCACATCTAGGCACACTTGTACATAGCTATGCAGAGAGAAGACAACTCTGAAACAATTTTCAGTATCAGGAACTGCTCTGACCCTATTGATAGCAGGCTAGGTTTGATTGATGACACTGTGGCTGATTAAAGTATGGACATTTTATTCAATTTGTGAATGATAATTATTCCTAGTGTGTCCTCCTCTCCTCCGATAGGTTGATACTGCGGGTTTTCCCATTATTCCGGTTGAGTATTGGCAAGGTTAAAGGAGTACATGTTTCCTACTACAGTATCATCTCTAGTGAAGTAATTCCAAGGATTTGATTACGGTTTGATTACACAGCCTCTTGATTACAGAACTCTCAATATCATCTGCCCGCTAGTATCCATCATCGAGTCATGGATTAATATCAACACCTTCAACTGTGTGCCCAATTATATCGCCGAAGAATGTCCATACGCCTTTATACTCTCTCTTCACTGACTCTAGTACGTATTGCTGTACTGTTCTGATAGTAGGACTACCAGGACTGGTGCTGGCCTCATCTCTCCTTATCGCCTCAGTTAGCAGTGATTTCACACCTTTTAGTCTGAGTATATGCCCGCTGGCATCGTTCAGATGGCAGGAAATGTCGATCACATCGTCTGTCTGCAGTATGATGCCAGTCGGGTACCAGAATGGAGTCGCTATCGTGTGGTTTCTGATGATTGGCTCGCTGACCAACCAATGCCTGTTCGCTTTGATATTGCGACTGACAAAGACAATCCGCCAGTCCTCTACATTAATCATGACTAGATTGGCGTTGTAGATAGCAAAGTCTTGGCTAGGTTTGTAAGTGGCTGCTACGTTGTGAGCGATGCTTATATAGTATGGGTACTTGTATTCTACCCACGGTGTACCACCTCTCAGATGATCGTTGGTGTAAAGAAACTTATGCTGATTGCTGCCATCTTGTTCGTAGACAAAGTGACAGTTCCCATCACTAGTGTCACATGTCATGACACGCAAAGGGTCAATGCTACAATAGAATAGAACTGCTTATAACTACAGTCTGCCTCCCACCCACCACTGCAGCTGCCTACTCACCTGTATGTCAGGTAGAGTTGTCCTCTCCTGTCCAATGGTGTCCAGTTTATTTCTGTGCGTTGCAGTTTCATACCAATACGCAGCTTGGTTTTCACTCGCCTGTCCATGTCCCAGATGTGAACACGCCCACCGACGTCATCGTTGGAATTCTTATCCACCAACCAGGTATGGAAGACCAGGAACACGTCATGACCAACCTGCACCAACCTGCCAAAGAGTCATGTGATCACCATCAGCGACGGTTGTGAGTACTGATAAAATACTTCAAGGACTAGTGCCATCACCAGCCCTGTGTCTGATAACTCATACGATACTGTATGAGGCGCCAGAGTCTTTATTCATACATGTTTTTGCGTACATAGTTTATTTGATTGGTGACCTAACCGCATCACTCTGACAGCATTCTCCCTCTCGAGAGGGCCACGTGAGCTGGTATATCAGGTTGGGGAGCCTACCTTGGATCCATCGCCCCGTCGCTTTTGTAGGTGAACTTGACGTTGGTGGTGGTGGGTACGCCGAGCAGCTCTCCTGGTTGGATCATGTTGTAGTTCTCGTCCAGTACCATATGGTACAGGTAATTCTCCTGCCAACTGTTCTTCCACTCATAAAACATGTTGATCAGCTCTTTGCCTGTGAGCAATGCTAGTAAGTGAGTATGACACTGTTGAGGCACGTGTTCACCCGCTAGCCCCAAGCAACATACCTTGAGCTCTGTACGAGGTTTTCATTTGCTCATACTGTCCGAGCCAGATGCGCTGCACCACCTGAACCACTCTGCCCCGTTTTATCATGGCGGGCACAGTGGCATAGTACAAGTTCTCGTTGTAATCATCGCTGAACATCTTGCTGACATGATTTAATACTGGCGGTGAGAGCGACTTTACCTGCAAAGACAGTAGATTTGCTAGTATATCACTACTACATCAAGCCATAACTTAAAGTACATATGTTTGTTACCAGTGAGAGTGTGACATTGAAACCGAACTCTCCGTCAACACTGCCCATCTTTGTCTGCTTGTTGAATACCATGCCATACAAGACCTGCTGCTCCATTACCATGCCATCATTGTAAGACTGGTGCCATGTGTTCTCGGTATCATCCCCTACCGCCTTACCTGCACGAACTGCTGACTGTTTAACATGATGACACGCCATGAGATGGTACTGTATGTGTCGTACCTGATATGGTTCTCTCCGTACGGTCTTTTGTAATGGTGACTGGGCGCTCTCTCAATCCAGTTATCAGAAACAGAGCAAAGGTAGCGGCTAGCACAAGACCAGCTGTTATGGCTCTCTGTAGCCGTACCATCTCTAACTGAATCTCCTTAGCCTAACCGCCAAGTTGAATGTCATATTTACCTAGGCGCTCCACACTACAAAAGCAACAGCATTCAACAAGCATTAGTAGTTACCAAGTTAAACTGCTAACTCAGTGAAACCAGTGCCATTCACGCACTACTGCCTCCCGCTCTGTTCCTTTCTTCAGAGGAGTCCGCGTGCACGTAATAATCATTAATTTCATGAATATACAAGTGTGGTAGGCGTGCCGCTGCACTGCCACGCTTGAGATAAGCAGAAGTATTCGTATAAAGATGTTCACCTTTCTCGTTCTCTAATTAAGAGTGCAACATCTCAATGATCTTAGGAAGCGTTACCGGCGAGTCGGATCACTGTATTCTACATAAGACTGCTTCACTCGAGAAGCACACAACTAGCACTGACCTAAGGAGCTGTCATGTGCTTCTCATTCACCATTTGACAACTTAAATGGCCATCCAGAATCTTTCAGTAATGAATGATAGAGCTTCACCCCACATAATTCATTCGAAGTACTCATATGACACGATCAAATATCGGTGAGAAATCACCTAGCCTCTCCGCTTCACTCCCTCACCAAGTTATGAACCTGTTTTTTAGACAGAGACGAGACACTTGATGAAATGATATATGGTATAGAGCCCACACACTCACCTGCCTCTCTCAATGCAGCCTTCTACTACTGGTGACTATAGCTGGCCTAATAGTGGTCATTGTTTGTTAGTTTGTATGTGATGGCTGAATGGAGCTATAGAGCACTAGGAGTTACCTTGTGTACTCCACTGTATCAGGTGTCACTGTACAGAGTTTACACACCCGGCACTGAATTGTGGAACAAATGTAAACCATTAGTATTATTATTATTTCATTCAAGGTCTGACGCAGTAACTATAATTGAACTAGAAGAATTGTCTTCAAATCATGAGTACCATCAATTTCATCCAATGCCCACCTACCATTACCTAGTTTGGCATTGCTTTCCTTGGTGTGGCACGCCTCTCATGCGATATACAGGTGCTGGCTAGCGCGTATGAAAGGTTTCATGGTACTAAACAAGTGGTGATTTACATATGAAAGCAGCATTCACTGATGCATGTATAGCTCTACTAGTCGACATTGCCACGCTACTACTCTGTTTTTGAGCTGCTCATCACCACTCTACAGAGGCTACAGACAAGGAGAGCGCCTACCTGTGCACAGTTTCTGCTGCTGCTGTTGACCAGGCTGCTTGCCTCCAGGTTTGAAGCACTGTCACATGTCTTCAATATATCAGGGGTTTTCCTCATCTTGCTTGCATTGAATTACAGAATGCAGGCATCACTGGTGGGTAAAGGGATATTCTGGTTCATCCTCTGGACTCTGTTTTCATTCCTCGCTCACTTATATGCGAGGAAGACTATCCGTACCGGGGATGCTACTTCAGCCATAGACAAATGGATCACTGTCTCACTGCTGACTTGTGTACAGCTGGTTGTTGGAGGTTTGGTGTTAAAGTTGTGTGTGATCATTGGAGACAGGGGCGTGTGGCAAGGCTGGAACGATGCCCCGCTGGATCAGGCCAAACCGAGTGACATGGCAGAGCAAACGGAACCTTGTCAGACATCACTCTATCTATCTCACGCCACGGCTACCATGGCCACCAATGCTAGCATTGCCTTCGTCAACGCTGGCTCAGCTTTCACTATCAAAGCTTTCGAACCCATCTCAACGGCTGTTCTCACCTCCATGCTGCTGGGGACTAGGCTGCAGACACACACCATCATAGCACTTCCGCTGGTAGTGTCTGGATCTCTCGGCTTTGTCTGGCAGCCATCCCTGCAGTCAGGTGCCACATTTGGCCTCGGCATGGCCTTCGCCTCCAATATATTGTTTGGAGTGAGGAATATAAATCTCAAACTGATGCACCGTGAGTCACAGTCCATGCGATCGAAACTAGTCATCTTGAAACAGATGAGCCTGGTTTCATCTGTGATTAGCCTTAGTATATCAGCCATACTGATGATTGTGGACCAGAGTCTACCCACCCGCTTTAGCTTGACAAATAGCCTTAGTTCAGGCCTTTTCCATGTGACATACACAATTATCTCCACATGCCTGATACTGGCGTATACATCTGCTGTTGGACATGCTACTTGTAACCTGCTGAAGAGAATTCTCGTTGCTGTCGCATTCTATGCCATTGGGCATACAGCGGTGACATCATCGAACTGGATGATGGGTGCAGTGATGTTGGTTGGACTCGCTGTCTACGTCTGCCCACAGAGATTCTTCACCAAAGGTTAGCGCACAGGTACCTATCACTAGTAGTAAGTAAGCTTGTGCTAGTAGTCAACTGCACTGTTGCAGTACGTTTGTAGACATGAACCCCTCACTTAGTCTGGTGTGCGTCATAGCCGTGGTGGTAATACTCGCCTCTATCCTCGGCCCTTCATTGACCTCTCAAAGAATGGACTCATCTAGACCCCAATTGCCTCCCCTTGAATTATCAAAGAACATAATGCAAAGAGAGAATGAGCTGTCCAACTCAGCAGCACAGAGTGAACAACATTTGGCAGTGCAAAAGGTACCAATAATCAACAGGTGCCTACAGCGATCATTCATACCATCTGATCATCACCTCTAATCATGGCTTACAGAGGATTAACATGGTGGAGCATCCGACCAAAGCCAATCTCCTCTCCATCCAGGCAAAGCATACAAACAGTCTGATTGAGGAAGCGTACCAACTACACCAGGAGGTGTTCACTCATATCATTGGTAGGCTACCTGCGAACCAGCTCCCTACTACTAGCCTCCCCTTACTAGCCTCCCTCTACTAGAAATCAAAAAAAAACAAGACGCGAGGGAGGGAGAGGAGAAGGAACAAAGAGGGGGAGGACGCAGGGGGGGAGAGGGAGTA
>ERZ1740065.1934-NODE-1934-length-12722-cov-12.390542_pt1 | contig 12722 bp, 9 predicted proteins | sample MGYA00581738_ERZ1740065 | MGnify/ENA primary metagenome ERZ1740065 (study PRJEB43018, sample SAMN04849749) | marine metagenome | isolation source: floating plastic debris | place: Pacific Ocean | collected 2008-09-01 | study: EMG produced TPA metagenomics... | reverse complement strand
GAACATTAGAAAACCATTAATAGCAATTTCGACCCTAAATTCTGGTACCTATAATACGGGAGTCTCCCGGGAAATACGGGAGACTTGACAGATATGCATATAATGCTTCCCACAAAACTACTATGAATAGACTACTAGCTGCTATAAAATGTACAAATACTGAATGACTGAATTTTTATGCCTTGCACTCGCCCTCTTATATGAGATTTGAATCTACACAGCAAGAATGTAGAGAAGAGAATGAACGCTGCCTTACCGAACTACAATACTTGGATGGATGAACCAAGAATTTGAGTGCAAAGAAACCTTGATAATATTTCAGAAACCTGGAGAAACTCTGCAGCTCCGGGTGATAGTGATAGTTGCACCTGTCGTCGTCTGTGGAAGCAAAATGTCAGAGGCAAATGGCCATGTTGTAGAAGTTTAGATTTTCCATCATTCGCTACTACTTTCGTACCTCCTCAGAGGTAACCCCGCCTTCTTTAGCCGCTTCGCGGCAAACCCATGGAACTATATACTTAGTATATAGTTCCATGGGCAAACCATAGAGATGATTGGATGAATATTTATAGCGGGCGAATCATATGCGTGGCCTAAGAGGATCAGAAGAGCACTCACTCATTGTGGAAGATCATCAGTCATCCTCGGTAATGTTGTCTTCTTTCCAACAGTTGTTTCTAAGGCTTACTTTTCTGCCATACGAATCTCGTGCGTTTCACCCTTTGCGTACAAGTCTCGCACTATCATACCCTCCACTGCTTTGAATAGACGTCGACTTGGACAGCCACCTTCGCACCTGGATGGTAATGCATTTGCATACACATCTAGCATACCTGTCTACCAAGATGGTCAATAGAAATCTGTAATATTTGCATGTTATGTTATGTTATGTTATGCTCTTGCTTCTCACCTGAGTTGTCGTGAGCCGAATGCGTTTTGTCGTTGTTTTCGATCGCCTAAATGTAGCAACACGTTTCCTCTCCGGTACAGAGCTAAGTTTCCCCTCGTTCTATCCAAAGCCTCGAGTACTATGATAGTTGGTCTCTTACTCATTGCACATTACACATGCTTTGGAAAATCCAATATTTCCATTGTAAATCATAGGCAGTTGACGGGATTTCTTTCATCTTGAGATACTTCTCATTCTTTATCACTCACTGCACCTCTCATTTCATTTCTAGAGTTGTCGTTGCTGATCTGATCGTTATGGCATCAACAGAGAAAGATGATAACTCAACTGCTGCTCCAACAGACGACAAACCAGTAAAGAAAAGATCTCGCAAAAAATTGTTATACAAAAAAGTTAGTGAGCAAGTAAGTATTTCTGCATATCAATGAAATGTGATGTGATGCAACCTCGGACACATTTTTCTTACCACACTGTTTAACTTTTTCAGTTAGAGTTTTACTTCAGTGACTCGAACCTGAGCCACGACCGTTTCTTCAAGAAGGAATACGACACAGCTCCTGATGGATGTGAGTGTCGACCACAGCAACTCCATGCTTGAGTGTCATGCTATCACTCATATTGGACTGTGACTTATATTGTAGATATCCCATTGGAGCTGTTCATGAACTTTAACAAGATAAAGGAAATGGGGGTGAGCGCTGAAGACATCGGGAAAGCTGTATCTGCTTGTTCTACTCAGCTCTGCCTCAGCGATGATAAATATAGAGTGAAGCGGAAGTCACCGTACAAACCGCCTGAAAATGTTGATGGACGGACAGTCTATGTGGTAATAATGGATTACTGTTTCCCATCACGTCACGTCATAGATTCTGCATATGAAATAATGCTCTTGAGAAACTCTATCACCACTTACCTACGACTGTGATGATGACTACTTGTTATTTCTTGCTGTGACTTCAAAACTACTTGTAAAAAACTTGCCTCTAAAAATATTCTTATTCTTATGGATATGTTGTTTTCAAAGACACGAAAAAGCTCATAACCTTCTCAGCTCTTATCCCACTAGGTAACCTATAGCATGGAATAATTAAGATCTATCTATTCCACCCTTTTATTGGAAGAACAACAGAAGATCTTAGGCTAGTCTCCACCTTGTTTACTATATGGATGTGTTAATTTTCAGGAGAAGATAACTCCATATTCATACCAGTAACCAAATAAATCATAATGAGTTTGTACAGCATTACCTTAGGTTGGTTTGGTACCTGGTTTCTGATGGAGCTCAAAGATTCACATTGACAGAATTTTCCATGTTTTGATGTATGCTGTAGAACTGGATTTGATAGCGACAGAAATGTTAGCGGTTCTTTCAAAATCATCACGAAATCAAAATGATAAGGATCTAACGATAGCAATCCCATAAATGAGAAGACAACTCCTATGTTATACGTTATACTGGGTGTGATTTCTGTAGCGCAATTTAATTTGTCACTATTTTTGCTGCAGTTAGACCAGAGCTATCAAATCCGGTTATACAGTGAGTCTGGTTCACTGTTTTATGTTTTATAGGAGGGTTTGCCAAAGACTGCCGATCATAGCTGGGTAAAAGCAGAGCTCTCAGTCTATGGTACAGTAAACTATATCAGTCTGCCCAAGTATGCCTCCACTGGCCAAATCAAAGGATTTGCGTTTGTGGAGTTTGCCGCCGAACAGGAAGCATCTCAATGCCTGGCCTCCATCGGCACCAAGGAATTCACGTCTGTGCACCCGTTCCCCAAAGCAGGATCTCGAGACATTCAGAGACTGCAGAAAGCCACTGGTAAAACTGGTATGACTACTAATGAACCTCAATGGCAGTCGTTACTCATCTCACCAGTACAAGCCTCACCAGTACCCAGTATCGATGTCATGTCTGTTTGTAGTATTAGCTAACAGGGTCTACCTGTCTAACAATGTTACTATTACATCATACGATCTAGTAATATTTAGATACAGGCAGTATGAGCTACTTTAGTCACTGACCAAAGTCTTCAATCACTTGGTGGGGTGGGCACTCTGTCCAGACGCAACCCCTACCCTATCCTAATTTAGGAACTGGTCTAAAAAATGAAGACTGACCTAGATATTTGATCATGAGGAGACAACTCTCACCAGTATGTGATAACTGGTCGACGATTCACTCATGAATGACTATATTGATGTTTGTTTGGTGGTGTTTATAGCCTATGGGATGTTGCTCTGCTGGGAATCAACTGAAAAATCTCGACTATTATACCTGCCATTATTATATGATATGTTTTATGATTATGTTTTACACCATCGACATGTACTCTTATGGTATATTATTCTACGTACAGTATAACAATGTGAAATCAACCCTTGATGTCTATGCACTTTAGCAAATGAGTCCAACCAGAAGCGAGGAGCAAAGAGGAAAAGTTTGCCAGCCGATACATCTAGCAGCGAAGACAAAGATGTTCCCAAAAATGAACCGCAATCAGTCGAGAAATCTGAAGAACCTGTGAAAAAGAAAAAAGTCAAAAAGGAATCAACTCAAATACCTCCAGCAGAAAGTCAAAGCACTCCTGAGAGCAAATCATCCAGGAAGAGGAAGCGCAAGCTTAGTTCGACCAAGGTAGTGCATGCGTACTTCTGACTCACGTTTTGTACTAGCCATCTAATGTTTCTTTTCAATAAATCAAATTTTAGTCAGACGAGAATCCAGGGGAGTCATTAGCTGAAACGCCTTCCAAAAAACTCCACAAAGATACAGAGAGACGCAAATCCATTGACTGTAAAAAGTCCATGGTGTCCGCAAAAGTCAGTATCGCAAAGAAAAACGGGAGCACGAACCAGAGCAAACCCTTCAGCCGCAAAGATGTCAAAAACAAAGATGCTAGAAGCAAAGATGTTAAAAATGAAAAGGCTAAGAGTCTGTTAAAAGCTATATCAAAGTAAGTGGATAGTCGAGTACATAGTGACCTTGACCTCTCCTTTTGATTGGTCATGCATTAATTCAATATCCGCTTCTTTATTCGGAATTGCTTTTCGTTTTTAACCTCATTTCTGCGATGGTTTGCGCGTCCTTCATACATGATATGATTTCGTTCTCTCAGGTCTGATTGGATGAAGTTGAAGAAAGAATATCTTGCATTACAAAAAGCAAACATGGCTGCTCTTAAAAACCAGTTGAAATCGTTGAAACCGAAGGACAGTAAGAACGAGTCGCCATCATTGGAGCATACTCAGACACAAGAACCCAAACAGCTCTCGTCTCTTGAGATGCTGCCTGGATGCGTCGTGGCTATCAGAAGTGATGAAGACATATTAAACCGCGCCGCCATCAAGGTGTTGTAATTTACCTAACTGTTTACTACGCTGCGTGTGTTTATTATACATGCTGGAGTGGATATCGTTTTAGTCAAACGTCCCTGATGGAGTCAAGATCTCATACATTGATCTCCCCGAAGCAGGCACTGCTGGCTACATACGCTGCGCGTCTGCCGACGACGCCTCGGAGCTGCTGAAAGCTTTGTTCGCTGACCAATATCATATGTCACTAGTGCAAGGTACCTCGACTAGTATAATTCGTACACTCAAGAACCTTCCTCTTCTAAGACGTCAAGGCTACCCTAGATCCCGGATTGCCCAATATGTAGGAGTTGTCTTCTTCCCCATCTGGCCCAGTCAAATTGAATGAGCTTTAACAAGCTCGCAGAACAGCTTATGACTGATATATTGGCTTATTATTGTTTAACAGGTGATTGTAGGCATTATTAGTGAAAATCGGTAAGATATACCCGGTAAATTGCGAGATTAGTTAAATTCAGACGCAAATAAGGAGAGCTACGGTAGTTTTCTCTACCCATTCTTCGGTTTTCCCGCATATGCATGTGAGAAACAATATACCGTCCTTGACAAAACTCACTGTACTCGTAAAGTGACGGGCCGGGCCAGATGGGGAAGAATACAACTCGGGTTCTCGAATGGAAAATTACTATAGCACTCGAAAAGCCTTGACGTCTTAGACGAGGAAAGTCTTTGGTACTTGTGGTACTCTTTCTCCTTCAGCCTTAGATTATGGAGATTTCAGCGTTGTCTTCTCATCTTATTTCACGAGATGTGCGTTGATTGAAGGTTCTTTGCAGAATTTCTTCTGCGTCTCCTGCCTCGACCCCATTTGCACTGGTCAATACACAGTTGCAGTATCCTATTCAGTGTCCCCTCACCTCAGGGTCACTCGCAGGTCACCTCAGGGTCACTCGCAAGTCACCTCAGGGTCACTCGCAGGTCACCTCAGGGTCACTCACAGGTCACTCATTGACCACCACCAAACTATAAATCTACGCGATTTTACTCGTCTCATAGGTGAGGAGGAGGCAGCCTACTGGGCAAAGTTGAATCAGCAACGACTCGATAAAAGGAAGAATACCGGCAATGCGAAACCTGCTAAGAAACGAGGCTCTGAAAAGGTAAGCAATGTGTTGTCTCATCTGAGGATCTATTAGGTACTGTATACTAGACGATGTATGGTATATCTGTTATATGTATATTATATATCTACATCGATTAGGCACTGTATGGTTATTTTAATTTATACTCCCTGTAGACTGGGTATCCAGATAGCTGTGAGCTCTGAATGGTTTTTGAAACCTGATATTGGATCATATTGATTTGTTGTGAGAAAGACGGATACCGTAGTTACTATTACTATTACTATTACTACTACTGCTGATTTCTCTTGTATTTTATATTCATCTCTTTTTCGCGGTAGTATGATCCAACCAAACTAGAATTGTAGATCATAGAATCTCTAAACGCAATTATCAAACAGGTGCTTGTACCCTAAGTAAAGGAATTTGTGGTCTGAAATTCTGTTTCCTTGTAAACAGGAGCTTATCCAGCTCCGATGAAGTGTAGGAAAACCTCCAGTTATATGCTTGTGTCTCCAGTCTTGGTATATTTTGATAATTTTGCCAGACTCATTATGGATACAATGTCTTGTCCTCATCTATCAGCTTGTATGGCAAGGCTCAATTCGTCAAGTCATAGTTAGAATGTATTTCTTTATTTTAGATTTTGAATAAGTATGAGAAGGTTATGACCAAAGCCAAGTCAAAGCACGTTGTGTTTGATGATTGACTCCTGTACCAATATCGAGCTGATCGATCACCTATCTCTCCATCTGTTCCAATAAACTTACATGAAACTTCAAGTTTCAATCCTGCTTGCATCTCATTTTGGGTATACGAGTATGCTTACGTACAAACATGAGAATGATCATCGTGTCTATGGGTCGTGGAGGAGGGCGCAAAATATACGAGGATGTTTATGTATTTGGTGCAGCTCATAACCCATGATGACAGTTGACAATAAAAGATGTGGCAGCGGTGGGATTCGAACCCACGCCCTTTCGGACTGGTGCCTAAAACCAGCGCCTTAGACCACTCGGCCACGCTACCGAACTTCTGAAGTCGTGTGAAATGTAATATATCAACATCACAAGCTATTCGCTGGTACGCATGCCGTTCGTTTCCTGAACTCCAGCTTCAAAGATTCGTTTTCCTACCACACGAGCCGGTTTGTCTCACAACTGCTGAATTTGTTCCGTTCTCTCATTGGTGTCCACTATGTTAGCCAAATCAATATTTCAAATGTGCACTCTGTGTACAAGAAAGCCTACTCACTATTCACCAATATCTAACTTTTCTCGTATCAGTAGAATAGTCTCAGGTTATTCAGTTCACCCAAGACCTTTTGCAACAACCCCAGTAAGTTCCTACTACTATCGCTCTCATTGAACCTGATGTCCTCTGAATAAACCTATAGTTTGCTATATTTAGGCGATCGAGTCAATGCTTTCGTCGAATGAATCAAGCGAGACCCCTTTCTCCGGAGAAATCCCCGTCAGTAAGTTCAAATCTGATATTCGAATACTACTACTGTGTTACATAGGCTTGTTGTCAACTAAGACTCTTGGTCTGTATAGGTGGCTGTATTTACAAACACATGCAGCTTGTAGGACTATAGTCGCAGTACCAGATGTACATTGGCTATGTTTTAGGAGTGTCATGGATGCTGCTTCTTTTAAGTAGGTGCTGAGTGCTCTATAAGGCAATGCAGGTCCTACTATATATGAAATGTGGTGTCCTGGACAGCAGTGAGCCCATATTGAATTCTACATTCAATGGCTAGTATGCCCTCTAAGTACTACGTGCAATACAGACTATTGTAGACATTTTTTCTTTTAGAGCTGTCAAGGAGTCATAAGTTTTATATCACACTGACTCTTCGCACTGGAGAGATAACATCTTCTTGTACCTCTTGATAGAGTCACACACTGTAGTTTGCATATCACTTGGGTCCATTCTGAGTCTCATAGAACCTTTACTGCACATACATGCGGCTGTGCCGAACCATTCAGGATAGTACTACCATGCACTACAAGTTCTGCGCTGGATATGCCTAGCTGGTAGGTTTTTGTTGCAGTAGATTGTTGGGACTGGATTCATGGCTTACTAAGCTTGATGAGCCAATAGGGGAAAAAGCAGAATTACGTAATTACGTAATAATGTGAATATATGAGTTGTCTTCTCTTACAAATATAAACATAATGAGTGAATAACAGATATAAATATGAATGTAGTCACCTCTCATTTACGGCTGGTTTATTGCCTAAATGCCCCTCAACAATGGCTTTCTATGAATTTAGAGGAATCAAAAGAGCACTAGCTGTAATTTATAAGTTGCTATGGGAACAAGAAATAAAAGCCAAGAGAGGCTCAAATCAGATTTGGCTTTCAAACTCATAAATAACGTAGTGATAATAAGAAACTGTTTAGTGACAAGGTGAAGGTCTGTCAGCATTGGTAGCAGTGCGTGACTGCTTTGGTTACTTGCAGATCAGCTGCAGATTAAGTACAGTAAAAGTGGAGGGCCTGGCGGACAGCATGTCAACAAAGGTACATCCGATTACGGGCTGTGACTATAAGCTGTCACAGCATCTGTCACGTGACAATGTTATTGCAGTGGAGACTAAAGTGGAAATGAGGTTTAACGTACAGAATGCATCCTGGATCCCCAATTGGATAAAACCAAGGCTTATAGAAAAGGTATTGTTTTTAGCTATTCAATTTGTGCGCTTTCGTATAACTGTTGCTATTTATTTTTCGCGCTACGTCACGACCGATGTGACGCAAGCAGCATATTTCCCTATTTCTCTTTTTATATTATATTTTATTAATTATTATTGTTATATTGTTATTCTCAGCGTCTTTAAAACTATTTTAGGAAAAAAATCGAATAACTAAAGATGGCTTCCTCATCATTACGTCAGACAAGACTCGAAAACAGATACTGAATCAGGCCGATTGCTTGAATCGACTACGCATGATGATATTCGACGCGACAAAGAAACCCAAAGAGCCGTCAGCCGAAGAGCTCGCTCTGAAAGAAAAAAGGTAATTATCTGTTTTTATCCTCATGTACATGTTGATTGCTGATGTTTACATTGAGGTATATACCGTATATACCTTATCATATGCCCCTGCTCCATTAATCTTCAGTCCATGGCGCTTGTCATAGAAGTTATGTTTGACATTCATGTGGTTTTTTTAAGTCATATTTCATTTTTTATCGCATTTTATTCCGATTTAATCAAGATTATAAATAACGTTATTAAAAGTATTGAAAAACATCTATAAAAAATATTCATCTCAATTGACAGGAAGGTGCGAAGAGCAGCATTGATACTAAAAGAGAAGAGATACCACTCCCAAACTAAAACACTGCGCGGAGCTCAGTAACTTTCACCTTCTATATCTTCTCTAAGCTTGCTAATAAATCGTTTTTTGGAAGAAATACTCTTGACTAGTCATCAAGGATGAACAGGAGTAAGAATTTATACAGATGGTATAGTGCTTTCTACATCAGCTGTGTGTTCCTCCAAGCCGTTCTCTTCTACTTCTGGTATGTCGTCATAGATGACATCCAGTCTGTTTTTAACCTGCCGCTCCTGTATCCAGCTGGCTATTCTGTCGTCATCGTTAGACGGCGTACTCAGTTCTGTCGAGTTTGCCACACTGTTATACAGTTCCAAGTTCTGCGTCGTCAATATCAACACTCCTGCTGACTGGAATGGATCTTTTGCTGCGGTTGTTCCTGCTGAGTCGGTCTTCGGTCTGACTGCTCCATTTTTCTCAGCGAATTTCACATGCTTTCTCACGACAGTGTCTAGTCTTCTTGACAAGTTTGAGCTCTCCCCTGCAGGGTAGTTCGTAACGAGTGGATTTTGTGAGGTAGTTATGCTTAGAGGTCTCTGTTTGGCTATCATTTGGAGTGGAGCCAGCGTGATCTTCTCTCTGCTCAGATTCAATCGCAAGGGCTGATGTTTCGGTGCTAGTTTACCTAAAAGAAATGAATAACGACTTATGATTTCAAAAGTCACTTGATGGTTTATGTGATTCTATGGTACAGCTCCTCACCCACTGCCTCCAGCTGTTTGTTGTCACTCTTCAATAGCTGTCGCATCTTTGAGGCTGCTGGGAACTTGATGTCATGGCTGTCCGGCAGCCCCGTGGAGCCTGTTTCCGACGGTCCGTTCTCCTTGTTGGTGCTGTATACGGTCAGCTTCTTTATCTGTAAGCTCGAACTACAACTGCTGTAGGATCGACTCGCCTTCCTCTTAAATGGGCTGGCGTAGGACTGAGTCTTTGACTGTAACAAGTTCCATTCCAGGGGCGCCGCCGCCCTAGTAGTCTCGGGTCTTCTCAGATACTCAGACACCTGCTCCTCGTTGTCGACTGGTTTCTCAGGCAAGCTGCTGGATAAGCTGAAGCATGGCTGGATATGTGGCAGAAAGTCCACCGGAGCTTTACTGTTGAGGTGATTCAAGTCTGCAGTGTCGTTACTCAACAGTGCCTTCAGAGGTCTGCTGTGGCGCAGTTTGAGCAGGTGGTCGTGCCTCTCCTTCACTGAACTTGCTGCCATGTTGTCTAACGCCTCGGGATCGGTGTTCACTGACGCACCATCGCTGCCCAACTGCTGCAGCTGCTGCCCATTCCTATGTTCCCAGCATTGCCTCAGGCAACCACTTCTTTCCCTCAGCCGTCTGTATGCTTTAGCTTTGTTCATGACCTCTCATCTTTGATCAAATTGAAAATAGAATGCACATGAGTGAACACAATATGGCTGCTATAAAATTAAGTTGAGAACGAGTGAAAACAATTGGCTCTTTATGCTCTGATCAGCTGTTACCCATATCAAAGCGATTTTCTATGTTAGCAGTAAATCTGTGTTAATCAAATAATTCACTGCTTGATTATGCAATGAGATTGAGCAGTGGTATTTGAAATTTCTCTCACTGGCCACGTGAGACCTCCGTGCGTTGTTGAATCACACGTGCCTTCTTTTTCACCTCACCTTAAAGGGACTATGTTACATTTCAAAATTCAGCAGATACGGTCATATCGTCATTTTTTATTCCTGTAAGCCCTCAGCAAGTATGGAGGCAGTAACAGATACTGCTGTCAACCAACCAGTATCACTGTGCACATTATCAAGGGTGGATTTTTGTCTGTTACAAACATGAAGTGCTCTACCACATGTAATGGATCAGTTTCATCGGCGGTGACTTCACGATACATACAGAGGATACAAACCTAGTTTCATTTGAAAATCGCTCCAAGAAGTCAAATGAAGTACTCACCAAAGGATCTGAGTGGTCTCGCTAGCTCCAGTGTACACGATCTAGTGTCAGATGTGGCTATGTATGCTTTGCTTTCATTCAATGGAACCTTTCATGTGCTGTTTTCCCAACCCATGTCTCACCTCGTTGATGAATGCTGCTGACATCATATGCTTTTATACCGTGGAACATTGTGTAAGCAATAGTGTTTTATCCTGCGTTTACTCTGGCGTGTGAATGCTGCCCTATCCGATTTCCTCCCCGACGAGGCAATCACGGGTCAGCCGTTTGAAACCTGTCTCGGGAGATGTTCCATTCGTTACCAGCCACTAACTGATTTCTAGCCAATGAACGAACAGCTTTCGATCTGTTTCAGATTTCTCTCATTTCCTGTTAATGATTCCTGGGAATTACTGCATTGTCAAACGTAGCAGTTGGGTTTGTCCAGTTTATTTTTCCAATATCTTCACCCATCAACTCATTATCCCCGTATCCAATGGTGACCGAGTACATAACGACATATGACATAACAAAATTGGTGTAAACAAAAAAATATATTGGATGTGTTGAAATACAAAAATCTGTGCAGCTGACAACGGCAGAGAAATGATGTCTGCAATTGTTACGAAGAGCCCATCATCTCATTTACAGTGTCCAGCATAGACCTCATTGGTTTTGACCTGTTACCAGCCCGATCCTTGCCTTGTTTGTCGTTGTATGACAGCAAGTTGTACTTCTGCTGTATGCCACTGATCGTGTTCATCGTGCTGGTAGTCTTGGTCAAGTCTGAGAACCTCAAACATGGATACACTTGTATCTAAAAACAGAACGTCATTGTGACCCAACTAGTCATCTGCTGTATTTACTCCAAGCTCATCTACAAGATTGCTTCACCTGATTCGTGTTCTCTATGTGTTTTATGGTTACTTTAGGCATCGCCCTGTGCTTCCCAGGCGCTTTGAATGTTTTGCCCAGATACTTGCTTTGGCTGGCGTCAAGTTTCTTTGTCAGATTGGGCGGGGTTAAGCCCGTCCACTGAGGAAGTTCACCACCAGGTTCTCCGCTACGTTAGACATTACAGTTGGGCTGCTATAACCGCAAATCAATTATCATTGGGTATTAATGTTGCCTTACAGAGTGTCTTCTGTAGTATCTTTGCTGGTGTTGGCCTCGTCTTTATCGTCATCCAGGCCAAGGGCTCGTCTCTCCTCTTCCTTCTTTGCTTTGGCATGCAGCCTCATTCGAGACATCATAAACAACGTTTTTTTCCTAAAAAAAATCAACATTTTCGTTACTTCCATATATGGAAGAGACTGGAATCAACTAGTTGGGAAGTGGAAGCAGTGGCACACTTCTAAAATGCCTGGATATGTTCAAAATAAAGAGAATAATGTGTGCGTCAGATTGTGCTGGAACTACTGTATAGAGCCTGATAGGTCAGAGAGTAGAAACGAATGACTACTGGATTGAATAGAGAAGATATGGTATGCATTCCACTCTAGGCATAGAAAGAAGAGGAGGTAGACCAAACAGAGCAGGTGTCTACAGGTGGTGGCTAGAGTACACTTGATCAGGAACACAGGATGCGGTAGAGCAGAATGATGAAGCTGCTGTTGAAGCACTACCAGTGTGGTTATGTGTGTCATTTACCTGGCTCTCCAAGCTCGGAATAGCTTAAAGCTGCAATTGAATCAAAGTATAGCACTCGTACCTCCGCACTATCCACTATTACAGCCAACTGTTCACATGTATAGATGGATAGAGACAGTAGAGGTATGTGTATGAGGACATGGTATGGTTCTACTGTCTCTATCTAGCTTGCCATTTCCATGTACACACTCTTACTTTCAGCCTCACTTTCTATCTTAGAACACCCTATTCCCTACTCTCTTTCTCTACATGTCACTCAAACCGGTATTCTCTCCATTCTCTATCATCAGTTAATATATCTTGTATTTCTCTGCCTGCCTCCCCTCCTCCCCTTCCCACCTCTCTTCCCTCCCTCTTCTTCCCTCTCCCTGTCTACCTCTCCTCTCACTGTCAACCTCTCCTCTCACTGTCAACCTCACCTCTAACTGTAAAAAAAAACACTAACAATAAAAAAAAACACTAACAATAAAAAAAAAA
>ERZ1740065.1933-NODE-1933-length-12726-cov-10.424355_pt1 | contig 12726 bp, 8 predicted proteins | sample MGYA00581738_ERZ1740065 | MGnify/ENA primary metagenome ERZ1740065 (study PRJEB43018, sample SAMN04849749) | marine metagenome | isolation source: floating plastic debris | place: Pacific Ocean | collected 2008-09-01 | study: EMG produced TPA metagenomics... | reverse complement strand
AGAGAGAGGGAAGAGAGAGAGGGGGGAGGGGAGGGGAAGGGGATGGAAGGAGAGAGAGGCAGAGGCAGAGGCAGAGAGAGAGGGAGGGCGAGAGAGGATGGTTAATAGTGGTGTAGAGGAAACAAGGCGCCTCTTCCACTATTAACTATGGCTGCAGATTAGTTGTTTCCTTTTCAAAACAACGCTGATTTTATCATTGTATGTTGAAACGTGTCAACATGCTGCGTATCATGTATGATGTAGCAATGGGAGGTAACACTGTGTAGTAGATCGGATTTGTAGTCATGTGGAGTAGCAGCTACAAGCCTACCATCTCATCTCTCAATATCGTATGTGATACTCATCGCGGACTGTTTCATCTACTGGTTTAACGGCTCAGAGACATTAAAATCTGTTCATTCGTTATTTTTAACACAATGTGGTTACAAAGGCTACCACACCTCATCCTGATGGATTCAGGGAACTCCACCCACATTAGTGTAAGCTGTATGTACATCAGTTAACCTGAGTTATTGTGGTTGAGCCAGCTATCTCAACCTGATTTGTGACCAGACGATGACATGGGCCGGAAGATTAACTGTGTCAGATTACATCTCGCCCCCATCGCTCTCACACTGGCTCACCTTCGCGCTAATACCTCCCTTCACCGTCCTTGCTCCCACCTCTCTCACACTGGCTCACTGTCGCGCTAATACCTCCACCACCCTCACTCCTATGTGAGCGGCTGAGAGTCGTGATCGTGACTATTGCTCCCAGATATTCGGGCTGTGTGGAGGCCAATGACCAGGGATGAAAGAGCCACATGAATTATAGGACCGACTCGCCACATATAATACGTGTCACAGACGACCAGTTCTTGTGACAGAGAGTCTGTGTCTACTGGTACAATATAGCCAAGCTTTGATCCCAGTAAAAATGTGGCAGCCACATGTCGTAACGCCAAACGACGTTCAATAATTCATCTCTATTTGCGTCGAAGAATACCAGTGAGTGGGTAAGCAGGATATATTGCGTTGTCAGACACGTGAGTCGGTGATTTTCTGTACATTTGTCAGTAAAATGGAGTTGATAATGTGTTTCTGATGTCAAATGGTGGATACCAGGCCTCAGCCCTGAATACTTGGCCTGTCAGCCGCGCTAATCCAGTGCCTTCATTACCATGGATACGATGTCAGGATGTGAGAATTAGCGCTAACAAGGCGGGTTGGTTCTAAGAAGCCTCTCGGTTAGACAGGATATAAATTAATACCATAAGCAGTGTGCAGTGGCACTTGGATACTAGCTGTTGGCTTGTACACAACTCCACAGACTCCCAACTACACAGGCTAAGGTTAGCTTCAGTAAATACGCTACCCGTCCCGCAGTCTATACGCTAGTATCTAGAACTCTGTCTATGTTTGTCTAGATTCATTCTGTGCTTCATTTCATACAGGAAGGAAGCTGAGACATCTACAGCAACATGAAAGCTCTTCTGTTGATAGCGTGCCTGGCCACAGTGTCTCAGGCTATGAGGAGCAAGAGCGAGTGAGTTGACCTTCACCTTCATACTCTTTCATACAACCGAGTGGAACAACACTGGTGCTCATGACGTTTGTCTTCCATCTTTCTGCAGCTTCAACAGAGTGGTACTCAGACACTTGCAAAAGAGGGCCGTCAATCTAGGAGCTGGGTCCTTGGGTCAGTACAAATGGAATGACTGGGATTCCCTGGGTCAGATGGGTCTGACGCCGTTCTTGGATCCATTCTACGCTGGAGCCTTCCAACCTCAAGGCAAGGTGGTGAAAACAGGAGGATGTGGAAGTGGAGGAATTGGTGGAATAGGTTGTGGAGGAGGAACAGTTATAGGTGGAGGTGGACCAGTTGGGGGTGGAAAGGTTGGAGGCGGACCAGTTGGAGGGGGAAAAGTTGGAGGAGGCCCAGAAGGATTAGGAACGGGAGAAGGAGCAGCAGTAGGAGGTGGAGCAGAAGGAAGAAAAAAAGATAAACGAGGAGCAAAAAGAATGGTGGATGGGTTTTAGGATGAGGTTGACGAGGTGGAGGTGGTATTGTCGGAGGTGGACCAGTTGGAGGTGGAACGGTTGGAGGCAGACCAGTTGGAGGTGGAGCGGTTGGAGGAGGCGGTGCGGAGAAACCAACGCCAGCTGTGGCAGGAGGCACTGGTGGAGGATACGGCAGTGAAAAGGCTAAACCAGTTCCTAAAGTCCAGTTCGCGAAGAAAGGAGGCTATGCAAAAAAATGACACTAAGTAGGGTGAAAGATAGCCAAGTTCCCTTCAAATAGTTTTGATAAACACGGGTAGCAGTTGGTACGACCCAGTGTTTTAGGATATTATAGGAATTTAAGGTCATCTCTATAACCTATGCACTATGTTTGAATTATCTAAATAAAAATGTATTTATGCTATTTTTCAAATGCTGGTTGAGGGTTGATGCTATCTGTGTTGGACGAAAATGTGTGTATTGGCAAAGACCATCTCGCATAAGCCGACTCGTTCCTGGGGATCAATTCGACAGCTGTGCAACAGCCATCCTTGCAATGACCTTGAAATGCGTATATGGAATAATTCAACCAGTATCTCAACAATACCCTAACCAAAGCCGAAGCCTTGATTAACTTTCTGATTTCTGCCACGCGACTTCCCAAAGGCAAAGCGGCCATTTTTTTACGTCCAGATACACTGCACAGATTGCCTGATGTAAATCTCTAGATTTTCTGCATGACTGATGACGGTCAAGTTGTTCGTTATATGGAGCAGCTTATCCTCCGGCAGTAGGATATCATGAAACCGATACAAACAGGCGTGAGGAGTGCACCGCCCACATGACGATGGGTGGTTATCGAATTATTATACATCGGTCTAAATTTGACAACCAATAATGATCATCAGCATTTGTGAGTCATCAAGTGCACATTCTACTGTTCTGCATGGAGGCCCCACAAGTGATTGACAGAACAACTGGTGCCGTGATTGTAGAGATCAACCCTTCTTCGATACGATCTGGCCGGTGCCAGTAAATCCAAGCACCTGCTCGATAATGTCTGATATAAGCTGCTTATGAAGGATGGAGAATGATGTAATCTTTGGCATGGAACTTGGAGCAGCAACTCTTTACCATTGACATGAGTATATAGCACAGCGCTATGACACTAGTACATATAGCATAGCATTATGCACTGTACTCATATCAGGAGTTGTCGACGGTCAGTGAAGCGGGTTAGATGGGCCTCAACTCATCTTTATTTGACTTCATGCATGGGTTTCCTCCATAGCAGCAGGACAACTTCATCAATGAAGCACTAGAGGGAGCAGTTGAACCTTTCAAGCACAAGGACTGATGAAGTGAGACGAACAGTTCGACAAGCACAGACAGCAATATGCCACTGGGATATCAAAATCACCTGATACTCGAGAATCGGGAGCCACTCAAACATGGAATCCGGCATCACGAGGGTATTAATTGACCTATACAATGTCATATCGTAGTGTGATTACCTGGAGAGTGTGTCGATGATTGAATCTTACACTGACAATGGTGACAGGTGGTTGAGCGGTGATGACACTCATGCACGCCTGGTATAAAAGGCAGCAGCTCCAATGAGCATTATCGTCAGACAGAGAGGGAGACTCCTTCCGGTAAGTATATGGTACAGGCATTAAAACATATGTGTACAATGTATGGGGAATGTATGTCTTCATTGCAATGCTATGACTCGGTGTATTCATATATCAATTACTTTCAGCAGCTACTATGGAGTTCTGGGTGAAGTCTGCTTTCGTTGCGTTTGCTATTGTTGTTGGAGTGGTCAATACTGAATATGTGGGCACACCCAACTACTATGCACCAGCTGGGCTTCACCATGCACATGGACACTACGCATTCAGGTAGGTCCTAGAGAACAGCCATACCTGATCAAACTCACCAATCAGATGGAGAAAATCCTTCAAACCGATCTCATAGCCGTGTGTGACAAATGATGTAAGATAAACGTAACGCTAGCCAATAACTCAGCTCACGAGAGAGACACGGAAACGATCTCAGATCTTAATCGGGCGGGGAGACACATCAAACTTGAACAAGCAGATTTATTTGTTTTCCCAGTAATGGAAGAGTAGAGCTTACACATATATTGCACGTATCGCCGGCTTGCTTACAGGGGTTACTATGGTAACTATCCATACAGTGCGTATCCCTACGCCTTTCCTTATCAGAGCTACATGTACGGTGACTCTTATCCTGCTATCAGAGAGCTTGGTTACCGTCGGCAACATTTACCATCAGTGCAGACGTACGGTGGAGACAAGGTGAAGGTAAACAAGCCAACACAGGATTACAAGTACGACAGCAAAGTGATAAATCACTATGATGCACCCAAGCAACAAGTCTATGGTCCAGATTACGGAGTCTACGACGCAAGGGCCAATGCAAGAGCGAACCATGTCAGGAACTACGAGAGATATTACGCGTGACCCAGACGTGATGCCACGATACCGATTCATTTGCAGATGAGCTCTTACATCCTGATCAATAAATTTCATGTCTCACGAGTTCACTAATTCTTGATTGATTGGCTGGGAGATCAGCGTGGCATTAGCCTATGTATTGGTATCAATTATTACTACATGCAATTCTACTAACAAATTGAGACCCGATGTCTATGGAGAGAAGGCTATACCAGATATATCAGACCGACCTCTGAGGCTCACTGAATACTCAATAATTATTGGGTTGCTAGGCAACAGCAACGTATCCATCCATATTGATATTATATCGCAGCTGTAGGAAAGAGTGTACAAAGCACTACTCAAACGAGTTCAAATGTCCAATCACAGCAAGGCTAACATATTGAATGAGCATGGAAACTATAGTGTATAACCCAGTGAACAAATCTGTCCAATCACAGCAAGGCTAACATATTGGATGAGCATCAATCCCTGAGTGTGGCGACAATGAAGGACCACGCTGCCACAAGGCTTCTATGACAACTAGTAAAGCAGTGTGAAAGCTGATAAGCTGAAAGAATCTGCCATTGACAAGGAGAACATGATCAACCATGAGCAATATCGTCATAGCAACCAATCTCGTAATAGACCCAGACTCATTCAATAATGACTACATAGATTAGGATTTGGCTGAAGTTCATCTCTACGATCAATCTAAATGCGTATGTGGTTACTGCTGAAACGATGCAGTGGATGCGAACTCGTGATACAAAAACAACAATATTTTTCAGCAAGCAGAAATAGTCAGGAGAAGTTTCCTCTGATCAGTAGACTCTGTGACTGGTTTTAAATAGTCAATGCCTTCACTATGATGTCAAAAAAAAATAATCGGTGAGCGAGAGGATAACTCCACGGTCTACTAACACTCCTTGAGTGAGTATAATAACCAACTATTATTCAACCCTTTCTAACCGAATGGATCCCGAGTACCTGATTTCAGTGCAATTTTCTCGTGCCTGGGGCTTGCAGGTGAGTTCATGGCAGATGCATGCGTAGTTATAATTTTACCCAATAAATTATGCGAGGAGTATATTAGCTGGCAAAAACCAGCTTCGGGTATCAGGGAGAAATATATATTAAAAATAGCAACATAGAATATTTCCCCACCTTGGCATTTATAAATTCACATGGCCAACGTAAAACTTTAATTGGTAATGAGATGACAACTCCAAAAAAATGTTTGATAATGCAACAACTCCGACAGGAAACTTAACTGGGCTTTCATCAGTGATCTCTGCTATATTCACTAAATGTTTTTAAACTTTCCACGTTTACAGTGTATGGAGCTGTAGGGAGTTTGTCTGACAGTGTACGGAGCTGTAGGGAGTTTGTCTGACATAATTGTTTGACTATTGACCCTCAGTTTTGTCCTCAGTCCTGTGATCACTCGGTTACAGCGGCTTGAAGGCCACACTAGACGCATTTTCAAGGGTCAGTTGCGGCGAAAATTTGCCAGCAGTGTCCACACTAGATGTTTACTGTGAAAAGAAACTGGCCGCAAAAATCTGGAAAGCCAATCAGCGATTTTCTTGGAATTTTATGCCGCCCTGATGCAGCTGTATATAAACAGCTAATTAGGACTGCGTATTTTCTGGGAACTAGACAGCCAATCAAATAGCGCCTCACCAAAAATGTTGCTTACAAAAATTCAAGCATGCTGAAAGTAGCCGGCAATGGTCAAAGTTGACGCTCCCGAGCTAAAAATAGAAAGGAATTTGTCGCGGTCGTGATTATCGCGTGAAAATACGTCTAGTGTGGACCAGCCTTTACATAGAGAGCAGCGGTATCATTGTCAATTATATGGGTGACAAACATTGCCGATATCACATAGCCTTATGACGACAGACGTAAAACAAATCAAGTGACTTGTTATCAGCAATCAATCCGACATTTATCCTAACAATCATCACTGCTATCCAGCCATCCTGTAGTTTACACTGTACAGTCTGTACGGTCTGACAGTCTGTACAGTCTGTACGGTCTGAATTACTCACAGTTTGAGTTACCAATTGGCCATTCCCAAGTCTAGAGTGTCCTCTCTGTCTCTCCTAGTGGCCAGCTCCCATAGATTCCAGCCAGAACGCCTCGTTACCTGACTGTGACAATTAGGCCAATCTATGACAGGAGAGGTGAGAATTTTGGTACCAAGCACCACTAATCAGGCTATATAACCTACTATAAGCTACTATAACCTATAACCTACTAGTTAGCGCCCTATCGCATCTTCCAATATTCCAGTTAACATCACTAATGCTATTCGTGATTGGGTTAATTGATTATATACTACAAGATTAGACATCAATACCTGTGCAGCTGTTACTGTCTGTATGTTCCTTCTGTACCGTGTCACGCGCTACCGTGTCATGTATTACGAGATAGGTTTCCAACGAGTACGAGTAGTTTCACCATTCTATTTGCTCTGTTGTGACAGCTCTCCCCATCGAATCATCCCAAGCTGTCTGTCTGCACGTCTGTCTGTAACCACAGGCAACTGATTACATCACTGCTCATCGCTGAACCTAGTAACCATGACAACCATTTACTTACAATTTATATGAAACCAGCTTAGCCTTACAGTTACTGTACCGGAATGCTCACAGCTTGCCAAAGTGATCCAAGACTGAAATAAAAATGGAGAAAATCAGTCACTATTATAAGACGCTCCTCGAATAAGAGCTCGCATATAAACAGCTCGACAGCTAGGATTGGGCCAGTATAGAATTGGGAGTTGCCTGCTCCATATATATTGTGCAAACCCATTTTCAACTTACTGTGAACATAAAAATTTCAGCGACCTCACAATAATAGCAACTCGAAGAAAACGCTTTCAAAGTTGAGCGCTATATTCTTTACAGTTCTTTATATTATATACAAGCTCAAAAGAATTCGCTAAACATTCCGGCATTAGTATTAAAAACTCTGCTGATTTGCGGAAAAACGTTATAATACTTCGTCCACTAAGATATCTGGGTTCACAGCATGAAAATGCACATATGTCATTCTTGGAAGCAATGCAGCCATTTCTTTACTCCCACTCCCACTAGTCCACTAGTCCACTAGTCCACTCGTCCACTCGTCCACTCGTCCACTCGTCCACTAGTCCACTAAACTTGCTAGTCTGCTGCTTTTTGTAAATATTCCAACATTTTTTCAAAAGTAGGAACATTATTACGAGCAACAATTGCCCAGTGTACAATAATTACCTTATATTCTACAGTTTATAATTTTCATTGCAGCTGCAGCCATCTGTCCGTCCCTCGTCAATCATTATCATGTCATACAAACGCAGCCGCCATTCAACCTGCTGTGCTTTTCACCCAAGGGAACACCTAAACAAAGACACAAAGACACATCAATAATACTAGATGATAATATACAATAGTCTATGAATGGACGAGCTACCAGCTACGAGTAACCCCCTACTTTGAATTGGGAGTTGTCCTCTCTTAAAGGGCCACTTTTCATATAAATCACAATGTAACATAGCCTTTAGACCCTTAATTTCTCAGAGGCTATTGCTGTTACATGTACGTATCCTAACTATGTCACGAAACATACATAGCTAAGCTTCGTTAAGAACAAATTCTATCAGTGTTTATCTCGTACTTGAGGGGTGACCCCTAAGGAAGCTACGTCATGAAAACTTTGAGGAATTATAGTTAATTGAAACCAAAGTACCAATATAATGTAATAGTTGTGTGCTGCCCATATAGAGAGGGAGAGAGAGGGAGAAAGGACATTTATCGACAGTGAAGAATTTGTGTCATGTGCTTAGTGGAAAATCTTTACTATGACAACGATCAACGATCAAAATCCATGCTAAGTGGCTGGTTTTAGAACTGAAGATTCCATCATAACTAGTCTCGCAAGTGCAATTCCATAACAGTAGTGCAGGAGATAAATCGGCTGGCTTTAACAAATACGTTCATCAAAACGAAATTTTGGGATTTTTAACCATAACATAGAGCATAGCGTACGTACATATACTATAACAGAAGAGAAGATACAGAGAAGGTGTCGCGTTTGGAGGAGTGTCGCTTGCTTGTACGGGAAGTTCTGGAGTGCGTGTGAACAAAGACCTTGACCTTTGATGTGATTGGAAAATTTCGCGCCAATTTTCCGCCAATCAGAATTTACGGAGACAACTCTCAAACAATAATCCCTCTCTCTCCAACCCATCGACTGCCGATCATCGTCGCGATTCGACCAGAGAATCTTCCTTATTCTCTGGATTCGATTTGACATGATTATGTTCAAAGCCTTGGACAGTAAAGTGTAATAATTTAATTCTATACGAACTTAATTTCATGAGAGAATGACATCTTTACCTTCAAAATACGTTTACATTCCAAATTTCATTTCTCAAGACGATGAGGCGTTACTGTTGAAGAAGGTTTATGAAAATCCGTGTAGCAAGTGGACTCAACTCTCCAACAGACGACTTCAAAACTGGGGTATGTTAATGTTTGGCATATCTAGATGTATGCATGTCTAGTCTTCCTTGCAGTCCTGTTTTCTAAATGTTAATCTTCCCTTTTAGGTGGCACCCCTCACCCCAAAGGGATGGTAGCAGAGAGTCTACCGGATGTGAGGCTTCACCCTGTTTCTTCATATTATCTCATCAAGAATCTTAATCATCAAATTGTTCTCCTCCTAAAACTAGTGGCTGACTCCTTACTTTGACAAGATAACCTGTACTGGAGCATTTGGGAGTGTGAAACCGAACCACTGTCTGGTGAATGAATACCAACCTGGCCAAGGTATTATGGTGAGCCTAAATCAGCACTAATCGAGCCATACTTTGATGATACACTCGATTACTTTGTATAAGCACATGGTAGTCTGGCCACACAGCTGCCAATGTTTGTTGAGCTAGAACTGACCAGTAATTCGTTTGTCAGCCTCACGAAGATGGTAGCTTATTCTACCCGACGGTATCGACGATCACGCTAGGCAGTCATACTGTCTTAGACTTCTACAGACACATGGATGACAATGGAACCAATCAAATCTCAGACAGAACGGTAAGAAATTTACTAGCCCCACTCTCAGGTATATCCTCCTCTATGTGGCCAGTGAGCCATCAGTTATCACTGCTAGTGCACTGGTCACTCCCCTGAGAAAGGATAGTACGCCTTATTTGGTGGGGGTAGGTGAGCTGCCCTGCAATCACACTGGCTCTATGACCACAGGGGCTACTAACGTGGCTCATGAGCCCAACATTCATGTTCCGATGCTCTTCCTGACACCATCGATGCTCTTCCTGACACCATCGTGACTGGGGATTGGACCCAGGACTCAGTGTGCCCACAGTGCTAACCTCACAGCTCCTTTCTAGCTCAGCCTCTTCAGGCTATTTCATAGTTCATTTTAGTGCTGGTTCGATACACGATGCTATCAAATATTTAAAATCTGGAAAATTGTTTGATGGATCCTAACTAGCTTTGGGAATCAAAGAATCGAATACAATTAGTATCAAATGGCTATACACGGCTTTTGATCCGTAATCCTTCAGCTATTGCGTAAAGAAATCATCAGATCAGAGTATATTAGTGATATATGCATATACAGCCTCAATGAGGCCAAACTATTGGGGGGGATGATACTGGCCACTCAAAGCCTGTAGCTTTTTTGCGGTTTTGCTGTAGATCTACCTCGAAAATTGAAATGGAATATCGAACCTTCTGAGGGAGAATCGAATCGAATTGCTGATTCTTGGAGTCGAACCAGCGCTAATTCATTTCATCAAATATCTGGGAAGTGCAGAAAGAAGACCAGGGCTGTTTTCTCAGTTTCTAGTGAGGCTATGTACCCTCCTAGGCGGAAAGTGTCACAGCTGTTTTGTTTTGGTAGCTTAAAGTTGTCCCCTCAACGTGGTTCAAGAGTGCAACATTTACTACGCTAACTAGTGTGCTTCTTACTTCATATATGGTATGTATCGTACATATTGTATGTATCCTATGTATCGTACATATTGTATGTATCGTACATATTGTATGTAGCGTATATATTGTATGTATCGTATGTATCGTATATATTGTATGTATCGGACATATTGTATGTAGCGTATATATTGTATGTATCGTATGTGTCGTACATATTGTATGTAGCATATGTAGCGTATGTATCGTACGTATCGTACATAGCGTATGTATCGTACATAGCGTATGTAGCGTATGTAGCGTATGTATTCTAGTATTCTAGCTTTATTATTCCCAGAGATATGGACGTTTTTAGTGAAGGCATGTTCGGCCCTTGAGACATGGGTAACATATATAACTTTCTGAAGTATTTTTAACTTCATTTGACATTTCCGACCAATTTAAAAAAGCCACCTTTTATTTGATTTTGTCAGCACAGGTCACGCATATCAGAGCCTATCTGACAAAAGCAGTTTCACTTGGAATTATGTAATAATGGTTAGACGGAATGCAAAAGAAGACAACTCCAATGTAATTTTCTTGGGGGGGGGGTTTATGATTGTCGTTAAATTACGCAATTTATATACTGTAAATGTGGTATTTATTGTGGCCCAAACTGTAACGGTTTTAAGTGAGAGCAAAAGATACCGGTTGTAACTATAATGGATTGGGATGAGTGACATATAGGCTTACGAAGTTGCACATAACTAAAACGAACGTTTTGATAACGTCTCTGAGGAACTCGTTGTAGATGCTATAAATCAAACCTCATAATTACCACGTCTGCAGTATTGATTATTGATTATTCACAGGAGGAGGTGACTGCGCTACAGAGCAGCCGGTTGATTGGCTCACTGCTACTCGAGAGGCGGAGCCTGGTGCTCATACAGGAAGGCCTGTATAAGAGATGCTTACACGGCATCAAGGAAGTCATGCATGATGATATAACTACATTTGTGGCAAACGTAGCAGAGACTCTGTCTGACATCGGTGACAGACTAGAGCGAGGCACCCGCGTCTCTCTCACCATCAGGAACGTCCCTAAAACTATCGACTCAAACAAGCTGAATCTTGTATTCGGAAAACGGAGAACTTGAGGAACGTTTTTCTTCCATAACTCTTTGCCGTGAACAGTTCCATAGTGCAGCCGTGAAAGTGCAAGTGAACTGCAGTCAAGTCCGGCAGGTGCTATTCAGTAATAAGCTGGACAATAACAGTAAAATACATCATATAGGAATAGAAGTCTTGTCTGCTTCTTACAGATGAAGAATGTTTGATGATAGTTGTCTTCCCACAATTAAATATCACTCCATTCAAATGAACTGCTTCTACACTAGCTTGCCGTCAGACTATCAATTGAGACAGGGAAGCTGAATTGATACATAGGCTGCATTGAAAATCTCTTTTGTGGCTCGGGTTCATGAACAAGTGACTTAGATAGGGGTGTATGATTATACCCCTATGCATTCAAACCATGCTAACTTTAGCCTTCGACATCACCATTAAGCATTTTCACTTCCCTGCATGACTGTCTCATTTCTATATCTATGGCCATTGCAGTGACCATAGCAACCTGAAACAACAAAAGTCACAAGTTGTGTTTCGATTTATTGTGAGTATACGATCACAGTTGAGTTATTAATCAGTAAAATATAGTTTATAAAAATGCTTTATATCACAGGTTCACGTATTTCAGTATAGCATAGGTGACAGCGAATAGGAGGCTGCAATGCAACTCACAGAAACTGCGAGACGGATAGATATGCTTCTCTTGCTATATGCTTGCTGCACATATGCTTGCGGACTAACAATGCAGGACTCTTTTGCAAGGCTAAATGAAGGTCATGTATATAAAACTATTGCTCATACTGTGTGTAATGACAAATCAACTGGGGTCGGTCGGTCTTTATCAGCATGATATATTATGACACTAGCGTTCCAGAATGATCTTCTGCACGATCCTCGTCCGGCACATGGGGCAGTCGATCAGTGGCTGGGAGCATTGCAAGCAGCAGCAGACGTGGCCGCACGGCAGAAACACAATATTAGTCTGTAAAATCATCAGCCGACATCAACACGACATAGTGAGTGGAGTAGGGAGTAGAGAAGGTAGTGGAGTGGGTAGTAGTGTAGGTAGTAGTGTAGGTAGTAGTGTAGGTAGTGGAGTGGGTAGTAGAGTAGGTAGTAGTGTAGGTAGTGGAGTGGATAGTAGAGTAGGTAGTAGTGTAGGTAGTGGAGTGGATAGTAGAGTAGGTAGTAGTGTAGGTAGTGGAGTGGGTAGTAGAGTAGGTAGTAGTGTAGGTA
>ERZ1740065.1932-NODE-1932-length-12726-cov-12.441559_pt1 | contig 12726 bp, 10 predicted proteins | sample MGYA00581738_ERZ1740065 | MGnify/ENA primary metagenome ERZ1740065 (study PRJEB43018, sample SAMN04849749) | marine metagenome | isolation source: floating plastic debris | place: Pacific Ocean | collected 2008-09-01 | study: EMG produced TPA metagenomics... | reverse complement strand
TACATACCTACACCTACTACACACCTACACCTACTACACAACTACACTACAGGTCTACCAGCTATTTTTCACATATTTTCGCTGCACTTTAAAGATGCAGATGAAATGTGTATCATCATCATATGACAATTTATAGGCTCCTTTAATATCATACTCGCTTCGAGCTGTTCTCTGAATGGTTCATGTTTTGTATTTGGAGTTGTCTTCTCTAAATTATTCATGTATCTTCAGTTCTGTATCGGGCCTTGCAAACATCAGACGGCAGTGGACAAGCTAGATGGCGCTAGTAGACACTGACCTCCTCCTCCCTCAACTTCTTCGTTGGGCTTGTGTCGTCACCGTGGGAGGGTGAGAGCGGTCTCTTCACTGCTTGGTCTGCCTACAACAATAATAATGATAATCATTATTCTCACTATCATTAGGATAATGATAAGTAACAATAGTAATAATAGCAATAGTTGGAGCGATACAAGGAGACAGAGACAAGACATTGTTAGACTAGCCTGAGAGTCATCCATGCCGTCGTCGGGGAGGCTTGACGGCAGCCCGCTGTCTTGGCGGCTGAGAGACACGAGCTTGGAATCTGATTGGCTGGCCTGCAGGGGACGGGCCAATGACGCGGGAGATGCGGACCGATTTGCATTCAAATTAGACATGCTGCCCTGTTAACAAGAATAAAACTATCGTACGTACACGTATACGTACGGTATGACTGTCTCGCTGACACTTACGTTCTTCCTGAGCGAAGCCGTATCTGCCTTGATGGTTGCCACGATGTCTGCCGGAAGAAACTGGAGCAGGTCTTTCTTACGTAGATGCTTGACGTCGAGAGTCATGTCTTCCGTCAGCACGCCGTTTCGACGAGCGTGGAGGTACACTGAAGGACAGAGACGCGGAACTCAGATAACACGAGGAGGAATGCCCTAACAGCTTCAGCCGCTTAGGAAAACTCTGGCGCTCTATAAACGGGCAAATTTTCGTGCTTAGAAACGATTGCACTTTCGGTAGTTGGATTTCGGTAGTTGAATTTTGGTAGTTGGATTTCGGTAGCTGGATTTCAGTAGTTGGATTTCGGTAGTTGGATTTCAGAAGTTAGATTCAGTAGATTTTATAAAAACACGTTGCGAAAGTCTTTCCGCAATAGAAAAACCGCATTTGAAGTCAGAACTCAGAAACTTATTCTACAGTTTACAGTTCATATGATAGAAGATCCAACTATGTTAGACCTATTGCTGTTAAACTCCGTTAAGTTTGCGAGAGGCCTGGAATCCCCATCTGGAAATACCCAAGCCCACACATACCGCTGTCACAGAACTCTTGGATGCTGGGGGTCAGGTCGATGTTGATGTTGTTGATCTTTTTAAACGCCAGACCGATGAACCATTTGCTCACGTGTGCAGGATCCCTACAATGTTTCGCGGCATTAGGTGCGATACAGCGATATGACACTACTGTAGACTGGAATTCTTTTGAGGGAATGTTTCTGCAAATTTTCACAATTGTAGAAAATACGATTGCAAAAACTTTCAGTGCTTATATAAGGATTATATGACGATTATAGTGGTCGTAAATTTTTACAACAATTTTTCAATCACAAGAATCTTTCCAGTCAAGTTTTCAGGCATCATCATAAATATTTTCCAGCGCAAAACAACTGCAGTCTGCAGTAGATCATATGCCTTACTCTTGTCGCGTGTGCCCGAACGATTTCGGGTTGACGTGAGCGCGGTCGAGAGCTGAGTTGATCTCAAACTTGGAGATGAGAGTTCGTATCCGAGACTCGACGAGGCCCTGCCTGCAGACAACACGAATCGAGTGACAATGACGGTCTTGACAACGATTCACTGCGGGACTAAATTAATTACCATTTCAGAAAGTTCTCCTCATCCTCCGCCATGGCCATCAGCATTACGTAGTGTCTGAAACCGAGAGACACTCTGTACACCTCAGCGACAGAGAGAACGCAGAAACACACACTACATTACGGTAGGCACATACGTCTACATGAGACAAGGGAACTACTGTAGAATCAGTTTGGTAGCGACAGAAATGTTAGCGTTTTCTTGAAACTCATCAAGAAATAAAAATGATAGCAATCCCAAAAATAGGAAGACAAAGTGCAACGGGCAAAACTTCCATAGCATAATCTATGATTGCGATGATTAATAGGTTAGACCATCGCTATCAATTCTACAGTACTGGAAAAGTGGAGAGAAGAGGAGCGTGGGGAGGGGAGGAGCGTGGGGAGGGGAGGAGCGTGTGCGATTGAACAACATTATATCCGAATATCTACCAGTCACCTGCGGAGTACCTCAGGGCTCTATTCTTGGACCAACATTATTTTTTAATATACATTAATCAGCTACCTAACATTCTCAAGTACTTCAGTACAATCCTTTACGCTGACGACACTAATTTATTCTATAACTCCAAAACCTTGTCACAAGAAATTTTAGACGTCCTGAACAATGACCTTGGCACCTTTTACAAATGGACTGCGGCCAACAAACTAACCTTAAATCTTTCAAACCCTAGAATATGCTGCTAATAAAGTATAGAAATCAATCACCTGTTGAGTTCTAAATAATTATGCAAATATCTAAATTTGAACTTGCTGTGAAGGAATGGGTATCTGGATCTAGCTAGATAGCCCTTTTGGCCGGGTACAATCTTTGGGCCTCCCATCTTTGGGCCTCCCATCTTTGGGCCTCCCATCTTTGGGCCTCCCGCCTCGGCTATTGCAGATATTGGCCCTGCCTTCTACCACTGTCCCTACTGTGGACTCGAATCACCATTTTTGCACTGCCCTTTTTTATTTTTTATTCTTGTTTTCTTTCCCTCATGCTGTCAAAAGCTTGTAAATAAACTCGCGCGCTTGGTGCTGCCGATAAAGTCTTTTAATATTTCAGGAAACGTTCATGTGTGTAGCAAAAGTAGCAAAGCTATCAAACTGTTTTCTTTCAATCCTAAGTAGCTGCACTATACTGCAGAACTGGATTTGCTAGCAACCATCTAATGGCCAAAAAAAATGATCGCTATCAATGGAACTCGCTATAGGAATCATACCCATTTTACCTTATATAGGAGTTGTCTTTTCATTTATGAGATCGCTATCATTAGATCGCTATAATCCTTTCAGACATATTGAGTCGACACATCTAAGCATGCATCGCGTCAGATCATGTCACGAACACAGAGACACGATTGGCACACAAACCGGTATTTTATGAAGAATTTGGAAGGCTCGAACAGCTTGTCCCACGTGGCAGATCCTGAGAATATGAGATCCGTGGTCTGATATGCTGAAACATAATAATAGACAAATAAAATAAAACAGTAATAATAATAACAGCAACAATAATAACAATAACAAAGCAATAACACGACGTAACGACAACGAACAAGAAACAAGACGCCACTCACCATATTTGAATTCGTCTTTCATGACGGCAAGAGACGAGCTGGTGACATTGAATGTGGAATTCTGCTGCGGGTACGCCGGTGTGATGATAGGCATGAGATGGTATCGGTCTGTGGGGTTGATGCGAGTGTCCCAAACAGGGAAACCAAGGCCAGCATCCTCCGGCTGCTTCAATAACACGGGCTTCGGCCACTCCCTACGTATAAGGAACACAGACTGTCACTAGCAGGCATGACCATCACAAGCAGGCATGGCAGTATGTGATAGCCTTACCACTGCGACCATATGAAGAAGAATCTGATGAGAAGTTTGGCAGGAGCAGCATTTGGGTAGAGCTGGCAGACTCGTGCAGTCAGCATGGCCCAGGAAACTCCGCCCAGAAATCCAAGGACATTAGAGTAAATGCCTCGACCTGAAAGACATATAGACGCTGTGAGAGCAGGGCCTCACCGAGAGCAGAGTCTCACCGAGAGCAGGGCCTCACGGCGAGCCGGGCCTCACGGCGAGCCGGACCTCACGGCGAGCCGGACCTCACGGCGAGCCGGACCTCACGGCTCAACGAATAGAACTAGTGAGAGCAGAATGATACGTACGTTTTGCCCAAAACTTGACAGCCCTGAGCGTCATACGGAAGTTCTCTATATTGGGTACCAGATTGAGGATCTCATCAGTCACACGGCAACCATTGAGGCTTCGCACACACTTTGTGTCAAGATTCTTCAAAATGGAGCTGTCGGAGAGCACCTGGTCATCAGGCACTGTTGGGGACGCTAACCGTGCAAAAAGCATGTCAATCTACAAAAGCAAGCTTCAGTTTAACTAATGCATCTAAAAAGGATTCTCTCTCCTGGGCTCATGTGTACTGAACGTACTTCTATGTTATCGAAGGTCATCTTTATCACAGGAACGAATGCATCCTCCACAGCCTGCAATAAAAATCCAGAGTTGACCACAAACTGGCTTACTTGCAGTATGTCTCCTACCTATCTGTAAACTAATCTATCTTCGCAGATGCCTGAACAGCAATGATAGAATTGGAAAATCCCCAACATTAGTACATACATATATGCATAGACATACATATAGACACACTACTGTGGGGATTCTGTTCGATGGGTGGATTTACATCAAAGAACAAATCCAGAAATTTACTGATTGTACATAGTAGCAATCAGCAATCAGACAATGAACAAATCAATGGACGGCACAGAAGAATCCCAGAACGATATGGCACTTACATGTAAGTTCTTAACGTCAGACCGTGTTTCGAGCTTCTTGTAAAATGTGTCAAAGAAATCTTTGTGATCGATATGCCTTGGCGCTACACACAATGCATCTATGTCAGCACCTACCACCGTCAAAAGTAACAGAATGAGCCACGAGCATAGATGGAATGGGGCATAGTTCATCACACTAAGCAACAGACCTTTAGTATGCACGCCCAGTCTATACGAGCCAAATGTGAACACTTTCCCGCCAACGTTTTCAGCCACATTAGGTGGCAGATTCTGCAAAGAATCATCAATAAATAAACTCTTATCCACTAGCTACGTACCACAAACGGTACAATATATACTGGGGACTTCTCTCACCTTGCTAATACTAACTTCCATAATCCACTCTTTTACCAGCTTATTCACGGTATCCAGAACGATTAATCTGATGGATAAAATGGGGGCAAAGCTTAATACGACGATGGTTGCATCAAAAGCGCCATCAACGGATACATACCGATGGGAAAGATCAGCGTCGCTCTCAAAAACACCATGAGGCTTCATAGCTTCCTCCAACAGACCTGACATGGCGAGTTCATGGTCAGTTGGTGGAGCAATAGCTAAGGGAGGAGTCACACCAGGATAACTAAAAATCATGTGAGACTTGAGGTAACGAATTCGCTCGAGCAGGTACAAACCGTTTGCAATGGAGAGAGCCCAGTGATACAACAGTACTCTACCATCTGCCATGGTGCAATGCAAGCGTTACAATAAGAAAAAGCCGTTGACTTTGACCTCACCTCTCGACCATGATCGTACTGGATGACCCTATGTAGCAGTGAAATTAAGCTTCCAAGCTGTGCTCCGCTGCAGAGGAAGATAATTCTTTGCTATTCAAACCCCCGTGAAATATTCACCATTGAATTAAGCACCATATCGCTATCGATGGAGGTTCGAGGCTAATGCAGCGTAGGCGTTTGATTGGTTTATTATAGACTAAGCTTTATAAGTTATTTCGAAGGTACCGCGTAGACAGTCGCCGTGCCATTACGCGCGAATGAAGAAACTACTAACATCTGTGTAAAAAACCTGTGAGCTATGATTTGACTGAAAAAGACATGATAAACGCAACTATTTTGATGCATTCACCTTAATATCTACACCTATACAGATTATTAGATATAAACATAGTTATTTTTATTGCTTTTTCAAGTTCACAGTACTGATTTCATTTAGTTTGAGAGTAAATGGGAATCCCTCATGTTGATGACAGAAATACTTCATAATTCTGTTTTTGGGAACAGTAGTCCATATTGACTACCGCATAGTTGGACCAATAATATAAAAAATATTATAGTGTATCCAATCCAGTAAGTGACTGCACTCACGAGTTCGATAAAATGTTTGAGTTTTCCTCTCTGGTGCATCCCACGAAGAACGAATTCCGCTGCCGAGATTTATCGGAGCTCACCGGAGTATAGCGATATACTTGCAATCATGAATCGGTTCAGAGATGATGGTCCTCCTATGAAAAAATTTAGAAATGACCGGCCTGACTTCCATGGGGTAGGTTTTGTTAAAATTTTCCACGCGACCGATAATTGGGCTACTTTTATGGTTGCTACCATCCTAGATATACTCAACCTACTCTAATATAAATAGCATTTTCAGCGAGGTGGTCGACACGACGATCGTCGAGGCGGCATGCGGCATGGTGGCAGTGGAAGAGATGAGAGATTTGGTGATAGGCCTCCGAAGTCTTTCACAGAAAGAAATGTAAGAACAATTTCACTTCGATGAATGGTATCCTCATGTAGAAACTGTTGAAACTGTTTGCAGCCAGATATTGAACGTCACAATGCTCCTCCGTCAAGAGTGCTCCACGTTCGTGGACTCAGAGATTATGCCTCTGAAAATGACATAGTCGATGCTGTGAAGTCGTTGGGGCAGGTTTCATTTGTGATGATGATTCCAAGGAATAGGCAAGCCCTCGTTGAATTTGAAGTGAGAAGCAAAACAGCAAAACTGTTAGTTCAATGCAAAGTATGGCATTGAAACAAAAATGTGAATTCTTACAGTCGGTCGAAGACGCTAAAAGAGTCGTTGAGTTCTGTGAAAACAATGCTATAATGGTTTGTGGGCAACAAGCTTTCTTCAACTATTCCACCAGCAACTCCATAAAGAGGCCAGAGTAAGAAGATTCATACTAACACTCATCCTTTGCGGTCCCTCAACCTTTTTTCGAAACCTGTTGTCAACTTTTACAGGGGAATGCCAGGGAACAATGATGGCCCTTCATCTGATCACAAGATTCTACTGTTCAACATCCTCAACCCTAAATATCCGATCACAGTGGTAAGTATTTATCGTTGGCTTATCCGGTCTGGCCTGTCCCCCCAATACACCAATTGCTCATCTAGGACGTGATGCACACGATATGCTCTCCTCACGGTGATGTGCTGCGGATCATGGTGAACAAGAAGCAAGGTGTCCAGGCATTCATAGAGTTTGCTGACGTTGAGTCGGCTCGCAAGGCAAAGCAGACGCTGAACGGCTGCGACGTCTACTCTGGGTGCTGCACGCTGAAAATAGACTTTGCCAGGGTGAGTCTGCTGTGTATAGACATCAATGGTGAATCCGACATCAAAAATGGCCAAAACCGCTACAGTTAGGCGGGTGCAGAATGTTATCATTTTACAGTACTATACTATCCATGTTATAGAGCATGGATACTACATAAAGTAGAACTGCGAGACAAGTAAATGTGAAGAAATCTGTTGAGAAATAAATGCGAATGTTTCGATCTTGCATCCTCTGCTAGCAGTTGCACAGCTTCTGAAAAATAAGTGCGCTCTCTAATAAATGCATGCGAGCAACCGCCGTTTTGAGAATCGCATTTATGGCTCCATCTCGATTATTTTTACGTCTGCAGTATCCTAGGCTAGGCTATTATTTGATGTTTCAGCGACGTTAGATCTTATGTCTGCCTGTCATCGTTGTTTCAGCCCGATATTCAGCGGCTCAATGTTATAAAGAATGACAAGGAGACGTTTGACTACACAAACCCCAACCCTGGCGTCGGCGGCATGGGAGGTTGGTATACTCTTTAATCTGGCACAGCGTCATACAATGATACCATTGCAGTGATTTACTCATCAAAGACCACGCAATCGCGTAATTCTTACCAGCGTGTGTATATATGAAATGGCATAGTGTATATCCTTAACGCACCTTCAATACTTGGCAGCATGCACATTCATCCAGCGAGTTTCAGCCATAGACATCCATATATCATTGTAATCAGCCAAACAAGCATTTTCCGATCATCTATAGGGAGTTCTCCTATCTATATCCTATCTATTGGCCAACGTGCCACTTTCGGCACTATCTCCCCCTGAATCTGGTAGTTCAGATAGGCAATCAGATAGGTCCATATGATGTCATAAGGACTAGTACACTGATTGGCCCGTTTGGTGGTACAGCGTACACAAAGCTGCATGGGCCACACAATTGCTAAAAGGTCAATTGTCAGGAACAGTGGTATTTGTATTTCTAACAAGTTTTCGCAGCTTGTAACATTTCTCCACACACATTTCCTGCATACTCAACTGATATAAAGGACAAGTTAACGCTCTAATCAAGAAGCTGTCAAGCAAGCACAGGAAGACCGCTATGGTCCAGGTATCCCCTTGTCCTCAACATCATATCGTTTCAGCAGTAGACCCATCCATAGAACTGACCTTCCCTGTACACTCATTGCATTGTCATCGCTCTCGCAAGGGGAAGCAACTCCTAATCAATTGATCAATGTAAGACCCTGTCAGTGCTATTACTCGCCAGTCAAATATAAACTCTTGTCTCCAGTAATTGCCGCTCATACTGATATTATATATATATTATTGAGTGAAAGAGGCAGCAGTGGTCGATACGCATGCATCGAATCTAACAGCCATTTGTTGCAGTATCGATATTTGACAGATGAGTCGGCGAGCAGAGGAGCAAGAGCGACAGTAAAACTTGTCCCAATGACTGCCTCGCGCACGGGCCACGCGTTCCATCTCAACATTGCACATGCTTGCAATTTGTCAAGGTCATTGCGTAAATGCCAGAACTAATTCTGGCCCATGCACAGCTGCTGCTGATGCAGGGCTGGACGAAATGAAAGCACAGCATCATTGCGATGAAATGAAGACCAAGAATGTCTTGCTTTTCTTTGCTTCTGCTGAATTAGAGCTGAGCAGCAGAGATATCAGACGCCAATATGGCCGCCTCAAGACAGGGTGAGGGAAATATTGCGCAAGAGCAAATCACGACCCAAAGAGCACGCCATGTCTTACTGGCAACGTCAGTCTCAGGCGCACGCTGCTAGCGAACATTGACCATAAAGAAGCATCTAGTAAAGACGCAGAGCATTGCTCCAGCCGCCATCTCAATTTACATATCACTCTCCGAACTGTATCCATAAACATTCTTAAAGACGATAAACGCATCCTCAGACAAACTGTTTAAATATGAAGATAACACGCTTTTACTTCTTTTGTTTTATATCGCTAGTCGAGACAGTTTTACTGTATTTTTTTCACGTCTCTCTACGCAGGAGACTTCGTCACGCAGCGTAGATACGAGGCTGTCGGACGAGGTTGAAGATTGCGGCGCTGCCTGGCCTGCCTTTCTCTACCCGCTGGTATTGTATGTACAACTGTGATAACGAGCTGTTCATTTCTCACTCAATAAATGCTCCACCGTGTTGTAAGCTGTGTTGTGCTATGGCTGAAGATTTCTCCAGAAGGTTCAGTTGACCTATGAACTCTCACTCTATGTGCGTGCAGTTGATGACGTATTTGGGATGCAATTGTCTGTTTTGCTGTTTCAGGACGTGGAGGATCGCTTCTTGGCGATGGACCTGAAGGACCTGGGCCTCGTGGTTTTGGTAACGGCGGCGGCGGCTGGGACGACGGCGGCGGAAACAATCAGGGCGCTTCCAACTCCTATAACGAGCCCGCCTTCTTCAATGAACCAAACCGCGGCTTCAACCAAGACAACTTCAATGGTCCATCTTTTGGTAACAACGGCAGAAGAGGACACTTTGATGATGTGAGCAGGATTGTGACGATGTGAATGTGTGCCCTGTCAGTGTTGACTGTTTGCTATTACTTACTGATACTGTAGAACTTTGGCCGAGGCGGTCGTGGAGGAAGAGGAGGCCATGGTGGTGGCCGTGGCGGATTTGGTGGCCGTGGCGGATTTCAAGGTAGCCTGTCTCTTCCGTCGGTTGTTGGCCGTATGACAGCGGTGATGGGAAAGACTTGTTTTTAACTGCAGGTGGCCGAGGAGGAGGCAACATGGGTGGTCCTGGTCACATGGGAGGCATGGGCGGAGGAGGGCCGGGTAACGGGCCTGAGCCTGGCTCTGTGCTGCTCATATACGGCCTGGCTAGCGGCAAGTTCAACTGCGACAAGCTCTTCAACATCATGTGTATCTATGGCAACGTGTTCCGAGTGAGTTACCACCTGCAGTCACTCACACTTCCTGCTGTGCTGCTGCTCGATTGCTGATTGGCTGTCTCGACGTGACCCGCAGATCAAGATGCTGCGTACAAAGGAAGGCGGTGCGATGGTCAACATGCAGGACCACCAGTCATGCGAGCGAGCCATCATGAATCTGAACAACAGCTACTTCTTCAACAGCAAGCTGAGCGTGTCGTTCAGCAAGCAGGACTTTGTCATGATCCACCCCAATCCCAACCCTCTGGACGACGGTACGCCGTCTGCCAAGGACTACTCAGACTCGCGCAACAATCGCTTCTTCAGCCCCGACAGTATCCACAAGACCCGTTTCTCCCCGCCCACCAAGGTCAGCTCTCTGCCCACCCTGGGTCGTATCTCTCGTCGTCTAGCTGCTGTCTCTCAGTCTGTTTGTTTGTCTGCAGGTCATCCATTTCTTCAACGCGCCACCCAGCTCGGAGGAGGAGGACCTGAAGAAGGTATTTGTCGACGCCAAGACAGCCGACCCTGTCAGAGTGAGGATATTCCCTGTCAAGCCTCACGCTCGCAGCGCTGCTGGTCTCATAGAGTTCACCGGCATTGCCGAGGCTAGTGAGGCATTGGTCGCAGCCAACCACACGATTATCCCCAACCCAGGTAAGAGCAGCGCTGTCACAAGCGATACCTTCATACACTAGGAGTTGTCTTCTATTGCGCGGTATGGTTACAGAAGGCAAGATGCCATTCTCCCTCAAGCTGTCGTTCTCTGCCTCCCCCATCATTGACCGACCTCATCGCGGCGGAGACGAGCGTCACGACAATTGAGCACCTAGTCGTCTGTCCTTACAGCGTCTGCTGATATTAGTACAGTGTACATATAGCCTATATGTTTTATCTGTGTATAAGACCGTTTTCATTATACATTTTTGTAACCATGTCAATAAAAGACGAACATAACTACTGACCAACAATCCGTGTGTTTATCTTATACGGATGTGAAAGCTGCTGTAGTTCCTTAGTTTAAAAATGATTATATTGGGATAGTTGTAGCTTTTGCCTTCCAACAAACATCACTGCTATACATAAATCGGACAGACAGCAGCATGGTCAGCATGGTCAGTCCGTCATCAGCTCCTGCTCCATCTGTAGTTGCTCCTGTAAATCGATACATACAGGTAAGTAACTAGGGTGTAGGTTAGATTACTGGATGGTACGTACTGTCGTCACCTCAGAATCCTGCTGGTACAGCTGAAGTTGCTGCTGATCGTCATCTTCGTCTAGTTCTTTTATTCTCCTCTGAAATCTACACCAACTCATCTCATCATGTACTGTGACAACAGTACATCACACATACTGCCAGTCAGTAACTTACTCTTCACTGTTCGGGTTGAGATCTTGATTCCTACATCTCTCTAATTTCTTGTCCACGAGTTTCACCTCTGCCTTGTTTGGTTTCGACGCTTGAGACACGAGTAGATTAATATCTGATGGGCAGAGATAGGAACTGAAGCTATTAAATGAATGCCAGACATCGATACTGCCACAGTAATGACGACCGTAATAATACAAATCACAACAGTAACGTACGAAGTGAAGAAACGAAACCCCCAAGGTCTGACTATACCTTGCATGATCTTCAGCGCTCCGTCCAACTGCTCCTGGCTGGCTCCTCTCATCAGATGCTGGGTGACGAAACTGGTGGAAATGAAACCAGAATCCAAAAACATTGAAAAATGGAGAATACTGTAGAACCGGATTTGATAGCGACAGGAATGTTAACACTTCCTTCAAAATCATCAAGAAATGAAAATGATAGTGACCTAATGATAGCGATCCCATAAATGAGAAGACAACTCCTATATCAGTTATAACGAGTGTAATTTCTAACGCAAATTTCAACACTAGCGATAATTTTTCATCGCTATTTTCACTGCCGTTAGGCCAACACTATAGAATCTGGTTCTACAGTAGAATACAATGAGAGAATTAGGAGTTATGTTCCCCTACCTACATTTCTTACGGCGAGGAGTAAATGGAGGATAGTGCAATAACAGACAGGACACAAATACTTACTACATGATATTCACTCCTGCATTGTTGGCACTCTGTAGTAACGCTGCGAGGGCAATCTGTAACGAAATCGGGTAACCGGAAATGTCGATGGTGCCAGAGTGGTGACAGATGGAGACAAGTGGTGGACAGGTGGGTGATTGCTGACCTGGGATGGAGCGTACAGCAGGTAGACATTGGTGAACAGCGCCGTGTCCAAATAGTTAGACGTGGCCAGTCGTAAGTTCTCCACATCCACGTCTGGCATGTGCGTCTGCTCAAACAGACATGCAAGGTAAGATGACTCCAACCAAACCCAGCATGACAGACACCGCAACGGAATGAGCCTCAATGGCGGAGTCACTAGTTCTTTTACGAACTAATCAGATTCAGATACAACAATACTATACAGTAATATATATATGATACAACAATACTATACAGTAATATATATATGATACAACAATACTATACAGTAATATATATATGATACAATAATACTATACAGTAATATATATATGATACAACAATACTATACAGTAATATATATATGATACAA
>ERZ1740065.1931-NODE-1931-length-12730-cov-12.203156_pt1 | contig 12730 bp, 11 predicted proteins | sample MGYA00581738_ERZ1740065 | MGnify/ENA primary metagenome ERZ1740065 (study PRJEB43018, sample SAMN04849749) | marine metagenome | isolation source: floating plastic debris | place: Pacific Ocean | collected 2008-09-01 | study: EMG produced TPA metagenomics... | reverse complement strand
CCCACTGCTCCTTCCACTGCTCCTTCCACAGCTCCTACCACTGCTCCTACCACTGCTCCTATCACTGCAAACTGGAAAATGATTGCGAGAAAAAAACAAATGCGTTGATTGCGATTTGCTATAATCTCTAAAAACACTTTCGCAAAATTTTCTCTTTCAGCCAGTAGTTAACATAGGTTACTGGAATCCGCATTTATTTTGCAGCGGAAATAATTTACGATTTTTTAACTTCAGTCAAAATCGCAATTATGTCTAATCGCAGTCATTTTCCAGTCTACAGTATTTGTATTATCCACCACGCAATAATCGCTACTCCACGTCGACCTTGACCCTATATTATTGTAATCACATACCGTAAAACTGGAAATTTTTGTGAGCATGATTTTTACGTTTTTGTCTTTCATAAAAATTTTGCGGAGATATATTTGTGCATTTCTCAAAAATGGTGGATAGACGATCAATCAAACAAAGAAATATTTGTGAGTTCAATTTTTGTGATCGCCTGAAAATAGCCTCAAATAACACTTAGCCGAATACAAAGATTTCCTGTTTTACAATACATTAGCTCTAGCCTGTGTTCCTGCAACCTGTGTTTCTGTAATCTGTGTTCCTGTAACCTGTGTTCCTGTAACCTGTGTTTCTGTAACCTGTGTTCTCAGTATCTGAGACCCAGCTCGACTATCACACCATTTTAGGTTTGGTCATTTACTACTGCATTCTCGTACATCGACGGCTGGAAGTTCGCTGACGTTGATCCGATTTCTAGTCACCTGAGCACGTGTCCTTTCTTCATCGCTGAAATGAAGAAGGAGCCGGTGCGCCTTCTCCCATAGTTTTCCCATAATTGACTCCTAGCATCACAACTAGAGTCAGCTGTGCTTTTTGTACTTACCATTTCTGCCATTTCCTTATCTGTGGATTCATTCGGGTGCTTTTCTAACCATGATTGTAATGCTCTGTTGGTATTTTGTGCAAAATCATTTTTCTGCAAAGTTTCATCGCTTTTCTTGTGCGCTGATACCCAGTACAAACCAAAATTCAAAAACTTTTACAATGAATAAAACTCTTTTATTTTTAAACAACGCGACCTTGTGACAAGTGCCATTGGCCGAATAAACATATTTTACTAGCAAGTTTGCTGATATAAGACTATACTGACTAGATCTAAGGAGATCACAGGCTGTGATGTCATTGGTTCAAAATGTTTCCTGAATGTTTACGGTCTCTCGACTTGTCACCATCATCCTCTTCTGTAGGCCGTCGTCTTTCTCTCCCATCGTCACCGCTGGTTTGTGGACACTCGACGTAGTTATGTTAAGTTTTCTCACCAGTTTGGGACTTCCAGAGTGCAAATTACGTCTCAGTTTCACATAGGTTGGTGTCAGACTTTTTGGTTTTGGAAAGTTTTCCTCGTCGGGAATTACATCTGGCCAATGTCGGCTGTTTGATTCTCCTCCCTCCGTCTGCCGCTTCACTTTATCGCTCAGTTCTTTCCCGCCGCCATCTGTCGTCGACACTAGCACACACTCCTTTACTGGTTGAGTCTCTTTGACCAAGTCACATGACGAGTCACGTGACTGTTCTGTTGCCTGAGATCTTGACAAGTGTACCAGTACGGGGTTATGATCTGGGTCATTGAGTCTGTAATGTTCACAGTCTACTTTCTCTGCCTCAATACCATCTGGTAGAGATGGTAACCTAAAGGTCAGTAGTGCTGAGGCTAGAGGGTAGACCATGATATTCTCGCTGTTCTTTAGTGAAAGCTGTATCTGAGCACCGGTCAGTTCCGTCAGAAAGAAATAACAGAAATCCTCTCGTACTTTGGTCGGCTCAATCCGCAACAATGTTTTGTAGAAGTTGACCATTTGTTCCTGGCTGTGCGTGAACAAATGGACTCGCACGGTCGGTTTTCCGAAGTGCATGGATCGGATGGAGAACAGTGGGAGATCTTTATGCAACTCGTAATACTCCTGTCTGACGTGCATTTTACGAGACGAGTTTTGGGCAGCGTTAATTTCTGTGACATGATGGAACTTCCACGGAACTTGACGGAACACTTGATGAGAGTTGTTGTCAATTTTATCACCTTGGCAACCAGAGTCCAATTCAAAGACAACCACTGCGATAGCCTGAGTGAAGATCATATCTGCCCGTACTTTGGACATCCTCTGCTGCTTCAATTTTTCTATCTCATCCTAAAAGGCAGCACGTAAGTAAATGTTACCAACAAAAAATGAGCTTGTAATTCAATGTTGTCAACTAAAAAACGCAATCGATTGCATTGCATACATCTGCCATACCTGCTGATGCTGCGGTTTCTGTATCACCTTGTCCAGTGCTATAATCCGCTCGCTCTCCTCTTGATTCTTCAGCACCGAGTTTAAGGCGTTCACTAGTTTGTCTTTGCCGGTAGCTGGCAAACTGACGCGAACGGCCAACCTCACGCTGTTATCACTCGCCATGTCAGCAAGCTGTCTGCATCTCTGAATGAATAAAACTTCTATAATTGATAGGGGATACAAACCCCAACAGCTGGAATACGAAACCGCCTACAAATGAAGCAAATGCTGTGTAGCTGTTGCATTTGTAGACTGAAACAAAGCCTCATAGAAATAATGAAGCTTGCTCAGAACAAAACCGCCTCTAATAGCCCGATCATTATTGTTATTACGAGAGAGTGGAGAAACAGTCAATAACAACAGCCATGTCAACGTACATCCAAGGGCAACTGCAAGCACCTGCCAGACCAAAAAATCTCTCAGTGGATTAGACCACAGACAAAGACAATGGTCAGTCTCGTGGCCATACAAGTACTTCAATGATTAATTAAACATCAGCACCTCCTGATGAGTCAGTTTGTACGACCAGTTTGACACGCACTCTCTGAAAGACACCTCCCCAGAGAGGATATTACGGTATCTGTAAGGCGTACAATACCTGAGCCAGTATCATCGCCAGTATCATAATCAGTTAATAGTTACGCTTCTCTGAAGCACTCGCTCAGCGTCACAACATCCCCCAACAGCAGAACACTGACAACACTCCATCTCCAAGCCTTGACAGCGAGTCAGCCAACTCAACCCTTGTTATTGCTTCAATACTATACAAACCAAGTTGAAGCTGTGTCGACATCAACAACCTGCAAGCACTACCACCACAGACATGCTGCCTCTACTTGCTTATGTCTCTACGCTAAGCCATGGTACCTGTCCATGACGATAGCATGGCCAATGCCTGACAGACGCTGAGAAGATTGCAACTTACCAACTTCAACTCTCAGAGATGTCTGAATTCTACACAAAACTTCCATTCGACTGGCGCTCAGCACTTCATAACAGCAGAGTTCCTAGCAACCTATAACCATTCTTATCTAGCTTTAGCAATGAAGCAAAACCAATCAAGCTCAGCTGATAGGGGGCACTTCTAAGTCGCTTAGCTCAGCTTGATTACTGATTGATGCAAGCTGAGGTGATTACAGCATAGCGCCGGCAGCAGTGGCGGTGGCGGCAGCGATGGTTAGCTGTTGTTGACATCAACTTGAGTCTGTTGTATATGGTGTGTGTAATAGCAGCATATGACTATAACGATATGTCAGTGTCTCTCCCCTTTTCTAACTGAGCACCAACGTTTTAATTCATCCTTTCACAGCTCTCCTGGCCTGGTACGTTGGCACAGAACTCAACTGAACTGACCAGGTGATGAAGCCACTACATGTATATGTTGTGAATGTCGCCGGAGGCTAGTACTGTATGGATGCCCTGCAGAGTGTAAAAGCCCAAAGAATTCTAAGCACCACCATAGATTTTATCTCCCTCCCTCCCTCCCTCCCTTCCTCTTGCGTCTCTTTACACCTCACTTTCATGCATCAGCTCAAGAAACAACAAACAAATCCAACAGTTTACTACTTACCAGTCCATGGATGAAGCGTAGCGTGTGCGTGTGTGAATGTACGACTCAGGAATTTTACACGGAAAGCAAATTCAATTTCCCTAACCTTTACAATACTGCTGTCAGGCTTATTGATTTCTATAAGACAAGCCCAACAGCTTCAATGAGCAGCACCAACGACAACCGCTGTCAATAAACAGGGCTGAAAAGATTACTCGTGTGGCTCACCTGGATGAAAGGAGGAGTGACATTGATTAGGCCAGCGACTGATTTTGCCAATATTTGAACTCGTCTAGGGCGGATATTCATTGGTGTATTAGGTATCCCTTTCATTAGGTCAGCCTGAACATATTTGATTGGGGCTGAACCCAACGCGTTCTATGACATGCTTGTTTGCGGACAAAGGAGTTACGTGACGATCAAATTAGTAGGCAATGCATCCACTCGTGGAACACTTAGGCACTTTTTAACTCTGCCACTGACACTCTTGACTCCAATAATGATTCTCTGTCTCTCTTTTCGTCCGTAATTCTCAAAACTCAGTTTCACTGAAGAAAGAAACCATAGTTTGATGCTCTACCCATCGATTTCTGAAAGAATGAGTGTCTTTACTTTGTAAATAATACTGCCGATATCGTTATATATACATGTACATGGTAATGTTAGTAATAGAAACTATTGGCATCGTATGTACATGTATGTGTCCGAGGAGCTGGGGAAGTCAGGTTCCATGGCAGCAGCAGCATCAAGTTTGTTATCATTCTCACACGCTGTCGAGTTGAACATGCCTGAAATGATACCTATAGACTAGCAGAACGGAATGGCAGAGTACAGCGGCTGCATGGCTACAATGCCAACCTAGGTCGTATTTGTCCTCGCTGTCAGAGTTGTCTCCCCTCAGCAGGGTGTGGCTGTTGAGCTTTGTCTTGATGCAGGACACGTAGCGCGTACAGAAGTCCATGCACAGCTCGCTGACTTTCTCTAGTTCAAGAAGGTGAATTCGCATAACCATCTGCATAACCAACAGCATTGAATTAAATTCAACAGAAACCGTAATACACTTCAGAGCCAGGAATAGCAGCTAATATCAACCAAACAATCGTTTTTGTACAGAAAAATCCTTCAGTAAAGCAGCATTTTCGAATTGCTGACGGAGAACTCATGTAAAGCCTGGTTGCCAGATCGTAGTGTACCGTTGCTGGAATCAAATGTAGGTCATTGTCATTGCCATTGCCATTGGCGGGCATTACGAATAGAAATGGACCAGTGACCTAACTCTTTGGTCTGTTACTGACAGTTTTCCAGGCATGGTCTCCATATGGCTGCATGCATAAACTATCTGGAAGCTAACCACAACTCCGATTTATACTTTTTCTGATTCACCGTTTTTAACACGTACATGTGCCTCTCGTATAAAAACGTACTGCGCATGGAAATCTTCCCCTTGTTATGTCTCCACTCGTATGATCATGATCACCGTCTGCTCCAATACAGTCTAGAAACATCTAGAAAACTCATTCTTTATCTCAATCGATGGGGGATGCTGACAGCATTAACATTTCGTATGGAGTTGTTCTCTCCATGTCTGTTCTGGCCTGTACAAGAAACCTGGGTGAAAAGTATTGTCGGTGAAAAGCTCCTACCCTACCCCTTCAGCGTAGCAAGCTCTAACTGGTGAACCATGAGAGATCATTAGAAAACCAATGATGTCAATTTTGACCTTAAACACTGGCGTCTGAAATACTCGAGTCTCCAGAGAAATCTGGGAGGCTTGACAGGTATGATACTGAACTGAAGACAGCTATATATTAATAAAAGCAGCACATCTGCTGCAGCAGAGTGGCTGATTTTTACATCACAATCAAACTCAAGCACAAGCTCACTAACAAGTCAAGACTTCTCTGCTCTCGTACTACTCAGTTCACGAATGAGTCTAAATGCTTTTGACAAACGTGCTAAGAGCGGCGAAAGAGGGAATATTTCTCAAGACATGTCTCAAAACTTCATCCCTGCCAGGAAAAGCTCGTAGAGGTTAGTTTTGCGCTGTGAAACTGATCTTCTATTCTGTGATAAAAGTACGATATCACCTGTAGTGTTGTCTTACTTGCAGCTCACAACACAGCATCCTAGAGGTCGGATGCTAGGATCTGCTGACAGTATCGTACTCCTCTGCGATATGATCAAGTTTGCTGGAGCGAAGAACTGCATAGATATAGGTATTGCCACACTACCAGATGGCTTCCCCGATATCAGAGATCCTCGACCGAGGATGTCTGTCAATATCCTACTATTCACTGTCTGATGTTAGGATTCTCAAGCTATTTGGTTCTACGGGTTCTCTGTTGCAGGAGTGTTTACTGGATACAGCTCGCTGTCATGGGCTCTCACTATCCCTGATGACGGCAAAGTTATCGCGTGCGACATATCTGCTGAGTTCCCTAAAGTGGGAATGCCTCTTTGGAAGGAGGCTGGAGTGGACCAGAAGATCGATTTGCGTATAGCGCCTGCCACTCAGACGTTGCGTGAGTTGTTGACACAGCTTACTGCTGACCAGTCTAATATTTTCCACATCTTAACTGAAACCTGCGGTTGGTTTTGCTATCTGCCTGTGCTGGATAAAGGTACCAGAATTGTGGGAAACTCCTCACTATCACACCAGCCCCTCCATTTCAGAATCTATGCTAGACAACGGCGAATCTGGAACATACGACTTTATCTTCATCGACGCCGACAAAACCGGGTATGATGATTACTATGAACTGGGACTGAAGCTCCTCAGAAAGGATGGCGTTATCGCCGTGGACAACGTGAGAAATATTGATTACGCAATACCTTGTGAGAGCCTGCATAATAATATTTACATGAGTTTTTATCTGTCACAGTGCTGGTGGTCTGGTCACGTTTTGAACACGTCCACGCCAGATGAGGAGACGGTTTGTATTCAGAATCTCAATGACAAGATCATGAAAGACGAACGCATCACCCCAGTGCTCAAAGATGTTGCCAATGGTGTCTTTATCATTGGAAAGAGGAAAAAATATTGGAGATGTTGTAACATCATTGTTATGTAATATTATTGTTATGTAATATCATTGTTATGTTGATTGTTGCCAGTGAGTATTGCCATTGGCAATTGGCAATTGTATATACTATATTACAAATTATAACTATATCATCCTATCGTTCACTATATCGCTACATCGCTACATCGCTATATCGCTATATCGCTATATCGCTATATCGCTATATCGTTTTACGCAGTTGCTGCTGACCCTAGTCGTCCAGCCTCGTAAAACATGACTTCAGATGGAAATGAGTGAGATTATGTCTCAGTGCAGGCTGCACAAACCAGTTAGACTAGAAGGTGATACTTACAGTATTGCTGAGTATGTTGTTCCATTAATAGTACATGTACACCATTAATAAAAGTAAAATATAGTTACAATAAAAGATGCGTGAGAAGTAGAAGTAGAAGAGCAGAGTGGTTTGTGACTGTACTGCTCGAAGATCTATTGTAGACTGCCCCTTGTGTGCCACATGTGGTTAAGGTTCCATTTGACTATTCATGTCCAGTCAGGTAGGAGTGTGGAAGCGGCACTGCTAGTTTGCCTTCGATGCTCTCCTGAGCCGACGCCCTCTTACAGATCTTACTTCTGGTTCTGTAATGGTGACTAGCCACCCTCCTCACCGGTGCCCATAGGACATGGTGGGTAGCTGGTTTGTTCACCAACAACCTGTCCCTGCGGCAGGTGGTACTGGGTTTACAGGTCACCAGTAGTACGTCCAAGAGACCTGACCTGACCAGCAAGGCCAGAGAGAAGGTTGGAAGTTGTGTCTTTCCTTGTGGTATTCCAGTCATTCATTACATTCATCACATTGAGTGCCGGTAACTTATGAAACCTTTGTAAATTAAGAATCATTGACTCGCTCCTGGACCCCTCCTTCCCTCCACCCATCCCCTCCACCAGTCCCCTCCATACTTTCCCTCTATCCCTCTGTCTCTCATTCCCTATACTCTTGCAATAATGCGTACACTTCTACAATGTGTCAAAGACAAATTGAGTTTCTGAATGTTCTCTTACAAAGCATAATGAATGAATTAATGTTAATGATAAGCTAAACTACATGTGAATTGGATTCGTCGTTGGAGACTCGCAATAAAAAGTAGGAGAACGCAACTCCATTCCAGAATATATTAGTACGCGAGCGTTGCTCGAGTATTCCCCAAATAGCAACCTAAATATATTTTGTCGAGTATTATCGAAATAAACTATATGTGAAATAACAAAATATTTATTAATTTCCTCAAATTTTACCAAATTCACATCTAGTTGAGGAAAGTTCCGCAGATAAATTAATCATCGATAGAAGTCTTCCGGATATTTGAGACGGAGTGTTCCTTCATCACTTGGGTTTTCGAGGTTACTAGTTCGAACTAGCCTACATCATGTCTAAGCTTACATGGAGTGTGAAGAATGGTGATGTGAATGAAGTAAAAAGTATTGTCGAGAATGTAAGTTCTCATTCGATGATCTTATTGAGCGTAAAAGGCAGATATTGATAGAAAATTTTCTGTAGATTATCTGGCTCTCAGTGTACATGTGTACGCAGACAAGCACGTACATCGATGTCTCTGGTGTACTGGGTTCCTTACCCTGGTTTTATTTGACCCCAGGTTGATTGTTCTTTAAATTTTGGTGTAGGGAGCAGATGTGAACGAGATGTCAGATGGGCGATACCCACTTCATTTTGCCGCTGATTATGGACAAACTGATGTCCTGATATATCTACTCTCCAAAGGAGCCAATGTGAACGTAAGAATACGAGCATTTTCCATATGCCACTCCTTTACTATCATAGTTACCGACCATTTAATACATAACGCTATCACATTCGTTGGGCATACACTTCATTATTCAGTCAATGATTCGTTCATTTGCTCTTCACTGCTTCCATATCAATCTAGGCTCCTGACAAATATGGAATCACTCCTTTGTTAACTGCCATATTCGAAGGACATGAAAGCTGCGTTGAAGCATTGTTAGCCAAGGTAAGTACCATCTCTTATTAAATGACAGAAAAAAATCGGAACCTCCGGGTGATAGATTCTTTTGGTTTTTTTAGGGAGCCGATAAGTCATTAAAGCATGATGGTAAGTCATACTATGAGTTTGCTGAGACTGATACTATGAAGTCACTGTTGAAATAGTCAATTTATCTGTCGAATTTACAATTGCAATGAGATGGTGCAGATGTTAAGAAAGTAAGAAACTTCACACAACTTGAATTGCCACCATATTGAAACCCTATATGACTATTTTTATTCCAGTTTATCAACTGCTTTTATAACGTAGTTACAAGCTGTAATTTATTCGATAGAGTGGTAAAAATATCGTGGAGGAATGTGTAGTCTGTAAATATATAATAAAGCTCTGTTTGAATACTATGAAAGCAGGGGTTCTCTGTGAGCAGACTTTGGAGCTTGGCCGAGCTTCCATTACAGCAAAACGTAATAAATTTGAGCAATTTTTTGAGCAAATTTTCCTGGCTGATTTAGACAGCTTTTTTCGTCCTCTGCTTTCTTGGTATTGGTAAGGCGAGTTCTTCGACTCTTGGTGTAATCTGCGCGTGCCTCGCCGCCTTCGACACGATGTAAGGATCGAACTCCTCCTCTACAACACGGTTTCTGCTGCGCGGGCGAGCCAGCTGACACACTCTCAATGAGGCATTCGCCGTCAGTGTCTTGCTATCAATATCCCATCTGTTGGAGTATAAAACTGGTATGATAATTTGGAACATGAGACGAATATTCGAGAGCGTGATAGACGGTGTTGACCATAGATGACAAGTTTTGGGATAGAAAATACTGGAGGTTCAGTTTTTCTGAACTTTGAGAAGCCCTAGCTTAGAACCCCTACAGCTAAGATCCTGTCATATTTGAGCTCGGCTCAGTAAGATATAACCAATCATAACTTAATAAATTTTTGCAGCTAGAATACTGGAGGCTCCTGGGAAATACGGGGAAACTTGTCATGTATGCCGTTGACTATCGATCAATAGGGTGACAGTCTCCCAGAGGTGTTGGCTCACCTGATTGGTCTCTCTGGTCTGAAGCCGGCGCTGACATTCTTATGCTCGGCGAGGGATTCTACCCTTGGGGTCGCTGACGCTTTCATTGCAGCTGCGCTGACGGGTTGAGGCAGCGATGTATAGAACATCTGCTCGTTTGGCCAGCCTCCTTTCTTGTCCCACAATTCCGTCTTCGATCTAAAATTTACCAGTAATCACTCATATGCCACATAACTGTCAACCACGAAGATTTCATCCAATGGCATTAGTAATTTTAGATAGATTGTAAACCAGTTTCTAAACCTAGCTCCCCACTGGTAGAGACATGGCTCAAATCAAACAATGTAGACTGGACTACTTTCACAAGGGGTATTTGTGCAAATGTCCATAATCGCAAAAGATATGATCACAAAACTCTCAATGTCAAATGGTTACCTACTGAAGATAGTAGTGATGAATTTCGCAGAAACGTTTCGATCACAAACATTCTTCAGTGAAGTTTACTAGCCTGTATGTTATGATATTACATATATTTTCCAGCACCAAGTGCTTCGGTCTACAGCATGTCACAGTTTTCATTGCGAACAGAGTAGAAAATAGTTGAAGTTTCACTCCTCAAGGAATAGTATGTGTAATAGTTGGCGGTATATGGGAGTTATCATACCTCGCTAGTTCTTGCAGCCTGGGAGTGGCCTCTGCTGTTGGCTTAGCTATCATTGGCAGCAGACGGTCGTACTGGTATTCGTTGTGGGTATTCTTGTGCGCGGACAGTGCCTGCACGCGTGCACTGGCCGCTGGTATACCGTCACCTTTTGTTGGTTTTATTTCTCGGTAGAATGGCTCTTGATTGATATGAAACTCTCGGTCCCTATGATTGGACAACATAACTTATCGAACCCTGTGATTGGATAGTACAACTTCTCAAACCCTGTGATTGGACAGTGTAGCTTATCGATCACTATCTATGATTGATTTATTGATGAGTCATAAAATGGCCTGATATTTACTGTAAATCTGCGTTTATTTGCACTTACCGGTTGAATTTGAAGGTTGATACAAGATTTCTGCTTTTCGACAGGATCTCTAGCCTTGGGGTCATTGCTGCGGGCAAAAGTTAAATGGATTTTATCAATTAGTAAGCGCATTAGTAGTACCAATTTGGCATCCATATAAGAAAATTGTCAACTGTGTTTGTGAATGCCATATACTGTAGACTGGAATTATTTTGCACTGAAAAATATTTGCGAAAATGCCAGGAAACCATGATGGAAAAATGTTTGCGATTGAAAAATTTTTGTGAAAATTCATCACAACTATAATCACTATATAACCATTGAACTTTTTTGCGATCAGATTTTTTGCAATTTCCAACATTCACAAATCTTCGCAAAGAAATTCCGTCGCAAATAAATTCCACTCTACAGTAATCGCTTTTTGCTTTTTGCCAATCTACTTCTGTTGAAGGCTCATTTATTTATGAGAGCAATTTTGTCTGGACAGCTCGGCTGCTCCGTCTCCGGCAGTCAGTGAATACAGACAGCGCAGCCTACTGTAGAACCAGATTAATCAGCAATAGAAAGGTTTGCATTTTCTTCAAACTCATCAAGAAATGAAAATGATAGCAATCTAACAATAGCGATCCCATAAATGAGAAGACAACTCTCACATAAGGTAATGTAGTGATAACGTAATAAGATCAATGGTTGCTCGTTATTTTCGCTATGGTGAGATCTGGTTCTACCGTATCAGCGTTGTTCAGCTGTTATAGCCACTCCTCTATCAACCCGAGGGAGACACTGGTTAATAGAGGAGTTGTATTCTCTTCCTATATTAGATCATACGTACCCATAACAGTGGGTGGTCTGAGTGGTTGTCTCTCTACCCAATACACAGATCGCCTGTAAGAGTAGAGTACAGGTGTGAGGTGCACCTAATACATTGCAGCAGCCTGGGGGCTGGTCACTAATCGTCTTTGATTCCACTGCACTCAACTCTTTGTCACTATGTGCTGCCTTTATTTCTGTTATTATTCTAACTTGTTCAATAGTTTATGTACACACAAGCAAACGGCAGCCTCATTAAGCTCAAAATTCATCAAAGTGCCCCAAAGCCAATGGTGGCATGAAATTCAAGAATCTCTGACAGCCGTTGAGATGGAGGGAAGGAGAGTCAATGGCTGATGAGATGTGTTGCAAATATTGATTACGTATCAGTTACGAGTTCCCTATCAGTTGTGGCCATAAAAAATTTTTGCTCTGTTATGTAATGATTTCTATAAACTATTCCCAAATATTGCAATGTAACACAGTCTAGGTGTAGAAGCGGTCGCCTATTGAGTTCATATTATCCTCAGCTCTGAGCAAAATATAGATGTAGATGTAGATGTAGATGTAGATGTAGATATAGCTCGTCTTCCCTCTCACAACCCCTTTGACTCCCTCCCCCTCTCCTCTGATCCCCCTCCCCTCTAATGACCTTCCTCTCTTTCCCTCTCCTTCTCTACCCTCCTCTCTGTCTGTTCCCTTCTCTCCCCTCCTCTCTTTCCTTCCCCTTTCCCTACCCTCTCTCCTTCTCTTCCATCTCCCTTCTTCCCTCTCCCTTCTTCCCTCTCCATTCTTCCCTCTCCCTCCTTCCCTCTCCCTTCTTCCCTCTCCATTCTTCCCTCACCCTTTCCCCTCTCTCCTTCTCCAACACTCATCATCCCACACTCTTAATACCAATCCCTTCTTCCCTCACCCTTTTTCCCACACACTTCAATACACTCTCTAAATCAC
>ERZ1740065.1930-NODE-1930-length-12733-cov-12.291292_pt1 | contig 12733 bp, 11 predicted proteins | sample MGYA00581738_ERZ1740065 | MGnify/ENA primary metagenome ERZ1740065 (study PRJEB43018, sample SAMN04849749) | marine metagenome | isolation source: floating plastic debris | place: Pacific Ocean | collected 2008-09-01 | study: EMG produced TPA metagenomics... | reverse complement strand
ATCAAATTAGTATGTGTACATGCGAATTGCTGGTGATGGCGCTCTTTTTTTAAGTATGATATCGTGAGCTACTAAAGGGCAAGGACAAGTTGTATGGTACATCTGTACTGTGTTATCAGTAGAGATATGTTAGCTCGTGTTAACTAATTTCACATGTCGTGATTTGGTTCCGCTTTACTGCAGTATGCCATAACCTATCTCTAATAGTAACTGTAAATCACCTTGATCGCCTGATTACAACAAGATACAGCCCTGTTTCTGAGACATCCCTGAGATTCACTTCACCATAGACAGCCAACAACTCACACAACCATCTCTACTGGTCATTAACTCTATTATTGCATGACATGATGACCCTGGTTGTCCTTCAGATGGCTGGTTATTTCAAGACGAAGAGGCACTAACAATCGAAGTGTAATTTTTCTTGTAGTGGAGATCAATCAGAGGTCTGTGGCGGGTCCCGGGCAAACAAGTTTACTATGTCAAAGGCAGCATAGAATGAGTGCCCACGATACATGGATCTCATTTATCAGCTAATGCTTGATTGTTGAATGTTTACAGCAAACGTTTTCATGACGAGAACCACATTGCAGAGCAGATATGTTGATGAATTTACCCTAGAAGGGCCTCTCAACATATCGTCATTCATTTCTCAAGGCCGATCACACTGGAGACAAAGCTTTTATGGTGACTGATGTAGTAGAATTTGAAGTTGTTGGCAGAATATTAGGCCAGCCTTACTAGCTTCTATAGGCTGCTATTATGGTCAGAGTATATCAGAATGTCATGTTACATATATTTACATAGCCGGATACATACATTGTAAAGCGTTGACAGCATAAATTAATGAGACATTCTCCCTGCTAAAAAAGGCTATCCATATAGAAAACTAATCAACAAAATTAAATGATATTCAGTCGTAGAAACCAGTATGAAAAACATTGAATAGTAGGTACAAGAGGACGATGGCATTCTAGGAGTGGGTGGGGAGCACAGTAAATGAGGAGTGGCTAGATTCTATCAGACGTATCACTGCTACGTCTTCTTGCCTCCGTCGATCGAGTTCGACATCACCTGCTGCAGGACCTACAAGACACATGTACACTGCTAGAGGAACTGATCCGTACCAATCAAGGTTATCAGGTGCTCTATATATCCCCACTTCAACTCACGCGCCACAAGGCTCTATAGTCATACACCTCCATTTCTCTCAGCCAGACACACGCAGACAGTGTATCAAAATATGCAAGTTTTAGGGATCTGATGTTCATATAGCTTGAGTCAAATGGCCATTGAGGGTGGTGGACGCGTCATGGCATGGAGGAGAGGGCGGTGGTGCAAATGAGTTAGGAGTTATCTCCTCTTACCTGATTGCTCGCTAGGGAGACGGGTATTGTGATGTACTGAGGAGTTGCTGACCCGTTAGCAGGCGTGGCAGATGCCGAGCCGTTGAGGCTCTGTATACTCTGCGCGCTGACTAGATTCACAAACGGAGGAAAGTCTAAGGAGCCGATGGCAGCTGTGGGAGCGTACACGAGCGTCTGTGCGGGGGTCGTCTGGTACACAACTTGGCCTCCTGCTGTATTCGCTCCTGAAAATTAGAATAAAAATTTCAGAGCCAAATACCCGTTGGCTTATTACTCATAACTCGAGTGAGATACTGGATGAACAATGAGAAAACAACTCCAAATATAAAAGACCAACTAATAAAATAGATTTGTGTAACATTCCACAACTAGTCCGGTACTCATTTGATATGAACACGATTAAAATCTCTGTCAATCATCAACTTCAAGCTCAGTACTGCCAACTAAATTGCATGAAATATTGCTCATGGATTTTTGAACAAAAAGATCTACTTTAACATAAAATCTATACTTGAAGTTGTGTTCCCTTATCAAATTGGCACGAAGTTTGAGGGTAGAGATGGCAATCATAGTAAACGCAGCCTTATGATTGGCCTGAGAGACAGCAGAGAGTTTCATTGAGTACCTTGGAGGACAGTAGCCGTCTGTGGCACACCAGTTCCACCACTAGACGAACGAGGTGGCGGTATGACTATCTGCTGCATTTGTAACGCAGCCGGCGAGCTCTGATTGGTCACTTGTTGCACCACCTGCTGCGATGACAGTGTCGGTTCGTGTTCTCTCAGCTGCTGCTGCAGCTGTAGGTGGTTCTGTATTTGTATCTGCTGCTCCTGCTGCTGCTGCTCGAGACGACGAATCTGCTCGCGCTGCTGCTGGATTTGCAGCTGGGCGTCTGAGTCGTCCTCGAGCTGTGATGCCGCACTCCTCGCTGACTGCTGACTGCCAGTGACCAGCAGCTGTCCCGGACCGCCTGCAGATCAGTGAATGACTCAGTAAGCGACGTGTACCAAGGCGATGTAGGGGACGCTTTGCTGACTTACCCTGCACCACCATTGAATTACTCTGAGGCACCTGCATGGTGAGGTTGGTGGCTTTGCTGACCGTGCCGTCACTGTTTGATGTGGGAGGTATTATTGTGTTGTAGTTGAATGTGGCGCCCGACAGGCTAACGGCTGACGATTGGTTCTGTGACAGCACAGCAGCAGAGACGTTCACATCATTGGCAGCATTCGACGTGAGACTGGCCGCAAGCAAAGCAGCAGACCCAGTGAGGCCCTACAAGGTGACGGACAAGCTTGGCATTATTTGCTCACTGACGACATTTTTATGAACGATAATGCATGACTCTTTCCGTCCATGTTTGACCTATATCGGCGAAGTCGATGCGACTGAATCGCTGAGACACTGACCTCTGACGAGCGATCCACTTCCTCTTCATTGACAGGATAGCTGAGCTCCGTCTCCTCAAATCCGTTCGGGTTCATGCGCCGATCGTTCTCTACCTCTCTCGCGGTAACGAGACCCGTCTCAGGCGAGTTTAGACAGGTCTGGATCAGAGCCTAAATCATATAAGTATAGAAATCAAGCCGAAGCCTAGCACTACTCCCACTGCTAGTTACGACAGCTGGCCTTGTTCTCTTAATTGCAGCTATTCTCTGCAGAAAATAAGTGATTGGATGCAATCTAGAGAATGGCAGCCTGCCTTGGTATTTGCATAGTTGAATTGTTCAACCAGGTACCAAAAAATTCATCCGAGAGTCACGGACATCACTAACTAAAACACTCTGTCACACTAAAACTACCGTCAATCACTAATCTCGAGGAGTTGTCCTTTCCTGACAATCCCAGTGAACAAGGAAGCTGTATCAACAAAAACTATTTGGACTACCTGACACAAACAGTAGAATGAGATCTAAGTTACTAGATAACGAGTCAACCTAGAGCTAGGGTATACCAGGAAGAGATGGGTTACTGTCTGCAAGCTATCCTTGTCCATTGACGATATAAAGTTCCCAAACGTCCAGAAATGCCTCCACCCTTATAGTAGCAGTTACGGACTACACAAACTCATACAGCAGATACAGCAGATAGATATCATATTAAACATATCTCGGGTCGTTAACGAATATGAACACTTATCCAAGTTATTTTTCCGACCAGCTGAGCTCACCTTGCCACTCTCACTGGTGATCATCGGCTGGAGCTTCTTGGTAGCAAAAGTGTAAACATGGCCGGTCTCGCTGGCTACCAGCAGCATGACTTGTGTGCCTGTCAACGTGGACAACTCATACGCCTGCAAACCGAGCGATAAGTCTAAAAGGTTTTATCTTGGCTGAAGAAATGAAGAGTTAGCTGGGTAGAGCAGGCCATTCAGCATCAGATAGACACATTGAATGACACACGTAAGCTACCAACCTTTTTCATTATGCCAGTTTTTCTTTTGCTAAAGGTTGTGTACCGTCGCAGCTTGTTACTAATGAGCTGCATTTTCACCCTCACCCGTCCTCTCGTTTTCTTCCCATATTTTGGTTTAGGCTCTCCTTCACTGCCACTGTCAGAGAGCTCACCATCTTGAACCGGTTGATTGAAGCTGGATAGAGGATCTGTGAACGTTATCTCGCTGCCAGATTGGACTCCAGATGGCTGAGTGTTACGCTGTAGAGACTTCTGCTGCTGGATAGTTTCTATATCCGAAAATGGACTCTCATTAGATGAGAAGACGCAGCTAGCCATAATGAAACCAAAACCCCTTACACTCAAATCCAAATATGACTAGAGTTTCCAAATGCATAGTTAGCATCTAGAAATGGGAGGCGTTGCAAGACTCGGCTAACATTTGCAGCCTCTTGATTCGTCAGACTTCAGTTTCGCTTTATCGTTAGAGCCGTTCGTCGACGTATCGAATTACAGGCGGATGACTCAATAGAACTACGCGAAGGATTTCTCACACGAGCACAGAGAATTGCATCGTGTATTTTACTTTAAGTACATGATAAACGATGTAAAACTTCGTGAGTTTACCCAAATCAAATTTATATGAGCGTTTTGTAGAGCAAATCCTTAGATTTTCCAAGGAAAGAAAAAAGCGTTGTAATACATCATGACGGCCAGACTTTGTAATGGCGGTGACCATATATGGAGAAGAAAGCTATATTCGGATTAGCGATCCTTTTATGGGAATCAGACAACATAACCACGTGTATATACGTTGGTATCCTACTCTTCAAAGTGACCCACGCTTTGATTGTAGATGGTTGTTTGTGTGTACTCACCATTTACTGTAGATTCTAGCACTATAGGGTGTGTGACAAGTTTAGAGCTGTCCATCACAATGATATATAAAATACACACTGAAACTACTACTACTCGTGGCGAAAATGCGAAGTCGGCATCGATCTTGTTGTTCGGATTTCCTCAGACTATTTTCCCCCTAGTGACAATATCAAGAGCGCACAACTCCCCGTATGGTACCGAAATCGAGGTAGCCGGCGAGTAGTGTGAAGTCACTTGTTTTCACAGGCTTCCTCTTTCTCACATTCGAAGGAAGCTGAAATATATCGTAGTTGTATCTCTAGCGTGTGTACATCATTGTAAGAGACAGTAGTTGGCAGCTTAGAGATTAGATTAGTTCAGTTCAGTTGGAGCTTCGAGTAGAGTAGTTTTGATTATGCAATGATCGATTACGATTACTGTGCTGTTTCTATCGCTTCAACCATAGGCTAGTAGGCAATCTATGATTTTATTGGTTCAGTCATCGAAAAGATGTCATGAGTGTGTCAAATCAGTACGCTTTCATCTTCAGACTACAATCTTGTTCTCCTATGCTATAGTAAGCTGATTGGGCAAGTGAGGACAACTCCCTTTGATAAATATAATATATATCATAACTTGTCATCCATGCTAAAATGGCTCATAGATTTTCCTTCCCGTTTTCCAGCATCAGTCCTCTTGGTGATGATATATTTTGTGGAAGGTTTTCTTTTTTATTTTGTTACGTTTGGTTCAGCTTTATCTCCAATGTTTGGGGAACAAATTAGGGTTTTCACGAAGCTTATTATGCTTATGGTACTGGTGGGCAGGAGTCTATCAATGTCTATAGATAGGGTGAAATGACATTATGATGAGACAGTTCATGAACTCTCTCTTCCCTCCCTCCCTCCCTCCCTCCCTCCCTCCCTTTCTCAATGCACCCTATTGACAAGAGATCCATCACAATCATGCATGTGACTCGTAGACTGCAAGAAACCAGATGATACTATACCAGTAGACTACTCAAGCATTGAAGCAGAGTCATGCTGAGGAAGACAAACCAATCCAAGTCAGCATTCTATTTGATGATTTACTCATTCATAGCATAGAATTGAGAAAAAGTCAGATTAACTTATCACATGATAAAGGAGACTGTGCAGTCAGGTGGGTATGGAGTATTCCAAGGGGTATTCCAGAATTCATCTACTTATTTTAATGACAGCAGAGAAGCAATCAGTCAATCATAGCAAAATAGAGAGGACCTGTGACTTCTAGTAGCACTCTGTAGATATCAGTGCTGTTATGCCATTCTGTAGAGATCAATGCTGATATGCCACTCTGTAGACATCAATTATACTGTTATATCACTCTGTAGAAGTCAATGTTGTTATGACCGAATACAAACATGCCAGGACTGGTTGCTATTGCCAACGACCATCCAGACATACTGATCCTGGAAACACTCCTCATCTGAAGTTCATTGGGTAGGAAAGCGCCGAATTCCCCAATCTGAGAGCCTGTGAATTAATTATAAAAACATTGAGCAGAATTTCATTCACCTATATTTGATTGACCTATATTTGATTGACCTATATTTGATTGACCTATATTCGATTGACCTATATTTGATTGACCTATATTTCATTCTTCGGCATGTGATACTGTGTAAATGTGGAAATTTTGGAGGTCAAATTGTATGACATTCTCCCAAAATGAGCATGATAGAGAGAAGAAATGTTAGCATTTGTGGATGGTGTCCTTTTCAAAGATGGACTAGAAGTGAAGTACCTCTCCACCGAGATAATCAGCATATATAAAGTCATGAACACAGCTACGATCATAGGATTTCGGATAACTCCCAAAAGTTAAAACTTAGCTGGATTTATCATTAGCGATTGATCTGAAAATCGCTATATTCACTGAATATTTTTCTACCCTAACTGTTTCTGCTTTTACAGTATTTGATTGCGCTGTTTTAATCTCTCTACAGAGGACGAACTGTCACAGGTTGGTAGTTGTCTTCCCTTTCATAATCAACTGACATATATGACTAACGATAGAATCACTCGCAGTAGGTAGGAGAAATACCAACTGATTGTCATAGCAACAGAGTTGCACAGTGCTGCATTTTAATTGAGTTATTCTAAGATTAACTAAGATTAATTGCTCAGAAGATTAATTTTATGCCACAAGATTAATCGTGTGGCTATTTTGAGGATAAAAGTCACTGATAAATCAAAAGTACTATTCTACAAAGATCTGTGAGCAATTACGATAGCATATTTATCTAAGCAACTCAACACGAGTGCAGTTGACTACCACTAATGACCCACCAAAGAAGTTACAGTGATGTCAAAGTCAGCTGCTGCCGCTGGTAGCAATGATAATAAGCGAGTTCGCGACGAGTGACTGTTGTGAATTCTACAGCTCAGAAACTAGTTTGTAGTGACAAGATTAAAATAATATTAATTCAAGATTAAAAAGATTAATCGAGATTCATTATTTTGAAGAAATGCAGCCCTAGTTACAAGAAAACCGCTAGCACAGATGCACTATTGCCTAGAGCGGATGGTCAACTATTGTAAATGAGTAAGTAATATAGCTTCCTAGTAAATTCCACTAAAATGTACCGATTGATTTGACTAAACGTGCCTACCGCACTCAAAGCAATGAGTCTAGTAAACCCAGAATACCAGACATCGAGTAAGTATTTTATGTGACTCACTTCATTTCAGGGTATGCGGATGGAGAAACTTTGTGATGGAATCTTGCTATGGAGATGCTGATGTGATGAGTCTCAACTTTCAGTTTCTGACACGAGGAGTTTTACCGTCCATTCTAGTAGACTTCTGACACCAACTTTTGATGGCTTAACACGAGACTCTATCTAACAGAGAGTGAATACTAAATATGCTGACAATTGACTAGGTTCGCTATCACCATCTATGACTATCCTCTCTCATTCCACGTAGTCTGAACAGTACTCTTGTAACAAGACACAAGTCAGCAGTACACCTAACTCAGTTCTCTAGTGCGGTTCTTCCACAGTTCGTTTCTGACTTGTCACAAAGAAACTGCTCCCTTACCTAGCAGGGAGAGCCACATGTGGCGTGCTTACATCACCAAATCAGGGGTATTACGTTCTCACCAGGAGCACGTTACATGTTCCCCACTATCTGACCGTGATGAGTTACAGCAGGTAATATGTTCCCACAGGAAGTTAAAAAAAAGTATAGCGGATCAAAAATGATTAAATGGAATGACCTATCTAGAGTTATTAAGCAATGCATATAGAAAAAGGTTTTTGGGATCCAGTGATTCCCATTACATGTTCGAGCCATCTGACTGATTCATGACTGATTCACCTAGTTTTGATGGTGTGTGACCAGGGTTTCTACATTGTCCTCTAATAGAATTCCTGGTTACTGATCTTCATATCATCATATCTTCAGGACCTCATTCAAAAAGATCGTGACGAAGTTCTCGAAATGAAAACTATTACATCATTCGAGAAGCGTCGCCGTCTCAATGAGGAAGGTCTTTGCGATAATATTTATGGTGTGGGCGGTAACTGTGACCGGTAACGCGTGCGCGTTGATCTGCTACGGCAGCTCAGCGACGAGAGCACAACTCCTCAGACTCGATGTAAGCACTATTGTGGCGTCCAGCACAAAGGGAGGAGTCAAAATCATCTTGCTGTTCACGGTCCTCTTCCTCTGTCTCTGGAACTAGATTATGTATTGTATACCGAAGCTCATTCTAGGCAACCCTTTTACTCCTGAGGACCATACATAATTCGGGAGTTGGGATTGATTGACATAGATGTAACAGTGCTTCTTGCAAGAACGAATTGTTTATCGGAGTCATCTACTCTTGTAATTTCTATCGACTCCGATTGCCGTTGTTTTTACTCAGATCAACGCGTTGAATGCGTGAACCGGTGGTCAGGGTAGTCTCGTATCACGCCAGTGCAAGGTGCTCCGTCAAACATTATTGACTTCGGTATAGATTGAATAGTTCGACACCATTTTCGTTTTGTGGTACAAATATCCTATATCTGGCATCTCAAAGGATTCATCCACGACTGAATAATGGTAAGGAATTAAATTTAAGACATAACTATATGGATGTTTGCAACGCATTCATGGTCTGGTCGCACCAAATGTTGGTATCGATGGACAAACCAGTACTTGCGAAGTCGCCTTGCGTCATCTCATCTTTACCATTACCAGCGTGTAGATTCGTTCTGCAATAAATCACCACCGTTCCATGCTATACTGTTGACATACTGCTGAATGGTCGACAGCGATCTCATGTTTTTGCTGTCCATCCATCCATGGTGTGGTACGACGTGACTATTACTATCGGTGTCATATGATGTATATGTAGCGACAGCACCTACACTCTTCGGGTTACGATTTCTCTGGGTAGGTCGCTGCTGTACCTAAACTTGAGCCGGTAGTAGAATGACTCGCCAACCGGTGAAATTGGTGCTTAAACCTAAATCCTCAGTAATGGGCTCAGTAAAGAGAATACATAAGTCGTACATAACTTCTCTGAAGTAACTGTTTCACCCGATCTCCTCGATCCACCCTCTGAAGCTCTCGGGTGGTATTTTAGCAAATAGGGTCACCTTTCATGCGTGCAGCAGCATGATCACTGGCATGGTGCTTTTGTTGACGTGTCCGAGTTGCTATTTCCTACCCCCACAGCTGAGTTGCATATCAGAGATCCAAGATCTCTAATGTTATCATAACCTTGGAGAAGCCATACCTCGACCCTCTTCCCCAAGGATTATGAAATATTCGAGCACAGCCTGAATAGTAGACCACAGATGGACACTCGGGATAATCTTTCCACAGCTAGAAATACTGGCGCCTCCAGAAAAAAAACCTGTTGTCCCGTGCTTAGCTGAATCAAGGATTCTACAATCTTTGGCTGAATACTGCAGGAGCTATGGCTTCATCCTGGCAGAGCAGCATGGTCTCCAACCACCTTCACATCTTAAAATACTAAGTCTTTATTCATATCTTCTTTCATTTAGTGTAATATGCTCAAGAAACTTATTTGGTCATGCATCACGTTGATAGACCAGGTTGCATTTCCTGGCGACAGAATCATATACTATAGAAGACACTGTAACTGTACCACCCATTGCTGGCATACCTCAACTCTGATTTCACTGCACCTTTTGAAATTACGAATTACAAACGAAGAATGAGCGAATGAGCTGAAGCGTGAATCAAGAGGGTGTGACCTTGTAGCGGCAAGGTTTATAAGGACTAGCCTTGGCGTTGCTCAGCCACATATCGCTTCTGTCTTCTGCTGAACGCTCTCGTCTAGTCTTTTGGTCTCTCACTCACCCTTCCTCTGGATATGGATACCATTGTTAGTAGCAATGGTACGACCTATGTCAATGGCAATCACACTTCACCATACAAGAATAGTGAATCGACTGCAGCTGCTGCTCTGGTAACGTTCTCTCCAGCTCTTGTCATTCCTCTCTCCTGCTCCCCTCCTCCTATTTCGCTCTCTTTCTACTCGCTCTATCCATAGCAATTCTACGACAGTCAATCCCTTGCTTGTATACTTGTTGACTGTGTCCCACGCCTTATCGCGTACGAATGAATTGTGAGCTCAAGTCCACTCGTAAATATTTAAATAAAGAAGTTGAGGATCACGGTAGCCTGCCAGAGGGTTGTACAAACAAGACATGTTTAGTGGCGACTAGTTTAGCATTTCGCTATCTGCTGTGATAGTAGATCCTGTACTACGTTTCATTGCCTGTTTAGTCGCTCCTGCGGTCGGATTCCATGAGCAGCCTCCATATGAACGAGACATTCAAGTCTCTTACACGCAAGGATGCCGAGACAGCGCTGGCCACCGCTCTCTACCGGCTGCTGCCCACGGCACCTACTAACCAACGAGAGGTGAGTACATTGGAATCAAGATGCTATTCAGTTGAGTTCATCAGGTGTGACGGTGTCTCCTGTTTCCGCAGGTGTTTGAGAGAGAGTTTAAGCTGTTCCAGAGAGTATTTCAGCGATTTCTGTCTGAAGAGGCGGCGATTGAGTGGGAGAAGATCAAGCCTCCCGCTCAAGAGATGGTGAGTGTCTACAGTCCCTGCCCGACGATGGCTATACACACGACTACCCACACCACACCATTTCCTGTCTGTAGATCGTACCGTACAAACAGCTGGACAGTGCCAAGGCAGACCATATGGTGACACTGTTCAACCAAGTAGCTGTCGTGAAACTGAACGGAGGCCTCGGCACCTCCATGGGCTGCAGCGGTCCCAAATCCCTGATCTCTGTTCGAAATGATCTCACCTTCCTCGACCTACACGTGCAGCAAATCGAGGTGGGCTCCCTCCACCACCTCTCATGCCAGGAGGCAGTTGTATATTTCAGCTCTCACCAGAGGGCAGTTGTGTATTTCAGCTCTCATGCCAGGAGGCAGTTGTGTATTTCAGCTCTCACACCAGAGGGCAGTTGTGTATTTCAGCTCTCACCAGAGGGTAGTTGTATATTTCAGCTCTCACCAGAGGGCAGTTGTGTATGCCTCTCGGTGATTTATTAGGTCAGGCTGCTGAGGAATAATAACCAGTGTGACAGCAGACGTGACAGCAGACGTGACAGCAGAGATTCTGTCCAGGATCTCTGCTGTCGCGTCTACAGTTATGCCCAGAGTTCTCCCTCAATCTTATCTATAAAATGATGAGTCTGTAAATTTGTTGCTAAAACCATGGAGGTCTGGGTGGTGCCATCTACTCCTATGTTTCCCACCACTTCCATTGGTCAAAACTAGAGACCCTTCTGGAAGAAAAAAGGAGAGCTCCCCCCATTGGCTATTCCCAGTTTCTCATTCTCAAGATGGCAAACTGGTGTAATCGAATTGTAATTCTCGCCAGTGGCAGTGCCAACATGTATCCTAGAGGCTTGTAAGATATCGCGGTAGGGTCTGACTTATGTTGTTTGAAAATAGTTTGCAAAAATTAGGACACCATTCACGATTTGGCTACTGTTACTGGCGACAGCGTCAGGCAGCTCAGTGTTAGTTACCATGTCATCTACTAGACCTCCCTCTCACGCATGAGACGTGAATCATCGTGTCGCCGTCTATTCTGTTGCAGCGACTGAATCGAAAGTATGGAGTAGACATCCCGCTCGTACTCATGGATTCCTTCAACACTGACGAGGAGATGCAGCAGGTGCTGATCAAGTACGCCAACGTGGAGGTGGATATCCTGCGCTTCCAGCAGACCAAACACCCCAGGGTTAACAAGGAGACCTTACTGCCTATAGTGAAAACCCTGGATATGAGGAATGGCACCGAGGGGTGAGTATGTAGGTCAGGTCTCCACCATCCATCCTCCTTCTGATGGTGATTGTAGTGCAGCCGTTAGTCACGCAGGAGACGGGTGTGAGGCTATGATTTAGGGTGACTGTAATTAGCATTTATGTCGCCTCACTCACTACTGTATACTCAGTAACGGAATGATACTGCAGTTTCTGTTGTGGTAAGGACTGGTATTTCTCTCCGTTTCAGTTGGTGCCCTTCAGGTCACGGCTCCATCTACGAGAGCATCTACCACACTGGTATGCTTGAAAGACTCATCTCCAAAGGAAAAAAGTACATATTTATCTCGAACATCGACAACTTGGGAGCCACCATCGACTCTCGTATCCTTTACAGCTGTCTCCCCATTGCCGTGGCGATTTATCTAGGGGCGGTGGGTGTGTGAGGGCACTACCAGCCTACCTGCCAGGTTACCTGACAGCTTACCTGACAGGTTGAGGTGATAAATCACAGTAATTAGATTCAGTTTTGGACAAACATCCTCCCAACAGAAGCAAGCGGCCTGCGACTATGTGCCTAGACAAGCAGAAGGACATATAGGTTTATGTCCGATCAGTCTCCTCTCTGGTCTTTCAGTCTGTCTGTCTGTCAGTCTGCCTGTCTGTCTGTCAGTCTGTCTGTCTGTCAGTCTGTCTGTCTGTCTGTCAGTCTGTCTGTCTGTCTGTCTGTCTGTATGTCTGTATGTATGTATGTATGTAACTATGTATGTATGTATGTATGTAAGAATATATGTATATATTAATGTATTTATGTAA
>ERZ1740065.1929-NODE-1929-length-12737-cov-11.870998_pt1 | contig 12737 bp, 5 predicted proteins | sample MGYA00581738_ERZ1740065 | MGnify/ENA primary metagenome ERZ1740065 (study PRJEB43018, sample SAMN04849749) | marine metagenome | isolation source: floating plastic debris | place: Pacific Ocean | collected 2008-09-01 | study: EMG produced TPA metagenomics... | reverse complement strand
AGAGAGGTCATCAAGCAATCAACACTTCCATTTCTCACGGTCATTAGTAAATATGTAAAGCGAGATTAACTTAAGATTAACTGAGGCTAAATCTATTTTGTCTCAAGATCGATTAAAGACACAGGCAGCCGTAACTTGATACATTATTTTGCTTTGAAAAGCAGATAACATGAAAGTCATTCCCAGGACTCAGCCTGAGCAATATTAATGTTGAAGGTAGAATGCACGCCCCACTATGAGAGGTAGCCCCTCCTGTTCAGCCACAACAACCTCATACATTTGCTACCCTCACCCACTCCGAAATGCACCAGGTAGGCATCAAGTTAAGGCCATGCCACTCCAAAAACAAAGCATCCACCTGTGAGTAGAGCGCACACACAATGGAGTAGCGTATAAATATTAGACAATGGATATCATAGACGGATTAGTGGATAACGGTTATTGGACCGTGGATGAAGGACAGCATAAATAGAAGACGATATGTAGGGAAACGCGTATTGGATATCTCTAAAATGTAGATCGATTTTAACTACAAATTCTGAGTTAGGAAATTCATCAATAGTGAGTCACATCCAGGTTTTTCTAGCTTTTTGCATGTTCATTGAATGCTGCATAAATAAGCATATGACCAAGACGTGAATAACAACATGAATAACGATATGAATAACGATAATGATAATGTACTGTATACATTGATATTTAAGTGGAAGAATACGAAGTTGTTTTGCTCAAATTATTTTTAATAATATTATTTATCATTTTTAACCATTTATTTGGAGCTTGTATACATATAGAAGGGCTATCAAGATACAGTAGACTGGAATAACTTTGTGCTGAAAAATATTTGTAAAAGTGCAAGAAAATTTGATTGAAAGATTTTTGATCGAAAAATTTCTATGATAGAAATTTTTTTCATGTCAATGAGCTCTCCTTCCCTCATCAACTGAGTTTGAGTTAAAATCGATCTGCCTAAATGCATATTAGGCACTTAGGCAATTCCGTAACACTAGAAACCTCGGTGGTTATCTATTTTTGATTTATTATTATTAAATATTAGTAATTTTTTTATTATTTAAATTACTAAATATTAAAAATCTTAAAATTTTCCTGACAATTCTTAAGATTTTTTTCAGAGTTTCTTAGGGTTATTGAAGACGCCTTCAGTAATTCTTCAGCAACTTTCAGGCCAAGGAAATACAAGTTCACTGACACCTGATATGTGCCTAGTGAATCCAACTAGCATGCTGGGTAATTGACTCTGTTCCCGTTCTGAAAGTTCTTGAAGAATTATTGAAGAATTCTTCGGAAGTTGTCAAGACTTCTTCAAGATTTATTCCATTCTTCTTGTTTTGAGCAATTTTAGGGCAGGGAAATACGTAGAAAAAATTGTGTCTAATAATAGATTTGGAGTCCCAACAGATGACTGCGAGTAATACAGAGGGAACAGAAAACAACATCTGCAGCTCAAATCCCTGTAAGAACGGAGGCTCATGCTCCGTCAAACGGAATGGATATAAATGTAAATGTCGCTCTGGGTACAAAGGGAAAACATGCTCCAACAAACGTACGTACATTATCATATTAGTTGTAGTCTGCCTAGTACTGTATTCCCTCTGATATTAGCCATATGTCTGGTGGAGTGAGGATATTTTAAATTAACTTTAATTTCATATCTGTTGATTGACTTGATAAATTCACCGAGCTGCCATCAAAGAGCAGTTGAACCTAAACATGAACATATATGCGTACATTTATCTACATACACTCATATATGTACATTCATACACGTAAATTCATATATGCACATTCATATACGTACATTCATATACGTACATTCATCTAAGTACATTCATATACGTACATTCATACACACAGTGTAATTCTAAATCCAAATTGAGATTGAAAAGACCACAGTAAGTGGCTGCTTTAAGCCGTGGCTACAGATAATATCATTTATATCAGATACATAACCACATGAACCTATGACAAAAAAAATCATCAATTTTTGACGCAGGTTGGTTCCATGGTTGATGATAAGGACATGACTACGAGCAACAAGTCGGCGCAATCATCCAATTGAAACTACAACCCGCTTCTTACTGGTTGGCCTAAGTTGCCGTGGTGGCATACAAATTTATTGCTTATTGCGCTTCCCATTACTTTCCTAGCACCTGTTTTCATTGCCATTAGCTTCTGGCAGCTTCCTTTTGGGCTTCTTTGCTTTGCTGTGCGTTTGTAACTTGTCATGACCTTTTTCCTTTATGTATTTTATAAACTGCTATGTTTACTTGGAGTTGGCAAGTTTAACAAGATAAGACAAAGACTGGACAGTCATGAAACTTAGCTCTCTCCCACTCCGAATATATAGCATGAATGCCCAACTGACCTGAACAAACATAGCATCTTATACTTTCTGTAATAATTTAAGTAACTTCATTTATTATTTCACCTCTCCAAATCTGTCCAGCCTGATGATTTGGTGATGCATGCAGACTCAGTATCTTGAACCTGGCATAGAATTGCCTGCTTAGAGATAGAAGCTGTTCTGTTGAATTGAAAAAACTATGGACTGCTTGGGCTTATGTCATCCTCCCATCCATGGGCGCACATATGTGCCCACCTGTGCTCTTGCACACATACCCCCATGTGTCGCACATGCGCTGTGTATACTCATATCAACTAGAGAATGACAAAAGCCGAACGAACTAGCATAAGCTTCATGCCCGGGAAGTTTGATAGATTCCCATTGGAGTACACTGAAATAAAAAGTAATTACCATCTTATATCGTTCATGTGAAGAAAGTCAAGGATGATTGGAATGTCTGCAGGATACAGGGAGAAGTGAGTGGCTAATTACAATCGATAGATATAAGGCAAACTCGAGACCTTGTGACATGTCCAAAGCTATTTTCAGTCAGACAGAGCTCTGTCCAGAGGTAGCGAACGCGGCTGTCGCAAACCTAATAAAAATACTCGTATTCCTGCGGGCGCGGCTTATTTTATTCCCGCCCACTTCAGGATGCGACGTAACCGTGATGAAAGACTGAGCAATGGATTCTCGAAAAAGAAATGCGAGTGTCTCTACTACTAGAACTTATGACGGGCTATGTTACTAATAAATCATTGATGGAATTAATAAGCTTGCCTACCGATCGTATTCCTTATCACACCCCACAAACATGAGGTAATCTGCTTCAATCTAGACAATTTTCGATGTCAACTGCACAATTTAGAAGACACTAAGTATGAGAGCTGTGTTTGTACTCGAAGTTTATTACAATTACATTGTAAAATTTCGAACACAATGGATCTAGTGTGTTATGACCAGTACTCACAATCAGTGTGATCCCTATGCATCACTGCAGGAGGTATTAGGACAGTGTAAGGTGTTTGTTGCAATACAGAGTAGTAGTAGCAATCGTTCTCGTAGAAGGCATCCAAATATCAGCCCCATTTAACAAGTCCTTGACATAAGTTGAGATAAACAAGATTAGGTTTATTAGTTGTGGTAGCTAGTGTCTTAGCTGCAGATTAGCTTGTCCAAAGAGGAGCTTCAAGTCGAGAGCAGGCTGTCGAAATAAATGAATATGTATTCCTGTGATGCGAGCTAACTGAGGAATAAAAATATTAAATCAAATATTTTTCGAGTACGGTACACGTGCCGCGAGATTTTGTGGCAGATTTATTATTAAGATATTCAGCTTGAATATTTTTGAATAGTTTATTTGAACAACTCGACATGCCGCAAGGTCGCAAACTCGCTTAATACGTCAATAGTTAAAGTTTGAGTCAGACGACGTGTAAACAATGTGATGAGACGTGACGTATTTATTGATTTATTGATTGATTTATTGATTGATTTATTGATTTATTTATTGATCTCTTAATCCAATAAAAAAAGTAGATTTGTTACACAATTAAATCAGCGTTAATTTGAATGTTGCTTGTTTTTGATATTTCCCGAGTTACGGTGCGGTCTACCTCCCAATAAAATGAGTGCCTTCTAGAATAGTGCGATGCATTTGCAAACTTGATCAAAGGTTAAAAACTCATTATTGATTGGCTTCAGCGAGAATAATTGTCGCTTTTATTCTTCTTAGGTTTCTATTTATCTGCGAATCACAGATCATTTAGACAGGTACAAAAGGTATGTCTCATAAGGAGTCGTCTTCTCGTTTTACCATCGATAGATCCAGAGGCGTATATTCATATGTCGAGCAGTCGAGAGTTCAACAGTTAGACAGTTTGAAGTTTTAAATAAAAAGCTATACAAAAAAGCATATCTGCCAAGTACCAAGTACAGAAGGTCACAAGGTACAGAAGGTCACAAGGTACAAAGGGTCACAAGGTACAGAAGGTCACAAGGTACAGAAGGTCACAAGGTACAAAGGGTCACAAGGTACAGAGGGTCACAAGGTACAGAAGACAGTTTTTGGTTAAAAAGCCTCCACTGAATCCGTTTGAATTGGCATCACCATGGAAACCCTGTGTCAGCATTACTTGGTAATGACTGTCTTTATTCTTTCTAATTTCTTGAAAATACTGAAGGTGAAGGGATACAGTATATGGCTGCACCAGCATACCTATGGGAACCTATGAATACCTATACAATCACGTTCTATTGCCGTTGTTCATACTCTCCAATATGTAGTCTAGTGACACATTCATCAAAAAGCTGAAGTTGAAGCTCAGATCTTAGTGAGGTAGCCGTCTATTTCCCGCCCTGAAATTGTCAGAAATAAGAAGTTTTGAAGAAGTCTCGGGGAAGTCTTGAGAATTCCTAAGATTCTTTGAAGAAAACTTAAGAATTCTTAAAGACTTCGCTATAATTCTTGAAGAGTTCTTTAAGAACTCTTGGGGAATTCTTGAATAATTCTTGAGGATATTTGAGGGTAGGGAAATATAGTGCTCTCTGATCTATAAACTGAAATTAAAATGAGACATGGTGCGATATTCACTGTAACTTACAAAAAATAACCAGTTATTCTATTAGTGCTAAATCTGCTGATGGAAAGTGTTCTTGTGTGAAGGTCAGTGTGAAGGTCAGTGTGAAGGTCAGTGTGAAGGTCAGTGTGAAGGTTAGGTGGGTAATTAGTTCGGTATTATGCAGCTGAGTTCACGTAGAGAAAAAAAAGTTGTGTTTTAGGAGGTTTTGAGCTCTGAGCTATCAAAGTGTAGGACAACTGAACCTCCTCCATTTTCGGCCTGAAAAACTGACAGAAGCGCTGTGAGGAATGTCTGGCGGGTTTACTCTCCTATCGGTAGGTGCGTCCGTTCCATATGCTGGTGTTATGCTGAGTTTAGTCCACACTTGGCTATTGCCAGCTTTAGTACTGGGGTAATACCAGGATAGCACCGGCTTAACCCCGGGCCTCATGGAAACCAGCATGCCTATCGATGGGAGAGTAAAGAATACCAGATATCCATATTTGGTTGCATCAACAACCTGGTTCTTAAATCGTGAGTTAGATTGATTACATGTTCTTGACAGTCGTATTTACCTGAGAAAAACATCGATAAAATTTAGATTGGAGCCAATCTGACAGCTGGCTTTGTCACCACGCTAAACTCTGACTGCATACAGCTTAGAATGTGGCGCATATTGATCAGTGTCAATTTGCTATGAGTGAAATATGTTTACAACGCAACCTGTCATCACATTGTAGGGTGTATTGATACTAAAGGCCCATTCATACTACTGCTCTACTGCTATTCACAACAAGCCTAGCACGTGCATCAGCGGTTACCCGCCAGTTTAATTGCTATCAACCAATGAAATTAGATGCGATTAGTTAATGGGGAGGTCAAAGTTTGACATGTTGAAGGCTCTGGTCATCGCCCTACACACTCCTTTTCTATCGTGCTATAAGCTATTATGACGTCACGCGATTAGCCATCCTGCCTATCACGGAGCTAATCGCTTTGCCTTATTGGCCTGTGTGAATGGGCATTAACATTAATCGAGGAGCAAATATAGAAATTTTCTTGACTGTTGCAGAAGTCATCAATGCCTAGCTGCCTAAAGGGCACCTTGCGTCTGTTTACTGCATAGCCAGTCGGTTAACAGTGAGTATAGTGCAGGCTAATGTGTGATGGGTGCAGTCATGGTGTATTTGTGCACTAGTAGAAAATAGTTGGGGCAGTTTTTTTACGCTGATGCAATCAGGGTCAGCATGAATCCCCGTCAGTACTGGTAACTTTATGTCAGTCAAAAAACCCGCCTCAAATGGGTTCACTCCCAGCTAGCATACAGATAAAGAAACCAGGACTGAATTCATCGCAGAGTCACAGAAACCACGGTTACCCATTGGTTATAATTTCAACATACAGAAGCTGCCCTTCAGATTGCTATGGATCAATGACTTCTGCGACAGTGCAAGTGTACTTGAATCTGGCTCTGTATCGCGGGAAAGGCTAATTCAGTTTACTTACGTTAAGGTTAGAGAGAAATAGGTTATGAGTGCGATTCCTGGTGCAGTTTCCCGTCTGGCAATTCCATATCACTTACTCTATTGACTTGTATTAAATTGGTCATCATTAAATATTTGACGATACGGCATGCTGTTGACTTAATCTCACTGAGTAAAAAAGTTAATTAATTCAGTTTTTCTGCTTATTGGCAAACGATTTAGAGTAGTCAGTCATAGAAACAGATTTGAAACTGGATAGCACTGTTCAATCTGATATAAAAGACCATGATTGGGAGTACAGGCTCTTAGCAGTTTGGGTAAGGCTTAGCCATTTCAACGGCTTGTAGTTTGATAAAAGAGAATATAAAAACTACTTTTGAGGAATATTCCGGATCTAAATTCAATTCAGAAGATCAGTTTCTACCTCGTGAAGCATCTGAATTCAAGTATGACAAGTTGCCACTGGTTTAAAATGCTGCTGCTGGGAGCAATATTGAAGGTAAGTGAGATGAAGGACTTTGGTAAACCTACAGTCACTAATTATTGCTTACAGGGCATTCCGTACTCTCCTATCAGTAGGCAAGCCAGAATCATGTGCTGGTGTTATGCCAGCTTTTGTTTGCACTCATTACGTTTTCTCCGCATTTAAGCCTGCTTTAGCTTCAGCTTAACACCGGTGCTTACAAAACCGACCACCTACTGATAGGTGAGTAAACATGCCGCTTGAATTTGAGCGAGTGACATTCCTCTCATTCATGCTCAAATCTTAGCTAAACAGAAAAACATTTCTATTCTATTAAAGCCTTTGACCCTTGAACCCTTTGTGCAATTTCCTTATTCTAAACGTGGAACTTAAATTTACATGTATACATGGATGCTTATACAGTGTTTTACCCATTCAACATCCTCTCACGTAACTAGTGGCCCATGAGGAGGGCAATTATTACGAAAGAGACCTTTAAAAATGGTTTTCTATAAATGAAAGAATCAGAAGAGCGCTAGCTATTATTATAACTTTGTGTGCTAAAAAGAGGGAACAACATAAAAATCAGGAGAAGCTTAAATCATATTTGGGCTTGTGGCTTTTTGGCGTGCAAGCAAGGGAACATAGCAAAGGCCTGGGTGTTGAATCAGTGAAGCATGAGAACCTTTTGCAGAGCGAAATATTTTGCCTGTATTGGCTAGTTGAACAGATGAATCGAAACAATGTTTCTCAGGCGACAAGCATCAAAGGAGATGTTGGATTCCGGAGATATTCAGGCTGCGTTGACAGCGTCATTGACACATATGTTACGAGATCAGCTGCCAGATGTGCCGCTTCTGGCGTTTTTCTCCATCAAGAGTTGCAGGCGTTTACCTACAACCCAACCTCCGGAACCTGTCGCATTCATTCGTCTACTGATTTGGTCACCTGCTCCGACGAACAGGCTGGAGCAGCAATGTATATAGTAGATGGGATACAGCCGGTTCCACAAGCAGGTGAGGGGTGATGAACCTATTGGACGTTGCTATGAGGCTACTCTAAAACTGCGATAAAATAGGTCAAATGTTTGAAGATTCGTTACTTCGTTTGCCGCACTCTGTCGATGTTTATCACGAGTGGAGAGGAGTCTACTGTTCCAGTATCAAGGGTAGCTGTGGACTTATGCCACTGATATGTTTCCACTGTCTGGAAGTTATAATGAAGCCACAGCTGCGCTCATTGCAAGGCATAAATGGTGATCTAAAGAGGTGATACTCAAATTCTCAGGAAAAATGAATAGAAGAGAGTAATTCAAAAATTCGACTTTTCTCATTTGTCCATAGATATTCGTGCATCCGTACATTTGTACATCCAAGCACATGCGAGAGTATGCCGTTGTGTGTGCCGTTGTGTGTGCCGTTGTGTGTGCAGGAGTGTGCGGTAGTGCAAAAATCAACAAGAAAATGCCAAAAATCAAAAATCATTTCTTATGATGAAAATGCACTTAAAGCCATTATGACACAAGTATATGTATTTAATTGTTTCGATGGTTCTCAATCGATGATCATGGTGTGATGAACATATCACTTTCAAACAGTGATGCAATTATTTCTTCTCTTAGCGTCAGAGCCTTGTGATGCCGGATGGATTAACAGCCCTGAGTCAAGGACATGTCTGAAGCTTTTCACCACTGCTAAAAACCACGAGGATGCTGCCCAATCATGTGACATCTATGGAGCTCAACTCATAAGTTTTACCACGATGGAGTTCTACAAATCATATGATCAGGATCTGGCGAGCGCATTAGGTGATGATTATGACGTGTGACTTATGACTAATTTTAGCACTTACAGCATAGACTGTGACAGCGTAGACTGTGACAGCCACATTCGTCTTTAGAATGCCGAGCTCATAGAAGATCATCAGCAATGCTAAGGTTGTGAGAACATTTTATTTCATTCTTTACTCTCCTATCGGTTGGCGATCCTGTGTTAAGCTGTGGTCACACAGAGCGATGTTTGCACCGTTTAGGCTGGCCATGCGGTGAACCTCAGTGTTGGGCAGCTATTTTCTGATGCTCATGTAAGCACAACGACACTCTAAGCAACAATACATTTTTAGTTAATGGTTGCATAATCACTGGAGCCATGTGTATGAGCAGTGACAGCCACTGCACCTCCCTTTTTTTCCTATGACCATGCTTGCTGTACAGGTGCTATATAACTGGTCGACCAGTCGCTCTGTGTAGCCACCATATCTTTCTTACCCTACGCATCGTTTAGCATATGAAACGACGTAAACATCGCTCTGTGTAGCCATGGCTTTATGCACCCACTACGCTGGTGTTATGCTAGTATTATGTCGGCACAGTCGAGCTGGCTTTAGTACGAGGTGAATATCAGGGCTTTCACACATGATGCGCACATCGGTAGGAGAGCAAAAAAATGCTGCGAATACTAGCACGTGGTTGGGCAAGGTCAAGGACAAGGTCCACGGCTTGGAGTCATGCTATGAAGAGTTCTTCAAGAACGCTTCAAAGTTCTTTGAGCACTATTGTAGGAGAAATAGACAATTACCAACAAGTTTATTACATACATTGTGATACTAGGGAAAATCAGGAAATTTTAGTCAAACGTAATGCAATATTGAGTTTGATATATTTATATCTATGTTCTAAAAAAAGGAAACTCAAGAGAATATAATCTTCATATTCATGAGGAGGCTTCTGTTGTGTGAGAACTGTTTGGGTAGAAAGTAGGATGTAGGATATTCAAGGTTTGAACTACTCTGATTTTATCCATACAAAAAAAGGAATTTTGACCTTGACGTTTGACCATGATATGGATTTTTATGTACGCACCACAATAAAGAAGACTGCTTTTAAGTTCATTTCCGATCCGTCTCACATTTTAAATGGCTGTTATGAGACTAAGCGTTTTTATTATGAAATGCCAAGGGCAGCAACTCTAGATTTTTGAAAAGTTTTATTCCATTTAGTATCCGCACTTTAAATAATTAATGTTTTATGAAAAAGTTGAGAGCTAAATTTCACAATTTTAATGTGTCACTGACAATCATTACCTTTAGTAAATAAATCTAAATATAAATATAAATGTAAGTCTAAATATAAATGACTCAGATATTTTGGTTGTGAAACGGCAAAAAGGTGGACTTCTTGGAACCTAAAAGATTTTCATTCACTAATTCTGGTTCTATTCGTTAGAATTTAGTTGGTATTGCTTGCTTTACCGGTTCATATGATACCCAAAGCAAGCAGCAAATGAAACCCATTTTTTGATGATGCAGATGTAGAAAAAAATATGGTAATAATTTAGTGATGTTGAGACATTCACTGTGTTATGATAGGACTCAATCATTTTTCTTGACGATCTGACAACCCCTGCTACAAGGGTTTTCTGTCAAAACACTTTGAGGCCCCTGGGATATCCCAACAGCAGTGCTGTAATTTAATCATGACATGAGTTGGAAACTAGAAGCCTGTCATGCGTCAGTTATGTTTTTCAGGTGTGGATAGTTCGTGGAATATATGGACCTCTGGCTACTATGATGAGACTACAGACCAGTTCTTTTGGGCAACTGATGGTGGAGATGTGCTCATTAACCCTGATGATTGGAGTTCGAGCAACTTGGCTAAACAACCTGGCCAAGATTGTGTACTGCTGAAAAATGATCGCTCAATCGATGAGCACGCATGCAGCGATCCAGACTCCTACATTTGTGAGAAACAGGAATCCACAGAATAAACTTTGATTACATCATAACTTCATGCTTACTGCATGGGCTGAGTGCACCATTACGCCGCGACACCGGCATCCAGGTCCAATACTTCTGGCTCAGTAAAGTCAGGCAATGTCACTGCGTGATGAAGTTATTGTATTGAATTGTCGGCATTTTTCACTCTTCTATCAGTAAGTGCAGCTATCAGTGTTATCAGGGCCTTAGTCAGCACTTATTATGCCACACTTGAACTGCTTTCGATGAAGCTTAACACCAGCGTTTACGAAATCGGCACGCCTGCCAATAGAAGAGTACAAAATGCTGAATAGTTTTATAGTAATATCCTAGTCTGTAATATCTGTGTGAATGGTTCATTAAGGCTTTCCTCCAATAAATGAAATAAACCTTCCTCAGTGAAGCTAAGATAACAATCTTGTTGACTCTATCCAGACTCAATTTCATCTCTGTAGTTATGATGTGTCCCCTAACAGATGAGCATCTCTCTGAGCTTCATTATACTGGTCATGGTTCTCCCTGCTCTCTTCTCTAATATGTGGTTTTTGTCATTGTCCTGTTGATTTTTGCACTCACTCCAACGCCTATCTGCGCGCATTCCCGCTCACTCCTGCTCATACCTGTCAACCTGCCATACTGGAGATTCGGTTTTCCTGAACTTTGAGAAGCCAAAGCTCAACACTCCTACCCCCTACAGCTAGGATTCAGTGATATTTGAGCTCAGCTCAGCAAGATCTAGCTGGTGAGCCACAGGAGAAAATTAGAAACCACTAATAGCAATTTTGACCCTAAATTCTGGCACCTAAAATACCGGAGTCTCCCGGGAAATACGGGAGTCTCCCGGGAAATACGGGAGACTTGGCAGGTATGCTCCCGCTCACTCTCGCACACTCCCACACTTGCTGATGCATGAGTATCAACAAGAGAATGACAAAAGCCAAACACATTGCCTCCTCATGAAGGGCTGTCTTGGAGTTTTTCTTTTGCTGGAAATATGCAAGTGCAACTATCCTCAGACGTCATTTGGTCCTCATTAACATTAAGCCCATACAATGGATCATGATTGGATGAATTGCACATACATATCTGACCATAAACATAGACATAGACGGAAATCTGACTCTGAATTAATCTAGTGCAACTGAGTACAAGACTTTATTCTCTGAGAAAGCCTTGCATTGTCATTCTTATCGCACGGTTTCATATCACACCCATCGCTAACAACAATAACTATGAAATTTCCCATATTCATCAATAGCTCAGTAACTCAAGAGCATGTATCCTGTTGACCGCAGCTACAATTGTCATAATTAAATATTTGACGATATGGCATTTCATTGGCGCATACAAACTGATCGTATCAGTTTTACCGGTTATTGGCTGGAGGTATCTGGTAGCAGGTCATAGTCAGTCACGCTTGACATGCCAGTATAGTTTAGTATCTATTATTAAAATGGCGTTTCAAATTAAGAGTCTAAGTGGTCTTAGTGATGTTTGATAGTGCTTGATAGTGCTTGATAGAGATTGATGACTTTTTCGTCATTGAGCTTTTCTGATATCGATGTACGAACCTATGCAAAGTACAGCAAATCTCTTTGATATCGGACTTACATCAAACTGACTAGCATAGATCAAGAATACATCAACTGAAATATGGTGCACCACGACAGATTTAGTACAGTGTTGCTGGTAGTAATGTTTGAGGAAAATGACAACAATGTCCAATGAGTAGGCGTCACTGTGCCACTCTCTCATTGTGTTCCTATGTTTCATGCAGTCTTTTCGCTGTGAAGCTCAGGTATATTTTAGGAACGGAATCTCCACAGTTTTTATTAGACAATGTAAAGTTCCGGGAAGCTTAGTGATTAGTTGGCCTAAAGGCTTTGTATTAACAAACAACTGCCATTGATTCACATGGTAATCACTCAAAGCTTCAATGACGACTTTTGGCTATATCGGAAACATACCTGCTCACCACAGTTCTTCCAAAAACCTTCAAGCCAAATCTCTCGCAATTCATACCTGCAAGAATATCTGGCATTTTTTAATCTTCTGAGATCATGCGCCGGGATCATGCGCCGGGATCATGCGCCGGGATCATGCGCCGGGAT
>ERZ1740065.1927-NODE-1927-length-12742-cov-12.214708_pt1 | contig 12742 bp, 9 predicted proteins | sample MGYA00581738_ERZ1740065 | MGnify/ENA primary metagenome ERZ1740065 (study PRJEB43018, sample SAMN04849749) | marine metagenome | isolation source: floating plastic debris | place: Pacific Ocean | collected 2008-09-01 | study: EMG produced TPA metagenomics... | reverse complement strand
GTCTGTTTGTTGTGGGTGGTGTCAGGGTTGTGTGGGAGGAGCCTTTGTGTAGTGGGTTGAGTCAGGGTGGTGTGGGAGGAGCCAGAGTAGAGCGGGTGGAGTTAGGGTTGAGTGGGAGGAGCCGGATTGGAATGGGTGAAGTTAGGGTGGAGTGGGAGGAGCTGGAATGGAGTGGGTGGAGTCAGGGCGGAGTATGGGGGCATTTATTTACTGTCATGAAATGACCACTTACTGAAAATCAGACAAGAAAACTGGATTTCCTTGATCCCATCCTGCCAGGAAGGGTTGGATGATAAGAAACTCTAGCGATCAATGATTTCTGTTACCTTCTGATGAGACACCCTCGATCTCTATCACAGGATAGTTTCTTTCAGTTGAAGTAGGAGGAGAGCCCATGTTTTCTAAGCAGACTTGATAGAGCTCATCGCAGAGTGAAATGTGATCTTTAGTCTAGAAAGAGCCTCAAAACGCTAGCTTTGTAAGGAAACAGCTGGCACTAAGCGGAGGCGTACCAGTATACCCATTTGGTACTAGTATCACATTGACAGGCTCCTCTAGAAGCTGACATGATACTAACCTGATAGAGCATATGCAGCACGTCCTCGATGTTTTGGAAGAGAGCATTGTTGGCTTTATGAAGGAATGCAGGATGAGATGGCACTTGTCTGATAGAGACAAGCTTCTCCTTTATCTCTGTATACATCCCCTCGGCCAGCACAACGTAAGGAACCGTCAAGCCTGCCTCCACTACGACTCCCTTGAAAAAGGCTGCCTGCTCGTATTTGACGGCCAGGCTATAGATGATCATATCGTGATTGTACGGTACATAATTAGGTGGAACTTGTATGGTGAATCCTCGTTCGAAATGGAATGGCCGGCTTGGGAAATAAGAGAAGTTCCTATAAATTTTGCAACCAGGTAGGTTTTTCTTTAGATCAACGTAGAGCTTATGATTGGCCAGTTCGTTGAAGATACGATTCGTAACTCGATTTCTCGGATTGAAAGCCGTGATGGAGTACAGAAATGTGCCAGCCGGAAAATCAGTCCTCAGTTCTGACTTCACTTCCACGTCTGCACAATTTTCACCATGCGCAGCGTCGCAAAAGTACACAAGACCATTGTCAAGCTCAATGGCTGATATGCATTCCAGCCAGTCCACTTCTGAGCCAGAGCCTGGGCTGGCAACGCCAAACACTTCTATGTCCATGCCTTCGTATCGCCTTCTCCCAGATGAAGTCTTGAGGACAGCTACTAGACTAGCAGAATGTCCTACCACATCTGACTTTACGCAGGTACTGCAGCCGCTGTGCTGGTAGGTAGAGGTGGTCATGCTCAAACCACCTGATCAAAACAAACGTCAAAAACCACAAATTGATAGCAGCTAAACGCAGCAGCAGTATCACAGATTACCGTGGCCATGGATGCACACTGATCATGTGGTGATGCCACTCAAGATCTTGAATTCAAATAGCATCTGCAGTGCTGCCTTTCTCCACTACCTTTATGGCCAACACACTGACTTGGCTGGAGCCTGACGAGGGGAGTTGCTGCTACAAGAATGAATTCTCATTCATTTGGAGTGAAGCCTAAGTGTAATTACAGCAAAAACTGTAAAAGACGATCACTGATTTCGTAAAAATTTTAATAGTGAATATTACGAGGATTGCCCCGGAGCCTTGGGTGACGTCAAAGCGCTGAGATCCGTCTGAACTAAATACAGCAATGCTCAGTCGTGATGTATGGGCATTGCATCACGATACCTATGTCCCATCTTGATCATTTCGGACACAACACATTGCTTATAACCTGCACTATATGCGGCATTCCAATCTATGTCCATGGTGTCGTCCTGTGTGACCTCATGTATTTTGATACTCTAGTTGTCAATTTTCCAGGCCGCCCTTGTGTTCAACGCATCTGCACAGTGTATGACCAATGAGACTCAACCCACGGCATAGGTCATAGGTCATAGTCATAGATGACATGTCTTCCATAGTTCCAGGAGGTCCCCTATTATAGTTTTAGCAGGTAAAATTTAGAACTAAAATGGTTTCATAATGTGCTCCCGTCCTGTGGTTCATTGGTTATATCTTGCTGATATAAGCAAATATGGCATAATCTTGGCTGTAGGGGTAGGGGAGGGGGTAGCAGCCCTGAGCTACAGCTTTTCTCAGTTCAGAAAAACTGAATCTCCAGTATTCTTGTCCTAAAACTCATCTACAACATGGGTAATGCATCTGATGGGAATAAGGTACTTTGCAGCAGTAGGTAGCTATATTGTAATCAGGAACAGCTGGTGATACTACCAAATTCCCATAGCTTTAATCATTGCATTGTACTACTTACTTAATTCATCATACATGAATGCATAACGTTAGTACAGGTACAGTAAAAGTAAAAGCTACGAAACACAATTAAAAACCACAGATATAAGCCCGTACCTGCATTACGCTATGCTGTGATCATCTCATCCATCCCCTTTCATTACCGCCTTCATCCTAGTCAGCTATGTACCCTTCATTTCATCCTCTTCTGTCTCATCCCCTCTCATCTGTTGGTGTGCAGATGTATATCTGAATATCTGCTAAAGATAATGGAGGTGCAGTACAATGATAACATCATCCTACGCTACATATATGTATATACATGCGAATGCACATGATTTGCATACGTCTACAACTAACCTAACCATACCAGACCACATAACCAACCATTCAATCTACAGAAAACTGGCATTCTCTTCGTTCTGTTAGAGTTGTCTGCCCATTACGTATACGCTGTTCGTTACAACGAACACATTTTATTCTTTTTCAATCGGTTAACCAACAAGTCGTTGCAAATTTTGTTTCACTATATTTTTGTCCAAAAATACTGCAGGCAACTACCCAGCTGAAGCTCTGTATTAAGCTGACAATGGTCTTCGAATGTTAGAGTACTACGATGAAGTTAGTATAAGCTAAAGACGGTAGGTCTTGTTTTCTCTCAAGTTCTCTCTCAAGTCCTGCAGTTGATTTTGTACTTGCCTGCAATCAGCCTGTGATGAGAATAGAATATGACAGTAAACACATGCGATATTTAATTGAGATAATATTTACAGTGATACTAAGTAAACTACTAAACTACTAAAAGTAATTTACTGAAATCATGGAGGGAAGTAGAGCTGGTAAACGTTATTCGAAGGAGAGGCAAGAGAGGTTGAAGAATGCCAAACCAACGATGGTTGATACTGAGTCACTGCAACAAAAAGCCTCATCTCCTCGTCCGATCCAGGTAAGAAATGGACAGGAACTGACATATTCTATCAGTTTTGACTGTCGAAAGCAACCTCTAAGTTTGACTCAGTCTCCTATTGTCAGGTCACTATAACCCATCCTACCCCTGATTTAGTTATCCATAAAGCATTGGTCATACTGGCAAGTTGAATGCTTACGCTTACGATTGATAAGAGGAATAAGTCAATTTTAAGTTTCTGACTCGGATATGGAAATAAGTATATCAAACTAGTACTTGGCAATTGGGCATGAGACAAGAGATAGGTTGGTTAACATGTAGCTACAATAACACATTGGGGCTTTATAATTCATGAGACAAGATCAGAAATTTAAACGTTATATTCATGATTTTTATTTGCATTAAAACATCAGAGATTTTTGGTGAGAATCAAGACTGACTTCATTGGTCTATTTCTTATTTCTTATTTTTTGATTTTGTCCGGCAATTTAAACATAAATAGCCGGTTCTCAGTTTTCAATCTAAGTTGAGAATCAAATGCCTGCTAACCTAAGTTATACGTCTGCAAAACTTGGAGGCAATTTTTACGTCAGCAATTTCTCAAACTCCTACTTCATAGGTCAGAGGTCACGTGAACAAACCTGCCATCCGCCATTGGTATCAAGATGTCAATCAATCAAATCATTGATCATCATTGATACAGTCATGATTATAATTGAACTGCAGACATAGCCTGCTATAATGTTGCTCCTACTATTGAAAACCTTAGACTGCATCGTGTGTTTATCTTTGAGTAGGAGCTACCTGCTACAGGAGATGATAAGCACGAGGAAAACGCCTCTGATGATCTCTCAGAAGCACAAAGGATTTCCGAAGAAGAGGAGGAGAGGGTAAATGGATTGCACTCTTTTATTGTTCTGCTGCTGGTTCTTCAACATGTCAGATTTGCCTATCTTCCTGTGAACTGCCACTAGATTTGAGTTGCCATAAATGAATCCAGTTGTGACGCTACTTTGTGAATCGATTTGCTTTAGAATATCGGTTTGCTCTCATTGCATGTGTTTTTCTGCGCTGAACTGTTTGGTTGATTGGTCTGATAAGAAGGATGAGATTGTTTGATTTCTGCAGAAGCAGCTGATGGACTATGCTAGTGATGTGGAGGAGAGGTACAGGGTTAGGAGGGCACAGAGAGAGAGGAATGCTCATATAGCTGGTGACTAGTGATTACTTTCATTCTTGTATTGTTATTGTTATTGATGACATATCACCATGGAATGGCGTGAGAGAAAGCTTGTACAAATTTTGACCACGATTCTATTTGCTGTTTTTCTGCTAGAGTACCGACCAGATGAAGCTGCCTTTGTGAAGTTGGATTCTAGTCTGAAGAAAAATACGGCATTGGTGCGCAAGTTGGTAAGTATGTATGGTCCCGCCTCCATTGCATCAGTACTTACTAGGAGTCAGTGTAATATCCGGGAGTTGTCTTCTCATTTTAAACTTGAGTAACCAAAGAATCAAACTTTGCTCATTGCAGAAGACATTTACTGAGAGCCAAAAGGAATCTGTGATGAAGGAGATACGGACGTTGAACCTGACCAAATACATATCTGAAGTGGTCAGTATTGCCATCTGTTGCGCAGTCTATGCCAGTTTCCTTATAGCATTGCTAGCTCGCAAGCGGCATACCATGACTTAGAGCTGATTGCTGATTGGCTGATGGTCACAGCGCATGACCATAGTAAAAATTGATGAATTAGGTCGCATTTCTGCAATGGATTCTGCAATCATATACGCTACAATGTGAGGTCATGCGAGGTCATGCGATGGGCGTGTTGCAGTCATCCGTTCTGGCTATGATTTATGTTTGCTACCATGGAAACCGGGCTATACAGCCTGCTAGATGTGCTGATCTTCTATCATGGTCTGTACATGAACAGGCTGCCGCTATTGTCGAGACCAAGCTGAAGATGTCTGACATCGCTGCCGCTGTGGAAGTGTGCTGCCTCGTTCATGAGAGGTATACTGACTTCGCTGACTTGCTGCTCACCTACTGGCAGAGAGTACTCCTGCAGAAGAAAGACGACAAGGTGACGTAGAGATCAGCCTGATGTTTTGTAATTTTAATAGAGCATGTTATCGTATAGTGTCGCCCTACAAAGACTTATTCCACGCTGTCTGGGATCTAATAGTAATTTTGTGAAAGTTTACTGTATTGCATTGATATGTATTACTGTATTGCATCGATGTATTGCTGTATTGCATTGGTGTAACGTATTGATGTATTGTATTGCTGTATTGCATTGCTGTATTGCATTGCTGTATTGTATTGCTGTATTCTATTGATGTATTGTATTACTGTATTGCATTGATATGTATTACTGTATTGCATTGATGTATTGTATTGCTGTATTGCATTGATATATTGCATAATTGTACTGCATTATATCTCCATATTATATACAACATTGTCTCACATAAGACTCAATCGTTCACAAGAGTTGATCCATTGAGTCTGTATGAGACAGCTCAACCATATTTCACTCAGACATTTCATGTTCTGCAATCATCTCCCGGGACTGTGTTACCTTTTTCTTGACACATCATTTTCGCTCCTCCAGGTTCTCAACCAGAGTAAGTTCCGCGTAGATTTGCGGTTCTTTGCCGAACTGATCTCAGTTGGAGTTCTGCCGGAGAAGGCGGCCCTCAGCACACTGTCCAGCCAGCTGAACCTGCTGATCAACCACGACAAGGAGGAACATAACAACATCTCTGTCATACAGAGTTTCTGTAAGCACTGCGGCAGCGATTACGCCGGCCTCATCCCGCGTAAATTCAGGCAAGTAGATTCAGCCCCCCTCTTATCGGCTGGCAAGTAGATTCAGCCCCCCTGTTATTGGCCCATTATGATTCGCCGACTCTGAACTCTGTTCCACACGATCTTAGGTTGCTGTCAGAGAAGTATGACGTCGCCATAGCCTCATGTCCTACACTCCCTCCAGAGAAACAGAAAGGATGTCGCAATTTATTAAAAGATTATTACGCTTCGATTGCGCAACAGCTACAGCAACAGCATAAGGTACATTAGCCACCTGCAGCTGCGTGATTTGATGTCATGAGTAGCCATGACTCTCAGACGCCGCATCTCTATTTGTTTAGGATATTCAATATACGGAATGGCAGAATAAGAGGATTTTACACACTAAAGGAGAGTTGAGTCACGAGCGACAGGAGAGATACGACGGAATGAAGACGACGTACGGTAAACTGATCACCAACGTCCAGACGCTCAGTGTAAGTCGGTGCCGCTGTCAGCAGTTATAACTCGTAATGCAACGAGTACCTGTCGCTCACTGGTGGGGTATTTTACCTTGTAGGATCTGGTGGATGAGGAGATGTGTGTCCTGACAGATCACAGTAAGTACATGATAGTACCTCTCCCTGTTACCTTCTGTCTCTCGTCACTGGAGTTGTAAATATGGCTGGAAACGCAACAGTTACAGAGTTCTTTTCAACGCACTTTTTTCCAACGAATTTCCAGTGAAATCATAATTTCACGAGATGCAGAGACCAGCAGAGTTGTTCATGTATTACCCCTAGTTATTCATATGGAAAAAATTAAATTACGTATGATAAATATAGAGTTTCTGAGATTTTTGTTTTTGTTTTGGACGTACAATAATTACCACCTCTACAGTATTCATTCTTCTGTGTTTCTGAGACGACCTTGGAGCACTGTCACAGGCGTATGTGCGTGTCAGCACGTTAGCAGGCTGTGATAGAGCAGGTCTAAAACTGATAGCAGTTGGGATTGTGAGGCACACAGCTTGTGGGAATAGCAGAGATCTTACTGGTCTATCTTTCATCCGCTTATGGTTCCTAACGACCTATCTCAAATACGATGCTGTATGTATTCATCATCATGATGTGTTGGTGATAGTTTACCGGAAGTTGGACAATGTTTAAATTATCTGGCAGTGACCATCGATACTGTAGAACCAGATTTGATAGCGACGGTCTAACGGCCATGAAAATAGTGACGAAAAATGATCGTTATTGTTGGAGTTTGCTATAGAAGTTATACCCATTATACCTTGTATAGGAGTTGTCTCCCCATTTATGGGATCGCTATCGTTAGATCGCTATCATTTTAATTTCTTGACGACTTTGAAGGAAACGCTAACATATCTGTCGCTATAAAGTCTGGTCCTACAGTAACTGATGTTTGCTGATCACATCAATTATTATTCTATCCACCATTCCATTCCACTGCAACCTGTGAAATTTTGCGTTTTTGGCATTATTGTGCAATCACGATTGTTTGGTAAATGGAAAATATTTCCTATTTTTACTTTTGTTTCAGTAATGTACTTTTATTGAAAAATATTGCGAAAGGTTTGTTTTGCGATCGTGCTAGCTCGCCAAAAATTTCACACCGCACAACATCCACAGTTTACAGTAAGTGACACCCAAGTATTGTGCTGTATGTTGACTGCATGCCCGCGTTGTAGAGTTTGGAGGCGAAGACGGCGACCTTGAGTTCAATGTCGCGCAGGAGTTCCAGTACGACGGAGACACCAGCCTGTACGACGATATCGAGACCCAGCAGTTCTATGAGAAACTGCTCGACTTGAGAGCCATAGTTCCTCAGATACTATTGAAGGAGATTGGCCAGATCCCTGCAAAGGAGTCAGAGGAGCAAGGAGATAAGGCTGCAGGTATGACGCCATTGGATTGAGTGCTGTATCAAGCTGCTAGAGCTGACTGGTGAACTGTTGTTGGTTAGATGACTCGGAACTGAAGGTGGAAGACATCGAGAAGGAGTTTGAGCAGGAGGCTCAGGGCCAGGAGCAGACGGCAGAGAAGGATGCGGCGGCTGATGAAAGCTACAGCGAGGAGGCGGAGCTGGTAGAAGCAGAAGGTTCGTTGAACCATCTCGCCTTTTTGGCTGCCGTACTAATATTGTAAATATCTGAATGATCGCCTGGTCAAAGTCAACTTGTTAACAGCAGCAGCGATTGTCTCAAAGACCCTTGGTTATATATAGGCCCATTCTGTACTTGAATGCCTAAAAGCCTAGGCTATTACTAGTGTCCTTGCAGTACCTAATTTTACTTTTAGATAGTTACAGAGTTTTTGTTTTTGTGATACAATTGAGTTAGTATCAGCCCTTCCCCCCTCCTGTATGCGTACCTTCACCTACTCAGCTGTCCTTATTCAGTCTTAGTATTCAGACTTCATGAAGGCGGGATTGTGTTTGCTACTTGATCACCTGACCAGTTTCACTTTGTAACAAAACCACAGTACTTTCACTTTGGCTATTTCAGTCAATGGAGAATAAAGTTACATGCTTTCATTTAGCGGCTGATGACGCCCTCGAAATGGCCACGACCTCTAAGTTGTTGTTTGACAAGTTCCTCCAAGACTTGCAGTCATGCGTCAACAGGGAGCTCGTCGACAGAGCGGCGCAGGACTTCTGTATGAACCACAATACCAAGAGGAACAGGAAGAAGTTGGCCCGCGCTCTCTTTATTGTACCGAGAACTCGGTATAATCTATTTATTCAATCATTTCCGTTCTGCTGCAATATTTTGCGTGGTGTCAGATGTTGCTATTGGATTGGTTGGCGTCAGACGTTGCTATTTGATTGGTTGGCAGGTATGACTTGCTGCCGTTCTACAGTCGACTAGTAGCCACTCTCTACCCTTGCATGCCTGACGTCTCTACCGAACTCTGTAACCAGCTATTCATGGATTTCAAGCATCTGGTGCGGAAGAAAGACCAGGTGTACATCGAGAGTAAACTCAAGTCTGTCAGGTTTATCGGTTGGTTGTCACTCTCTTGTCTCTCAAGCGTGATGTTTGATTCTTTGGCTCCATCCTGAGATGATTTTTTCCCTCCCATCAGGCGAACTCGTCAAGTTTGGAATGTTTCCAAAGGCGGATGTTCTATTTGGTCTGAAGATGCTGCTGTTTGACTTCAGTCACCATAACATTGACATGGCCTGCGCCCTGCTGGAGAGCTGCGGACGGTACCTGTACCGAAGTGAAGAGTCTCATCATCGCATGCGTGTCTACCTCGTAAGTATGGGGGTCAGGAGAGCAGCTCGGAGATGGGGATAAGTAGAGGTGGTCGGGAAGAGGAGGACAATGAGAGGGGGTCGGGAGGAGGGGAATAAAGAGATGGGGGTTGAAGAGAGGAGATTGAGGAAAAGGTCTTGAGGAGAGGGTCATCTAATATGTTGAGCGCTGATACGTTATGTACCTCTATACGTACCTATATACCTCTATTATGCACCTCTATATGTATCTCGATTATGTACCTCTATATGTACCTATGTACCTCTATACTTACCTATGTACCTCTATACTTACCTATGTACATCTATACGTACCTATGTACTTCTATACGTACCTATGTACCTCTATACGTACCTATGTACCTTCATATGTACATCTATACGTACCTACTTGTGCTCATAGGAGCTGATGATGAGGAAGAGAGCCTTGCTGAGTTTGGACAGCCGATACAACACAATGATTGAGAATGCCTTTTACTACAGCAACCCCCCTGTCAACCAGAATGTGGTCAGGGAGGTGCTGCCCCCTAAGTACGAGTTCATCAAGAGAATACTGTATAAAGATTTGAACAAAGCCTCTACTGAGAAGGTCCGTCTGATGGCTGTAAACAGCTATCAACTGTCATCGTTATATTTCACTCCCCCTCTCCATCCTCTCTCCCCCTCTCCATCCTCTCTCCCCCTCTCCATCCTCTCTTTCCCTCTCCATCCTCTCTTTCCCTCTCCATCCTCTCTTTCCCTCTCTATTCCCTCCCTACTGTCTCTACACTCTCTCTATTCCTTTGACTATTCTTTCCCTGCTATCTCCCTACTCCCTGTTCTCATTCTTATATCCATCATGTATGCAAATGCCTTAGAATGTTGCAGTACTAACATCACCGTTTCTCTCTGATCAGTTTTCTCGTGATTCGGGCCCATCTGGCCTCTGGTCAGACTGACAGCAGCGTTCTGTGCGGTTTTTGTAGGTGCTACGCTGGATGAGGAAGCTGGAATGGAAAGATCCAGAAATCAAGGCATTTGCCACCAAGAGCCTTCTGTCAATTTGGAATGTAAAATACAGCAACATTCATTGTATGGCTAACCTTCTCTCTGGACTAGCTCCGTACCATGTAAGCCTCTTTCTCATTGGCCCGTCTGATTAAATTTGGTCTGAAAAAACAACATAGGTCCTTTATATGATACTGTGAAACCGCAGATTTTTGCATAATTCTTGTATTTTCATCTGTCATAAAACTTTGCAATAATACAATAATATATAATAATGTATGATAGTATATAATAGTATATCTTTGCATTTCTTGCAACTGTTGAACTATAGACCAACAATCAAACAGAAATATTTGCAAGTTTTATTTTTGCTGTTAGCTGAAAATTACTGAAAATGCAAAAATCAGATGAACGCAAAAGTTTTCTGATTTATATCATGTCATTTATGGTATGTCACTGACATAGAGATCTCCTGTTTTCCCATCAGATATTGAGCAGATGAGACTCTGTGTTTGTAGGAAGATGTCGCAGTTCAGGTGGTAGATGGCGTGCTGGAGGACATCCGGGTGGGGATGGAAGTGAACCACCCCAAGTTCAACCAGAGACGCTTGGCTATGGTCAAGTATCTTGGCGAACTCTATAACTACAGACTCGTGGACTCGGCTGTCATCTTTAAGACACTCTATAGTTTCATCACATTCGGTGTCAGCTACGATTACTCTACACCGACGTACTTGGGTGAGTAGTTATTGTGACTTACTTTACTTACTCTTTCTGACTGTGCTGCCTGCTTCGCCCCGATGGACCCGACACTTGTTCTTGTTTACCATCAGACCCGCCGCCCCACCTGTTCCGTCTGCGGCTGACGTGTGCCCTGCTCGACACTTGCGGCCAGTACTTTGACAGAGGCTCGAGTAGGAAGAAACTCGACTATTTCTTGGTCTATTTCCAGGTGACTAATCCAATGCTTATGATTTTGGGCTATTTTTGCTTTCCTGGGCTACCATCTCTTTTTATCATGCTTATTTGTTTTTCTCATTTTTGTTTTGTTCTTTTAGAAATACTTGTGGTTTAAAAAAGCGGCGCCTCACTGGGACGAGGAGTTGCCTTTCCCTGTCCACGTAGATATGGTAGTCAAAGATTCACTCGAGGCTGTGCGACCTAAAGAGAAGTTTGTTCAGTCATATTTGGAAGCGGAAAAGAACGCTGAGAAATTGACGGAGGAATTCAAGCACAAGTACTGTGAGTAGACGCAGATGTCTGCTGCTTTTGTGGCACTACCAGCAGGTGTGCTCAGACATCATGAGCCAGAGTCGGGTGTATTACTGTAGAACCGGATTTGGCAGCGACAGAAATGATAGCGTTTCTTTAAAATCATCAGGAAATAATACTGATAGCAATTGCATAAATGAGAAGACAACTGCTATATAAGGTATGATTTCTATAGCAAATTCCAACGATAGTTTTTCGTTGCTATTTTCGCTGTAGTTATACCGTTGCTCTCAAATCTGGTTCTACAGTACAGTTTCTACCTGCATTTTCTACCTGCAAGGGTCCTAACTCCCACATGTGAGATTGAGGCGAAACCAGAATCATGAATAGTCTGCATGCAGATCTGATAAGAATCCTGAGCTGCTGTCTGAGTCTCCTTGTGCTATAATACCAGAGAGACAGTGAGGCTTTGCCTTCATGCCTTCCAACCGTTTTACGGTATGTTGTAGCTGAAGTGCTTCCAGTCGCCGATCAGGACCTGGATACCGACTCCGACCTGCCGACGATTAGCGAACTAGATGAGTCTGGCAGTCAGTCTCAAGGTCGGTCTCAAGGTCAGTCTCAAAGTCAGATGAGCGCGGAAGAGAGCAGCCAGTCACAGTCCGATCGATTTGCCGATAAAGAGCGGTCTCAGTCATTGGAGAAACCGGCGCAGGTAAACAGTTTAAATATTAGATTTTGTCACATCTCCGCTGGATTGTTGGCTATGGCGGGTTGTAGAACTCCACTGGTGGTGACGACGATGACCTTGACGACGATGACCTTGACGACGACGATGACCTGACTCCGCCCCCTGAGCAGGATATAGAGTTTGACATGAAGCAGAAGGCCCCGAAGCATCTCGCCTGCCAGGAGGACGATGACTTCCTTGCTGCGTTCGATAAGATGCTAGTAGACAACCTTCAGCAGCGGTCTCAGGAAGCGGTCAAGGTCGTGCAGGTAGGCATTAGTATTATGCTGCATTTTGTAGATTGTCACAGCTGCTTCCACAGCCTCTAGCTATCAATCAGACGTGATCTCGGATGCTTTGTTCGTCTGTTTTTGTTACACTAATTTTTATTCAACTCACATTTTGTTGCCTAGAGGCAATTAGGAGTGGTTGTTAGTATTCTGCAATCGTATTACTGCCGACACTAGAGAGAGAGGGAGAGAGAGAGGGAGAGAGGGAGGGAGAGA
>ERZ1740065.1926-NODE-1926-length-12743-cov-4.484316_pt1 | contig 12743 bp, 8 predicted proteins | sample MGYA00581738_ERZ1740065 | MGnify/ENA primary metagenome ERZ1740065 (study PRJEB43018, sample SAMN04849749) | marine metagenome | isolation source: floating plastic debris | place: Pacific Ocean | collected 2008-09-01 | study: EMG produced TPA metagenomics... | reverse complement strand
CCGCCTGTCCCGCGTCCACCAACTGTTGCAGCCGCTGAAAATACCGATCCAGCACGTCCAATACCCGCACGTCCCAGGGATCAATTTGTCCCTGTTCCGCCAAGTCAATTAGTGATGTAATTGTTTCTCGAAGGGTGGAAGCAGCCATGGCAGCGATGCCTAGAAATTCTTTTGAACTTTTCCGTTAAAGTTTTGTGGGCTAATTTTCGCTAGCTAATTATTACGCCACGGGCTTAATTGGCTGACTAAAATTTGACTTATTAAAATACTGCCATATTAATTTTTAAAATCCTATCAGGTTACCTACTGATTTCTGTTCGTTTTTTTTACTTTAATCTTTTATTTCATTTCTAATCCCTAGAACGTGTCACCAATTAACCTCCAGAAGCCTCACACAGTGGGAAGTACACGCCCTCCAAAATAAAAAAATACTAGGGACTGAAATCCTCGTAGATACTGAGTTTGAGATTTATTTGAGATTGACTTGATGACAGACCCTAGCTCAGCGCCGAAATAATACTGTCAACCAGAGATTAAGTTGAGCTTTTCTTCTGATTTTCAGGGAAAGCGTCGCCAGGAAACACCCCTGAAAATTGCTTTTAAGAGGCGGGTTTTTCTTTCCCAAAACTGACAACACTGAGGACGGCACTTAAAGCAACTAAGGGAATAACAATCCAACTGCCCCAGCGCACGTAAAGGGTTTGGGTCGTGCGGCGATAAAGAGTATCGGCATGGGCGGCGTAGGTGTTGGCGATCGAGTGCCACTGGTCAATGCCGTGGGGAGTGATGATGGCGGAGGTGCCAGTGTTGGTAGCGCTGGCCAGCCATCGGTCCGTTTCGATCGCCCGCATCACATCCTGGGCATGGTGCTGGGCAAACATAGCGGTGCGGTAGTGGGCGTTGTTGGACGAGGTGACGATCCACTGTCCCCCGGCTGCCGCTTGATATCGGAAATTTTCGGCAAAGGCGGAATCGTAACAAATCCCGGCGATGCCCCGCCCGAAGGGGGTAACCAAGAGCTGATGGGCTTTACCGGGCAAAATTTCCACCGGCAAGGGGGACAGACGCTGGATAAATTGCCCCAAAATGTCCTGAAACGGAATGTATTCGCCCAGGGGTACCAAATGTCGCTTACTGTAGCGCCCCACCGGCTGGACATTGCCGTCCACCGCCAGCATGGAGTTGTTTAGGTTGGGGATGGAAGAACGGCGATCGCGAGTTGAAGGCTGGGATTGGGCGGGTTCGAAGACGCCGAGCAGGGCGGGGGTTTGGCGATCGCGAATGGCTTTATAGAGGTTGCTTCGGGATCGAAAGGGCTCTTGCCAAATCAGGGGAATGGCCGTTTCAGGAAAAATCACCAGGTCAACCCCCTGGTCAGCCAGTGCCTGGTAGCCACTGCTGTAGCCCTGCACCGCCAACAGCCAACCATTGGATCCAAATTTCAACTCATTGGGCATATTGCCCTGGATAATGCCCACGTCAATGGCGGCGTCAGGGGAATCGCCCAAGGGTTGGCTTAGGGCAAATAGCCCGGCGGTTTCGGTGACCAGTAGCAGGGCGATCGCCCCTAAAACCCAAGCTTTTTTGAGAGCAGACTTTAGGGGCAACGCTTCAGCGAGACATGCGTTAATCAGCACCAGGATGGCGGCAATGGCGATGGGCCCCGACACCTGCCCCCAGTGCAGCAAGGGCAAATAGTGGGGGCTTTGGGTTAACCCTAGGGCGGTCCACCATAGGGGCATCCAGTTCCCCAAGGTTTCCATCACGCACCACAGGGTCGCCGCCCAAAAAACTCGCGCCAGGGGCGTTGCCCAAGTTGATTTTTTCGTCCCTAAAACTCGCCAAAAGGCCCCTGTGCCCATCCCCCAAGCGGTGACCAACAGCGCCCCCCAAAGGGGGCCAAAAATAAAAAACAAAAAGCCAACATCCCAGAGCCACCCCCACGCTGGTCCACCAGTTCAGCCCCATCCACATGAGCGGATGTAGCCCGGTTAGCCACCACAGCCCCACCCCATGAAACCCGACGCCCCAGGCAAAACTGGCGATCGCCCCGCTCCGAGGACTGACACTCCGCCGCCAGGTCCACAGCAACGGAACCAGCGCCACCCAAGCCAACGGAAACCAACCCACCGGCTCTAACGCCAGTCCGCCCAAAATGCCGCCCATGGCACACAGCAACCACGGGGAGGTCTGGGGAATGTTACGAAATTCTCCTTGAAACATTTTTTGAACTGTTATTGAGAAAACGTAACGAAAATCTCCTTTCGTGACGCCCTAGCGCCCATAGCTGCAATGATAAACTGACCTGAATTTAAATAGACCGACATACGGAAATACGGCAGAAACACTATGACAACCGGTGCTAGCGACATTCCCTATATTTTGCGAGCCCTTCGCGGCGAAAAACTTGAGCGTCCTCCTGTGTGGATGATGCGCCAGGCGGGACGTTACATGAAAATTTATCGGGATTTGCGCGCCAAGCACTCGTCTTTCCGCGATCGCTCGGAAAATCCTGATCTGGCGATCGAGATTTCCCTGCAGCCCTATCGCGCCTTCAAGCCCGACGGCGTGATTATGTTCTCTGATATTTTGACCCCCCTTCCCGGTCTCGGCATTAATTTTGAGATTGTGGAGAGCAAAGGACCGGTCATTGAAGATCCCATTCGCACGATGGATCAGATCAGTAAGCTCACTCCCTTTGAGCCGGAAAGCCAGTTCCCGTTTATCAAAACCATTTTGAACACTCTGCGGGCGGAAGTGGACAGCCACACCACCGTGTTAGGTTTCGTTGGTGCTCCTTGGACGTTGGCAGCCTATTCCATCGAAGGCAAAAGCTCCAAAGACTACGCCAAAATCAAAGCGATGGCGTTTTCTGAGCCCGCCATGCTCCACGCCTTTTTAACCAAGCTGGCTGAGGCGATCGCCCAGTACGCCTGCTACCAAATCGAATCCGGTGCCCAGGTGGTACAGCTATTCGATTCCTGGGCCGGTCAGTTATGTCCCCAAGACTTTGAAACCTTCGCCCTGCCTTACATCAAAATGGTGGTGGATCAGGTGAAGGTAAAGCATCCCACCGTGCCTTTGATCCTTTACATTAGCGGCGGTTCAGGCGTTCTGGAGCGTATGGCCCAGTCGGGCGTGGATGTGATTAGCGTGGACTGGACCGTTGATATGGCAGAAGCCCGTCAGCGTTTGGGTCCCGATATGATGGTGCAGGGCAATATTGATCCTGGCGTGCTGTTTGGCTCTAAGGACTTTATCCGCGATCGCATCCTAGAAACCATTAAAAAAGCCGGTCCCACGGGGCACGTGCTTAACTTGGGTCACGGCATTATCTCCACCACCCCCGAAGAGAACGCCGCCTTCTTCTTCGAAACCGCAAAGCATGCCCATGAACTGTTGGTTGGCGCTCGGTAAGTGCGCGCCTGATCGGCCAGTGCTTGGTCAGTAAAGACCGTTAAAGTAGCACCGTGTTTTGAAAATGCCTCCCATTCCAGTGACGGGAGGCATTTCTATGGGCGATTTCCATGGGTGCCTTTTTCGATGCCGAAAGCATCAAGCTGCCTGCGCTGAGGCTAATTTGGGCACTGAGCTGCTGGTGCGACAAGCCCCTGTTCCTGCGATGACCGAGGGGTGACTAATACCGATATTGCAAGATCTAATACCATCTGCCACTGATGGGCGAGCGCCGTGAACGCCCACATGGCACTTGATGGCGTCAGCGGTGGCTAAGGGGCGATCGCGGCGAATACCATCATTGCAAGCACCGAAAACCTGCACTGGCTCGGGAAGTGGTTCGTGGTGAAGGTAGTAGCCCAATAGGGTGTCGCAGTCGTCGGTGTACTTTTGCGTTTGCAAAATATGACAGTGCCACACCTCATCCATATCGCCACTGGTGGCGGGAAGGGGTACTCCTGGACACAAGGCCGCGTCGAGCAAAAAGCAAGCGTAGCTTTGTACTGCTTTGTAAAGGCGTGATCGCGACCAGCCGTCCTTCTGGTGACCATGACAGGTCCAAAGCTTTTGGAGCAGGGGATCAAAATCTAGGCTTCCCAGCCGTTCCATCAGTGCCTGGGTGGCTTGGGGTGACGTTTCAAAGGCGGCTCTGAGGCGCTGGATTTGGCCTGGGGATAACTTCGAGTAGTGCAAGAGGCGAGGCTGACAAGCCCCTTTGAAAGTCCACAAATGTAAGTACGATTCGGTGACGCACACTCGGATTGCCGCTGGAATTTGAGCTGGGCGATCGCCCAATAGACTACCAGGTAAACCCTCTAAACCCCGGACTGATCCATTGAGACCCCCTTCCTGAAACTGGAGGTGATTCCTTTTAAAAACCTGCCCTAAATATTCACCGAAAGACCTAAGAGAAAATTTCTGAACAATCATAGTTACAAACCGAAAGAGCGGTAGAAATTGCGATTTGGACAATTCCACCCACCAATGCGATCGCCTTAAAGAATTCCCTTACGGAAACTTCCCCAACCTGGACGCCGCTTTTGGGGTGTTACTTCGCTATCGGTCTATAAATTTTTTTTTATGCAAAATCGGCTGATTTTTCTTCGTGCGCAACAGTATTGGTAACCGTTGCCTGATCACAATTACCGATTATCGGAAAGCTTACGGGTAAAGTTGACGAGGGCTTGGGCCAGTGTATCCGCTTCCACCAAGGGCAAATCATTATGGGTGCCGTTGGTGATCGCCACAAACTCAGTGCGCTGGGGATGCACCTGGGCAAGCTGCTGCCCGTGGGAAAAGGGAATAATTTCGTCCTTAGTGCCATGGAAAATTACGATGGGCACCGACACGTCCCGCAGGCGCTGAAGGTTGGGAAATTTGTCGAAGGGGTAAAGGGACACGCGGGTGACCACCCGGAAAATGCTGGTAAAGGTAGCCTCCAGCACCAGCCCTGCCACTGGCTGGGTCGCCGCAATATGAATGGACGGAGCGCCGCCGAGGGAAATGCCGTAGGGAATAATGCGATCGCCCGCAACTCCCTGGTTCCGCAGGTACCGATACGCCGCCTCCACATCTCGGTAAATTCCCGTCTCCGTGGGGGAGCCGTCACTGAGCCCATAGCCCCGATAATCGTAGGCAAACACGTTAAACCCAAGCTGGTGCCACTGGTTAATGATGGGGCGCATACTGCCCAGGTCCGAACCGTTGCCGTGGCTTAGCAATAGGGTATAGGTGGCGTCGGAGCGGGTTAGGTGAACCGCTCGTAACGTTAGGCCAGAGTCGCCATTACCAGAATCGCCGTTATCAGAATCGGTATTAAAAGTAACTAAGTGCGGCTCATCGGTGCTGTAACCCACAGGGGGAGCGGGAAAAATTTGCCGTTCCACAAAGAAATAGCCATAAACGCCAACGGCGACGTACAACAAGGAGCTGAAGCTAAGGGTGCGCCAAAAAACAGTTTTAACGGCGGGCAAGATCGACGAAATCATCTCTCCAAATTCAGATCCCAACGGTTACACCTCAATGACCTTAAACATCGCCCTCTCTGCTACCTGAATAGTGCTGAACGAGTAGAGCTGAAGGAATAGTGCCTAAGCATGGCTCAAGCCCCCCCCTTAAACATTACTCGAGCATTATTCAATGGCCGGGTCGGCCGGTGCCGGAGGAACCGCTTTAACCCAGTCGCGCCCTAGACGCAGGGTTAAGTCAGATCCCAAATCGCCCACGGACGACGGATTAAGCTGACCCACCCCTAGCCGCCGCTTCACCAGCTCTGCCACCTCCCGTCGCCCCGTTTGCACAATTACTTCGGTGCGGCGGAGGGTGTCGCTCCAGGGACCGATGGTGTATACCTGGCGAAATCCCAGGCGTTCTAAGCGGGTACGTACCTGGTCCACCGCTTTGGGGTCTCCCGACGCGTTTTGAATGGCGATACGGGCATAGGCGAAGGCGTAGCGATCGCGAGCAGCATCACTGTTGATGGAGCTGCGACGGGGTCCTTCATAATTCACCTGAAATAATTCTCGAGCCAGGCGCGATCGCTCATTTTCATCGGCAATCCACGCCCCCGCTTCCCCATCTTTCGCGGTGCCGAAGCGCCCAGGCAGCAGCACAAATTGCCAGCGATCGCTCGACTGGCGCAGCCCAAAGCCCAACAGCGCCGTTAGCTCTTCCCAGGATAAATTCGTGTCCACATAATGCTGCATCCGCTGCAAAATTTCTGGCAGCCGTAGCCAAATATCTGGGCTGGCTAGGCGCGATCGCAATGCCTTGAGCAACATTTGCTGGCGCTGCACCCGTCCAATATCCCCCAGCCCGTCGCCCCGATAGCGCACAAATTGCTCCGCCTGGTCACCGGTAATGGTTTGCCAGCCCGCCGAAAGCTGAATTTCCAGCCCCTGGGTGCGGTCCGTGTATTCCATGGGGCGGGGCACAAAAATTTCCACCCCCCCCAGCAAATCAATCAGCTCCCGAAACGCCAGGGTATTGATACGCACATAGCGATCAATGGGCAAACTTCCCAGATTCTCTTGCAGGGTTTTGTTCACCAAAGCGGGACCACCGAGGGCGTTGGCTTGGTTAATGCGGCGGCGACCGTGTCCGGGAATGGGAGCCAGGGTGTCTCGGGGCAGCGCTAGCGCGGTGGTCAGCTTGTCCAGAGGCTTAAGCCGTGCCACTAGCAGGGTGTCGCTGCGCCCGTCCAAACTTTGCTGGTGGGGAGACGCACCCGGTTCGCTGTGGTCAACGCCGATGATGGCAATATTCATGGGGCGGGTCAGGCGATATTGCCACACCTGGTCCCAAGATCGCTTGATTGACGGGTTGGTAATATCCACCGGGGCACTGATGCCCAGCCACTTTTCCGGCTTGAGGGGGTCAAACTGGGCGATCGCCGCCCCAACGCTAGCGGACACCACGGCGGTGACGGCAATAACAAATAGCCACTGAAGCCAAATGGCGAGCGATCGCTCCCCCCGCCCCACCCAAACGATGGCGCTACCTAAAGAAACAGTGCCGGAAGCGCTAGGTGAATTTATATCAGGGGGAATGGGAGGCAACGCCCGCCCAAACGCTTGCTCATCAGCATTAACGCCGAGGTTCTCAGGCACATCAGATGTGGAGGGCAGATTGGCTAGCTCTGACATAGGTGGGATTGGCGGACGCTGACATAGGGGTTTCCCGCAATCTTTTTCTAAGGATCCCTAGGACTGCATCCTAACGCAGGGAGCCTAAATCAATGGCACCTACGCCCCCGCGTTGCACCTGGCGCAAAATCACCCCCAGCTGCCACCATACGGCGATCGCCCCTCCCATCGTCACCACGCCCGCCATGGTAAAAGCCCACTTGGCAGGGATTGTAAAGGTTTGCAACGTTGCTGCCAGAAAAACACAGGCTCCTAGGGCCGTGCCCACATAGGGAAACCGCAGGGGAGATCTGAGAAACACATTGGGATCACGCTCTTCCGTCGCTAGCCAAGTTTTCACCGCATCGCGAAACATCTTGGCAAATAGTGCGCCGCACCCGCCCCCAATCACAAAGCCAATAATGAGCTGAATAATCGGCGCTTGGGGAGCATCAAAAGGGATCATGGTGGGCTTAGCGAATTCTATGGGCGAACTTAGGCATTATCTCGCAAGGCGGCCACGGTATTGTCCAAAACCGGTAAAAACTGTTTTGGCAATATCTGAACGGCGCGATCGCGGGAAAACTCCGTTAGCGCACTCCACGCCGATCCCCAGGCCGCCTCCACCACCTGTCCCGGCTCCACCTGATCCTTCACCAAGTCCCACAGGCGCTGCACTTCCGCCGTATGGAGCCGCCCGTCTTCCACCAGGGCCAGCAACAGGCGATCGCGAAACACCTGCCCCTCGTCGGACATTAAATACTGCAATCCTATCCGCGCCGTAGGCACCAAATCAAACTGGGCAGTGTGATCGCCCTGGGCAATGCGCAACAAATTCTCCAGGCGCTGCCACTGAAATTTCCCATCTTCAAACAACACCTCAATCAACCGTCGCCGCAACGCCGGTGACTCCCCGCGCAGCAGCCGCCGCGCCACATAGGGATAGGCAATTTCCACGATTTTAAATTCCTGATTTAGGCTGAGGGCAAGCCCTTCCTGGGTTACCAGCGATCGAATAATCAAGGCAAACTTCGCCGGCACCCGAAACGGATACTCGTACATCAGCTCCGAGAAGCTATCCGTAATGGTCTTGAAATTAAAATCCCCAACGCTCGCGCCAATAATGTCCCCAAACACATCTTCCAAGGCGGGAATAATCGGCGTAATATCCGTATCCGGTGCCAGGAACCCTAACTTGACGAAATCCTCAGTGAGCCTGTCGTACTTTTTGTTAATCAAATGAACCACCGAATCCACAATCGTTTCCTTTGTGGTTTCGTCCATTTGGTCCATCATGCCAAAGTCGATATAAGCCATACGCCCGTCCCGCAAGGCAAACAGGTTGCCAGGGTGGGGATCCGCATGGAAGAAGCCATATTCCAGCAACTGTCGCAGCCCAGAGGTGACGCCGATGGTGATTAGCTCATTTTGATCTAGCTGAGCTTCTTTCACGCGATTGGTGTCCGTCAGCTTAATGCCATCAATCCACTCCAGGGTTAACACCCGCTGGGTGGTGTAGCGCCAGTAAATCTCAGGCACCATCACCGACGGATCGTTTTGAAAATTAGCGGCAAATCGTTCAGCGTTTCGCCCTTCATTTAAATAGTCAATTTCCTCAAACAGCTTGGCGCCAAACTCATCCACAATTAGCTGTAAATCGTGACCCAGGTTCACCGGCAGCCACGGTGCCAAAGCGCCTGCCCCAATGCGCAGCAGATATAGATCCAGGGTTAATGTGGGCAATAATTCTGGGCGCTGTACCTTAACGGCGACGCTTTCTCCGCTGTGCAGCCGAGCTTTGTAAACCTGTCCTAGGCTGGCTGCGGCGATCGGCTGGGGGGAAATTTCAAAAAACAGGTCCTCAACGGGATAGCTAAAATCTGCTTCTAAAATTCTGAACGCAAGGGGCGTAGGAAATGCCGGTAGCTGGTCCTGTAGCTTCTCCAGCTCCGCCAAGTAGTCTACCCGCACCAAATCCGGGCGCGTTGATAAGGCCTGTCCGACTTTGATAAAGGTGGGTCCTAGGCGCACCAAAATTTTGCGCAGTTGCTCTGCCCGCTTGGAGATTTTGCCCGGGTTTTCGCCTAGGAGGCTGTCTCCCAGCATTCCCAACAGAAAGCTAGCGCTAAAGAGGAGAATTTGAATCAGACGATACAGCGGCAACCAGGGTCGGCGGGAGTAATATTGTGCTATCGCCGGAGCGCTGTACCGTCGCCTTGAGGACGCAAAGTCACTGGGTGGTCCAGAGTTTGGGGTAGGAGTCCACCGGGAATCAGAGACTTCAGAGAGGGGAGTTGAGAAATCTTCGGGAGTGGAATGGGGCGCGGACTCAAGTTTCACAATGAATATACCTGCTCAGCCACAACTGCTGTGGGAGAAATAGAGCCCGGGATTGGTATGCCGCAGTTAAAGCTCTGTTTTGCTGCCCACCGATTCGTATTGTACCTTTACGACTGGATAGAAAAGTATAAAAAACTCAATCCCTACTTTTGGGGAGGGGATTGTCTGTGATTTTTTAAGGCTTTCGAGGGAGCTAACAAGCTTAAATTACAGTAATGTTGCCTCTTCGTGGATCCTTTTCGTAGGTCTCGTGATCTCAGCGAAGGAAGATGACGACTGAGCATACCCGAAGCTCTCAATCCTCTAAGGGTAGATTTTTTTCAGTAATGTTTATTTCTCAGGCAAGGGGTTTCGTGAGTAGCTTTTTGCCTAAATATTGTCTTGTGGGCGTTTAAAAATTTGGCGTTGCTGGATCGAGCTATGAATCGATTACTGAAAGCTACGAAACCTCGTTTGGAATTTTGCGAAAATATGTCCCTCTTCAGCAACGCTAAATTTTTGCGCTTCTGCTGTCCTTTGAATGGGGATCAAATGAATGGGAGCAAAGGGCGATTTTGATTTGCGACCAGATTCTTGGTTGTGCAGGCGGGTTTTGCAGACAGGTTTTGCAGACAGGTTTTGCAGACGGCTGGTGAATGGCGACCCTTGGCTTTCCCATGCCTTTGGTTCTGTTGCTTTTGGATTAGCTGCTTTTGAATTAGTTGCTTTTGAGTTAAACGGCTAAATGATCTGGGTTTGCGTCTTTTGGTGGTTTTGGTGAGTTGGGGCGATCGCCCATCCCTCAGCACCAAGGTCTCCAAGCCTGATTGGCAACCTGTGTCCCAATTTTGAATACCATCCTGATCACTCACTGCATCTATGGAAATAGCAAATGAGCAAGGCGAAATAGACCTTTTCCCAAGAAAGCCACAGGGCTGATGCTCAGTGATGTGCCAAAGTGTGCCCACTGTTTTCTCCAAGTTCTGGTGGGAAACCTTAGATTTCATCAGTGAAATAGGCAAAAATCACCAGGAGGCGACGAGTCGTCAGTAAGATTCTGTGCGGGAGGTAATGGTAACGTTCCTTTCTTGCTAATGGCAGCAGCGCCCTAGGGTAATCTTTGGAAACAAATCACCCAGTGCTGTGGACACCATTCACCTCGTAAACCTCGCAACTGTTGCCCCCTGGACTAAAGCCTTGAAACCCTTGGTGTAATTTAAGTTTTCTCTTGTTCAATGTCTGAGGCAGATTAGAATGGTGGAGAAAATGGGTGGCCCGCTATTTTTCTCCCAAGCCAGTGCCTTACAACCTCCGCAAAGCAGGTGTAAAAGTACTTAGACACGTTTTCCCACTCCGTCGCTGTCTTATGTCGCTCTCCGCCACTGTCGCCAACAATGTGCTGCTGAACTATGGGTTGTCAGTTGAGTGTTTGTTACTTTTCGTACCTTCCCTGCCACAGAACTCTTTTTTACAACAGTCCCTTTCGTCACAATCTTCTTCACCGCAACGGTGGACCCGAGTGTTTGGTCCCAGTGAGGTAAAGGCGTCCCTATGACCTCTTCTCGCCCTACTTCCCGCCCCAAAAAGCCGACGGTTCTGGTTATTGACGACGAACCGGATATTTTGGATTTGCTTTATCGCACCTTGCACCGCGAGTTTCGAGTGCTGAGAGCGTCTAGTGGTCCTGATGCGCTGGAAGTTTTGGCCCAGGAAGATCAAATTGCGGTGATTGTGTCGGACCAGCGGATGCCGCTGATGAGCGGTACTGAGTTTCTAAGCCTGACTGCGGCCCAGTATCCGGACATTATGCGGATTATTGTCACGGGCTACACCGATGTTGATGATTTAGTTGAGGCGATTAATACCGGTAAGGTTTTTAAGTATGTTACGAAGCCTTGGGACGACGAGGACCTGAAGGATTCGGTGCGGAAGGCGGTGGAGACCCACAATGTGTTGCGATCGCGCACCCAGACTCTACAAAAGTCCCTGCGCCGAGAGGAACTTATTAACGTGATTACGGCGGCGATCCGCTCTAGCTTGGATCCAACTCAGATTTTTTCCACCATTACCGAACAGTTAGGGGCGGCAATGGGCGCGGACGGGTGCACCCTGTCCCTGTGGACCCCCAGTGACGAATATATGCAGTGTGTGGGATTTCATGAAAATACCCACGACTCCGATCCGAGCCACGGCGATGTCTCTGGGGAGAACCAGAGGGCAGTGAAAAGGCTCAAGCAGATTGATCCGGTGGCGCTGGCAGATCCCAGCTTGCCGGGTGCCCTGCCGCGATCCTATGTGCCGATCGCCAGTAATCCTGTGCTACAGCGGGTTATTGCCTCGAAGGGGGCGGGTGCCGTTGATGATTTGCAGCAGGATTTGCCCAATGACGCGGGAGCGTTGCCCTTACGGGAGCAGGCGCGATCGCTGTTGGTGTTGCCGTTGCTGGCGGAGGGGGAGATTATTGGCAGCATTTCCCTGCGCCACAAAGCGTTACACCCTTGGAAGCCGGAGGATATTGAACTGGCGGAGGAGGTCTCGATGCAGGCGGCGATCGCGGTGCAGCAGGCGCGGCTGTATCAAAAAACCCGCAAGCAGGCGGAGCAGCTGTTGGCTTTGGATAAGCAGAAAAACGAGTTTTTCCAAAATGTGTCCCACGAGTTTCGGACGCCCCTGACGTTGATGATTGGACCGTTGGAGGCGGCGGTGGATCGAGGCAGCGACCTGCCGGGGGAACAGGCAGAGATCGCCCTGCGCAATTCCCGGCGATTGCTGCGGTTGGTTAATCAGCTGTTGGATATTCAGCGCATCGATGCCCAGCGGCTACAGCCCACCTTTCGTCCATTAAATTTGACCCGGTTTACGGAGCAAATTGTGGAGGCGTTCCAAGACTATAGCGATCGCAAGGGCATTACTCTGGTGACCCATTTGGACGACGGTCCGCCCGCCTACGTGGATATTGAGCGCTTTGACAAGGTGCTATATAACCTGTTGTCCAACGCCATGAAATTCACCCCCAGCGACGGCACCATTACCGTTAGCCTAAGCTGCATCGCCGATAGCTTTGTGCTGAAAGTACAAGATACGGGGATCGGCATTCGCGACGATCAGCTCCCCCATTTATTTGAGCGATTCCGCCAGGCGGAGGGATCCGTGAGTCGCTCCTATGAGGGCACCGGCCTAGGGCTGGCGTTGGTGCAGGAGCTGGTGACTCTCCACGGCGGGAAGGTGGCAGTGGACTCGGTGTACGGGGAAGGGCGCACCTTTACGGTCTGGCTGCAAAAGGGATCAGCCCAATTCCCAGCGGATCAGGAGGTCGCTACACTCCTGGCAGAAGCTATCATGGAC
>ERZ1740065.1925-NODE-1925-length-12745-cov-9.328684_pt1 | contig 12745 bp, 8 predicted proteins | sample MGYA00581738_ERZ1740065 | MGnify/ENA primary metagenome ERZ1740065 (study PRJEB43018, sample SAMN04849749) | marine metagenome | isolation source: floating plastic debris | place: Pacific Ocean | collected 2008-09-01 | study: EMG produced TPA metagenomics... | reverse complement strand
ACCCCTCGGCAGCCCATCACAATCAGCTCCGCCTCAATTTCGTCAGCGACGTCACAAATGACAAACGCTGGCTGACCTTCACGTTCTAAGGTTTTGCTGGCGACCCCGTGCTGATCAAATAAAGCCTGAGCCTGGGCCAACAGCTTGGCGACCGCTTCGGCGGAAGATTGTTGGGGATGGGCAGGATCTTCGTTCGTTTCCACAACGGAGAGCAACACGAGCTGACTTTGGTGCTGGCGAACTAAGTCAATGGTCAAACTAGCAACCTGTTGAGCTTCGGGGCTCATATCAATGGGGAAGAGAATCGTCTTGAACATAGCTCCTCAGACGAATACACAGACTCCGGTAGAATGATTCTCGGGCATGGCTGGTAGCACTGGCAACAAAAATGCGGCTTGCTTTACACCATGAGCTTGCGGACTCAATCTTAGAGTAGATCAAGGTTGGTCGTCTCTTTGCCAAAGCCATGCATAAACGTAATAAATGCAGTTTTAGGAGGTTTGAACCTGTGGCAAAGAAGACAGTGGCAACGCTAACCGAAGCCGACGTGTCGGGCAAGCGAGTGCTGGTGCGGGCAGATTTTAACGTCCCTTTAGACGATCAGGGCAAGATTACCGACGACACACGCATTCGGGCGGCGCTGCCTACTATCACAGCGCTGACGGACAAAGGTGCGAAAGTCGTTTTGTGCAGTCATTTTGGGCGGCCCAAAGGCAAAGTGGTTGAGGAAATGCGCTTGACTCCGGTAGCGGAGCGGCTTTCAGAATTGTTGGGCCAAGCGGTTGTGAAGTGTGATGATTGTGTCGGCTCAGCTGTTGCAACTGCTGTGAATGGTTTGCAAAACGGCCAAGTCGCGCTGTTAGAAAACGTACGGTTTTATGCGGGTGAAGAGGGCAATGATCCAGAGTTCGCCAAGCAATTGGCGGCGAATGCCGATCTTTATGTGAATGACGCGTTTGGCACGGCTCACCGGGCTCATGCCTCAACGGCAGGGGTGACGGAATATCTGAGTCCCGCAGTCGGTGGTTATTTGATCGACAAAGAGCTGCAATATTTGCAAGCGGCGATCGAAAATCCGCAGCGGCCTCTTGCGGCAATTATCGGTGGTTCCAAGGTTTCCAGCAAAATTGGCGTGATTGAAACCTTGCTCGATAAGGTCGACAAGCTCTTGATTGGCGGCGGCATGGTGTTCACCTTTTACAAGGCTCGCGGTCTCGGGGTCGGCAAATCTCTGGTGGAAGAAGACAAGCTTGACCTCGCCAAATCTTTAGAAGCAAAAGCGAAAGAAAAAGGCGTAGAGCTGTTATTGCCGACCGATGTGGTGGTCGCTGATAACTTTGCTCCCGATGCTAATGCTCAAACCGTTAACGTCGAGGCGATCCCCGATGGCTGGATGGGGTTAGATATTGGGCCTGATTCGGTCAAGGTGTTTCAAGCTGCGCTGAAGCAATGCAAGTCTGCTATCTGGAATGGCCCGATGGGGGTATTTGAGTTTGACAAATTTGCTGCGGGCACCGAAGCGATCGCGCATACGCTAGCGGAACTCACCCCCCAAGGCGTCATGACCATTATTGGTGGTGGTGACTCTGTGGCGGCGGTGGAAAAAGTTGGTGTGGCTGAGCAAATGAGCCACATCTCTACCGGTGGTGGGGCCAGTCTGGAACTCTTAGAAGGCAAGACCTTGCCAGGCATCGCGGCATTAGACGACGCCTAGGTCAACCGCTTAGCGATGAGTGAATGCTCGTTCTGGCTGGGATGCTCTCTGGGAGTATTCCAGCCTTTTTTGTTGAGACTTAACAGTTCTAAAAATCGAGTAAAAAGCCGCAATCAGTAAAGCCTCGATAAAGACTTTGAGAGAGTCTTCTAAATGGTAAAGGTGAAATTGCACAGTATTGGCGGTCGCGGGATCAAGAAATAGCTCCAGCAACTTTTGACCATTGGCAAAAAAATCTAGCCCAATCATTAAAAACAAAAGCACAAACGCTCGCTTTAAAAAGGCGATCGCTTGCTTGTGAGGTTTCAGCTCAAGCCGATTAACCCAGAGTATCCAAGCACCGAAAATGCCGTAAAGCAGTACGATAAAATCATCGATACTATCCGTCAAACTAGTTTCCTGGAGATTGAAGACGTCGTGGATAAAGAGATCCGTTACTTCATGAATCGCAAGAAACTCATCAGCCGCCAAGAAAATGAAGCCCCAAGCGATAATGCGCCACAGCAAAGCACTCTGATGGTTTTCTGCTCCTGGACTTGCTTTGCGAATCTGGGCTGTTTTATCCGATAACCAGGCGATCGCGAGTAGCTGAAATGTGGATAAAAATGTGATGAATCCTCTTTCGCCAAAATGATCTCTGCCACCGTGATGATAGATAACTAGAGCCAAAACAACGGCTAACGCATTTCCAAAAAGCACCCAAGAGAATAGCGATTTTATGCTCATTTAGTTTTAACGACGTCAGATGAAAAGTTGATTTATGAAAAGGAAGTAAATCCATTCAAGAGTGGATAAAAGAGGTCGTTAGAAACGTTAATTAGTCAACTTCCTTAACGTTTTTACTCATCAAATCTTGTAGATAATCTACAATTCCAAAGGAACCGAAGACCCGTTCTGAGCATTTATTCTGGCCACCTAAAAAATGGCTAGGCTAGAATGCTGCTCCACCCTCAAAAAGACATGTTAACCATATTAGAGGTTTTTGTTAATTTTGAGTTAATCCAAAATTAATCCGATATTGACATTTTTCTGTGTGTCATCGACGTCTCAGGGCACGCTGGAGGCTATAGGAGCAGGCTGAGCCTGTCTCGCTGGGGTATAGTCTCTCGGGCGAGCGCTGGCGCTGAGGCCTCTGAAGTCTTGGCCTAAAAAGCTTGTGGCTGCTTTCTGTGTGGTGCGATCACGATCGGCAATGCGCTGCTGGGCGAGTGTTTTCTCGATCTATCAAGTTTCGACGATTGAGCGTGACCCGTACTGGGCCGATTTCTCTCGCTACAGCTGCGGCGACACTCACGGAGTACTCAGCTAAAGTCGATATCCTGAGAGGGTTCTCTGTCTGAATGTGAAGGATGCCGGTGGTGCAATCGATTGTGAAGGATTTGGTGTTTTTGGGGGGTGGGCATACCCATGCGATCGCACTGCGGAAATTTGGCATGCAGCCGTTGCCGGGCGTACGGCTGACGCTCATTACCAATCTGACCGATACCCCCTATTCAGGGATGCTGCCCTGCCATATTTCGGGGCTTTATGACTTCGATGAATCCCACATCGACCTACGGCCTCTGAGCCAATTTGCTCAGTGTCAATTATTGATGGATCGAGCTATCGGTATTGACGTCGTTAATCAGCAAGTGATTTGCGCCTACCATCCTCCCGTGGCCTTTGATGTGCTGTCGATTGATACGGGGAGCACCCCGGCGACGCTAGACGTGCCGGGGGCTGCAACCTATGCGATTCCAGCCAAACCAGTGCCCGATTTGTTGTCAGCCTGGGAAGCTTTGCTAACCCAGGTACGTCACTCATCAGCACCGGTTTCTGTTGCCGTTGTGGGGGGAGGCGTTGGTGGCGTTGAACTGACGCTCAACATGCAGCGTCGCCTATGGCAGATGCTGCATGAGCTGGGGCGATCGCGTCAAGACCTCTCGATGCATCTCTTTCACCGGGGGGATGAAGTCGCTAATGGTCGCAATCGCCGGACGCGGCGACGATTGCACAAGCACTTTGTCCAGCGGGGGGTGCAGCTGCATTTGTCAGAGTCGGTGTGCGCTATTGAAGCGCTACCGGAGGGACAGCGACGAGTGCGCTGTGAGTCAGGCTTGGTAGTCGATTGCGATCGCGTCTTTTGGGTGACCAATGCGGCCGCTCCAGATTGGGTGCGAGCATCGGGTCTGTCCATTGATGAGTCGGGTTTCGTCCTGGTAGAGGACACACTCCAAAGCTGTTCCCATCCGGCGATCTTTGCGGTGGGAGATGTGGCGACGATGAAAAACTCTCCTCGACCGAAGGCCGGTGTGTTTGCGGTGCGCCAAGGCAAACCTCTGTTTCACAACTTGCAGGCTCTCCTGACCGGGCGGCCGTTGCAGTCCTTTCATCCGCAAAAGCAGTACCTCAACATTATTGATCTGGGTGACGGTCGCGCGATCGCCTCGCGGGGGCCGTTCACCCTGGAATCGCGACTCATGCGCCAGTGGAAAGATCGCATTGATCGCAAATTTATGGGCTTGTTCACCGATTTTCCGGCTATGTCATCGGCAACCGCTGCTGCTTCAGGGACAGGCGAGATCACGCCTGACTGGGTCCCCATGTATTGTGCAGGCTGCGGTTCTAAAGTCGGGAGTGATGTGTTGCATAAGACACTGCAAAGGCTGCAGCAGTCAGGCCCTGCCCTGCCTGATCCCCTGGCCGAAGACGTCATCATTGGACTAACCGCCCCTGACGATGCCGCTGTTGTGCAAGTACCGCCGGGCCAGTTGATGGTGCACAGCGTCGATTTTTTCCCAGCCCTGATCAACGATCCCTTTGTGTTTGCGCAGATTGTAGTGAAGCATTGCCTCAACGACCTTTACGCTATGGGGGCGACGCCGCAGTCGGTGTTGGCGATCGCCACGCTGCCCTACGCCAGTTCCGATAAGCAATCTGACGCGCTGTTTCAGCTGCTCTCGGGTCTACGAGAAGCTTTGCTACCCACCCAAGTTCCCCTCGTGGGCGGTCACACGACCAGTGGGGATCAGCTGGCTTTGGGCCTTGCCTGCAACGGCTGGATCGCGCCCGATGCTGTGCTGTGCAAACAGGGTATGCAGGTTGGCGATGCGCTGATTTTGACTCAGCCATTGGGTACAGGTACCTTGTTTGCTGCTGACATGCGCTACCAAGCCAAAGGCCGCTGGATTGAAGCCGCGATCGCTCACATGATTCAGTCCAGTGCGGCGGCTCTCCGCTGTCTGCAGCAGCACGATGTGACCGCTTGCACTGACGTCACCGGCTTCGGACTGCTCGGCCATCTGCTCGAAATGGTGACAGCCTCTCAAGTTACCGTGGCCTTGACTTTACAGGACTTGCCAATCCTCTCTGGGGCACGAGAGATGCTACGGCAGGGCATTGTCAGTTCTCTACAGTCGCAAAATCGGCAGGCGGCGCGATCGCTGCAGAATGCGGTCACCTATGCCGGGCGGTCCGACTATCAAATTTTGTTTGATCCCCAAACGGCAGGGGGGCTGCTCGCTACCGTGCCCGGCGATCGTGCTGCCGACTGCGTAACCCACCTGCGGCAGCTGGGCTACAGCGCCGCCACCTGCATTGGTCGGGTAGAAATGGCTGGCCAGGTTGAGTCGCCCATTACAATCAAGTCATGGTAAAACGGCTTGAAATCAACGACTTTTTAACCGCGCCGGGACCGCTACTAGATGTCCGCAGTCCCGCAGAATATGCTCAAGGGCGGATGCCCGGTGCCATTAGCTATCCCCTGTTTACCGATGAGGAGCGGGCTCAGGTCGGCACCTGTTATAAACGTCAGGGTAAGGATGCCGCCGTTGAACTGGGGTTTGATCTGCTGGGCCCAAAGCTAGGCACCATGGTACGACAGGCGCGGGCGATCGCCCCCGATAAAACGGTGCGTGTGCATTGTTGGCGAGGCGGTATGCGTAGTGGTGGCGTTGCCTGGGGTCTACAGATGGCAGGCTTTCAGGTCACAACCTTGGTTGGAGGCTACAAGGCCTTTCGGCGGTGGGTGCGGCAAACCTTCACTACGCCGCGCCAGATCATCGTTCTGGGCGGCATGACCGGCACTGGCAAAACCCAGATCTTGCATGCCCTCGCTGCTTTAGGAGAGCAAGTATTGGATTTGGAGGGATGCGCGAATCACCGGGGCAGCAGTTTTGGCAACCTCGACCTGCCTCCGCAGCCCAGCACCGAGCAGTTCGAAAATTTGATCGGTAATTGCCTCGCGACCCTCGACCCCGCTCGCCCCCTGTGGATCGAGGCAGAAAGCCGCCGCGTCGGCACCTGCTGCGTACCCCCCGAGGTGTTCCAGCAGATGGAAGCGGCCCCCACACTGGAGATCGTCCGTCCAGAAGCCGAGCGTTTGGATATTTTGGTGGAGGTGTATGGTCAAACCGATCGCGCCGAACTGATTGCCGCCACCGAACGCATTCGTAAACGGCTGGGCGGACAGCGCACCCAGCAGGCGATCGCCCTGATTCGTCAGGAGGCTCCCCGCGAAGTCTGCAAAATCATGCTCGATTACTATGATCGCGCCTATCGCTATGATCTTGACCGACGCGAGCAGGTCATTCCTCAAATTGACGTGACGGGACATAGTCCCACCGCTGCTGCCCAGCTGCTGATCGAAAAAGCTACTTTTTTAGCATTAGCCGACCGTTCGTCAAGCGACTACAGGTGAGAAACCGAACTCAGTGCCTTACCCTGTATCGAAAGGATGGAGGGTAACTGGCGGCGTTCATGTTCCTCAAAACGCTAGAACTGCGGCATTTTCGCAACTACGAAACGCAGCGGGTTGAGTTCACAGCGCCCAAAACGATTTTGCTGGGCGCCAATGCGCAGGGCAAATCAAACCTGCTGGAATCTGTGGAACTGCTGGCCACGCTGAAATCCCACCGCACCCGTCGCGATCGCGACCTGATTCAAGCGGGACAAAGCAGTGCACAAATTGTGGCGGCAGTTAGCCGGGAGGTGGGATACGCCGATTTAGCGCTGGTGCTACGCGACAAGGGGCGGCGAACAGCCATTCGTAGTGGCGAAAAGCTGCGGCGACAGATGGATTTCTTAGGGGCACTCAATGCAGTGCAATTTTCGAGCCTTGATTTAGAGCTGGTGCGCGGGGGACCAGGTGAACGGCGCACTTGGCTCGATACGCTATTGATGCAGCTAGAACCGATTTACGCCTACATTCTGAGCCAGTATCAGCAGGCATTAAAGCAGCGCAACGCCTTGCTCAAGCGCGAGACGGGGACGCCCGATCCGGCTCAATTAGCCCTCTGGGATGCTCAACTAGCCGCCCTGGGCACGCGGGTGATTCGGCGACGAGCGCGTGGCCTGGCTCGTCTCGTCCCCATCGCTCAAAGGTGGCATAGCGCCATTAGTGGGGCTACCGAGCAGCTCATCCTAAGCTATGCGCCCAATGTGCCCTCAGGGGAAGACGAGCCGAGTTTGATTCAAGCGGCTTTTTTAGACAAAATTCAGCAGCGGGCGATCGCCGAACGGCATCAGCTCACCTCCCTGGTCGGCCCCCATCGCGATGATATTGACTTCACCATCAACTCGACGCCCGCCCGCCAGTATGGCTCTCAGGGCCAACAGCGTACCCTGGTTTTAGCCCTGAAGCTGGCGGAGCTAGAACTGATCGAATCGGTCGTCGGTGAGCCGCCACTGCTATTGCTGGATGACGTGTTGGCCGAGCTTGATTTGAATCGCCAAAACCAGCTGCTAGAAGCCATTGGCGATCGCTTTCAAACCCTGATTACAACTACCCATTTAGGGCTGTTTGACGCTGAATGGCTCAAGACGTCCCAGGTGTTGACCGTGCAGTCTGGACGGCTTGCCGTCTAATGTCACAGCTCTGAAATTAAACGACAAATCGGTTTCTCCTTAGATCTGAACTCCCCTACAACTTGCAGAGGTCAGAAGTCCGAATTGCCAGGTTGACTAGATCTCCCTCTCAGCCATCCCGAGCGGCTCGATTAAAGTGACGTTGGGCATAACGATCGATACTGAGAATCAATGTATCCAAAATTACTTTTATAAAGAAGACCCCGTCTGTGTATGAAGCTTTTTGCGTAAGTGTCAGATTGATGGACAGTTGCCAGAGGATATGGGGACATTGATCTTGTGTTCCCTCTGAGTAACTTATCTGAGGCTGATTGCCCTCGCGTTGCTGTCGCGCTCTGTGATAGAAAATATCTGAAATTGCGGAATTCCTGTATTTTTCATGTATAAAAAAGTACAAATCTTGCGCCTCGCACTTTGACGAGGTGTGGGGTTGAGCATCAGCCTAGAGCGTGACTGCTGCAGCTAGCTGCAAGCGGTCTACTCCGAGGACGCTTCCTGACCAAATCGTCCTGTAGATTTAACAATGACTATTGATTCTCGCAAAATGTTGCTTGTTGATGACGATCCTAACGATATTGAGCTAGTGCAACTGGCGATCGCGGATCTCACCGTCATTCGCACCTTAGATGTCTTAACCGACGGGGCCCAAGCCATCCAATATCTCATCGGTTCAGCCGAACAGGCGCCCGTCGCCGCGCTGCCCCGCTTTGTCCTGATGGATCTCAAGCTGCCCAAACGTACGGGGATTGAAGTTCTGCGAGCCATTCGTCAAAATGGGAGGACTCAGCATCTGCCAGTGATCATCATGTCCTCCTCCTCCGAAGATAGCGATCTGGAAGCTTGTTACAATTTGGGCGTTAATAGCTATGCGGTAAAGCCTCTCGATTTCCAGCGCTTTCAAGAGTTCGCTAAGTGTATTGGAGGCTACTGGATGACGATTAATCACCCTCCTCTTATTTCAACCCCCCCACGGGAATTATGAAGGCAGGCTAGGAATCTCTGCATTTATGGCGAATTGTTTCTTCTCGGCTCCGAGAGTTGTTACCGATATTTCTGATGAAGGAGTGACTACCCTGGCTTCATCTCGGTTGCGGTTGCTGGTGGTTGAAGATGTTGCCGAAGATGTCGAGTTAATTGCGCTGTCGTTAGATGCGGGTGACGTTGACTACGAAATTCAAGTCGTCGATGCTTTAGAACCGTGTCGGCAGCTCCTGAGCGACGAATCGTTTGATGCGGTGCTAGCCGACTATCGCTTACCGGGGCTCCAGGCTCCAGATGTTTTTCGCTTAGTGAGCGAGTATCAGCCTCTAACTCCCTTTATTTTGGTGACTGGTAGCTTGGGAGAAGAAGCGGCGGTCGACTGCATCAAAACAGGCATGACTGACTATGTCTTAAAAGATCGGCTGTATCGTCTGCCGACGGTTTTGCGCCGGGCTCTAGATGAAGCCGAACTCAAACGTCAACAGCAAGCCGCGATCGCCCAAGTCGAGCAGCAGGCTTGGCGGGAGTCAATCATTAATCGGATCGTTCAGGCAATTCGCGAAACGCTGATTCTAGAAGAGGTTTTGCAGACCACTGTCGACCAGTTACAGGCCGCCCTGGAAGTGAGCCGCTGTTTATTTGTGCAGCCCACGGCCCATCAAGCCATGCAGGTTCAGTATGCGAGTTCAATAGATGCTGAGGCGGAGAGTTTCCGCTTCAAATTTTGTCAGATCTGCCTGCATTACGAAGCGACACTCAAGACGGGACAGGCGGTTGTGCTGCACCAGTCAGATGCTGATATGCCAGCAGCAGTCGCTGAGATTTTGAGGAAGTACCAGCTGCAATCGGTTTTGCTAACGCCGCTGAATTATCAGAAAGAATTTTTCGGAGCTTTAGTCCTCCACCAAAACACCGGCTATCGTCCCTGGCAGGCGATTGAAGTTTCGCTAATTCAAACGGTGGCTGAGCAATGCGCGATCGCCATTTATCAATCTAACCTGTACGCCCAAGCACAAGGCGAAATCGAGCAGCGTCGTCGCATCGAAGAGCAACTACGCCACGATGCCTTTCACGATGCCTTGACCGGGTTACCCAATCGCGCCCTCTTTTTAGATCGCCTTAACCATGCCCGGCAAATTGCCCGCCGCAATCAGGATGCAGAGAACGACTTCTTGCTCGGCAGCTTTGCCGTCTTGTTTCTCGATTTAGATGATTTTCGCATTGTGAATGACAGTCTGGGCCATGATGCTGGCGACTTTTTGCTCCAAGTGGTGGCGGCTCGCCTCGGTCAATGCTTGCGGGTTGGCGATACCTTAGCGCGCACCAGTGGCGATGAGTTTGCCATTTTGCTCGAAGATATTGAGCAGATCGAAGATATCCTGGCCGTCGTCGAAAATATTCAGACCGTTCTCAAGCAATCAATTGTTCTAGAATCTCAAGCAATTTTTATTAGCTCTTGCATTGGCATTGTGATTGATGCCCCCACTTACAACGACGCGGCTCAGTTTTTGCGCGATGCTGACACCGCCATGTATCAGGCCAAAGATAAGGGGCGCAATAGCTATCAGATGTTTGACGGGGCCATGCATACTGAGGTGAAGCAACGCCTGCAACTAGAGAACGATCTGCGGCGAGCGTTTGACCAGGGTGAGTTTTATCTGGTTTATCAGCCCATCGTACACTTGCCAAGCCACCAAGTGTGTGGCTTTGAGGCGCTGATTCGATGGCATGATCCGATCAGAGGGCTCCAAGCTCCAGATGCGTTTATTCCCGTGGCTGAACGTACTGGGCTGATTATCCCGATTGGGCAGTGGGTCATTCAGGCCGCCTGTCAACAATGGCGTCAATGGCTGCAGCGCTGGCCAGAGGCGATGCAGAGCTGGAATATCAGCATCAATCTGTCAGCCAAACAGTTTGTGCAAACCGACCTCATGGCTCAGATTGAGAAAATTCTACACAGCACTGGGGTTGATTGCCGTCATCTGCGGGTTGAGATCACTGAGAGTGCACTGATGGAAAATGAAATCACATCACTGGCAACGCTCCGGCAGCTCAAATCAAAAAGCATTCAAGTGGCAATGGATGACTTTGGCACGGGCTATTCGTCTTTGAGCTATTTATTGCGATTTCCCAATGACGTGCTGAAGATTGATAAATCCTTTGTTTCTCATCTAGACAACAACCCCAACAACCAAGAGATCATTAAAACGATTTTGGCCCTCGGCAAAAACCTTGATATTGAGGTGGTCGCAGAAGGAATTGAGACCAGTCATCAGGCTCAATTTTTGCTGGAGCAGGGCTGTGTTTTTGGGCAGGGCTATTGGTTCTCGAAGCCGTTAACGCCAGATAAGGCAGAAGCCATGTTGGAGGCTCATTTCAAAGATGATTAGGCCTCATCCCAACGTCCCGCAACGGCACCCGCTGGAGTAATCTCCCCGCCCCCATGGAGAACGGCAAGACAGTTGCATGGTGATGAAGAAACTCTGAAATCCATCTGAGTTAGGACGGGGCGGTGGCAGCGCAGGTTTCGCCATCAGAGGTGAAGGCCAGCGGATAGTTGGGGCTGAAGGGATCAACAGTGATGCCTTGGGCGCGAAACCCATAGCCACGCACTAATGTGTAGGTTTTAATATCGATGCCTAATCGCTGCACCTCTAGGGTTGTGGGCGCGTCGGTGCGCTCAAACATAGCCAGGTGAGTGGGACAGATGGGGTGCCAGCGATCGCCCACCAAAATGGCATCACGACCCGCGAGGGCGGCAGGGTCATACCAAAAGTCGAACTGGTCGATGCGTCCCGATAAGGCAATGACTGAGGGCTCGCCCCAGACGTATGCTAGCGCTGAGGCGGAGCGGTAGTCGGTAGTGAGCAACAACGGCTGTTCCGTAAAGACAGCGGCCTCCCGCTTCACCCATTCGGCTACGGACTGCCAGCCATAGAGCATCCGAGTGTCGTCGTCGCCCGTGGGGGAGACGAGCGCTGAGAGCGGCAAAACCGTGTAGTGAATCACTAACAAGGCGGCTGCCACGGTGCCCAGGGTGAGCGTGCCATTGAGCAAACGGCGATCGCGCAGTTTATGAAAACGAGCAGGGCTGAGAAAGCCCCCGGCCATCAGGGGGAACAGCAGCGGATAGGCCAGAATATTCCAGTAGTAGAGCACAGGGGCTTTGACAGAGAGCAGTGCCAACACCAGCGTCGAGGTGCCGAAAATTACGAAGGCAACGCGCTGATAGGTTGCCCCAAAGCGAGTTGTGAACCCGCGGTGGGTCGCTTTCGCTGTGAGCCAGACATGCATCGGCCCTAAAATCAGGCCACTGAGCAGTAAAAAGCCGATGGGCCCGAACCAATGGATGGCGGCGACCTCGGTTTGGACACTGCGCCCGAGATAAAACCGAAACGAATAAAAGTCGTGCTGCAGGTTCCACCAAAATACGGGAGCCAGCATGAGGAAGGCGAGCCCGATCGCCCCATACAAATGCCCCTGCCAAAAGAGCGATCGCCAGCGCCGCTGGGTCGCAATCGCCACCAAAAAGCCGATGCCCAAAAACAGCGCCACGTATTTGCAGAGTCCCGCCAGGCCGATCAGTCCCCCGGCTCCATAGAGCCAGGGATACGCGTCGAGGCGATCGCTGCTGAGAAACCGAATCAGGCAGTAGCTGGCAGCAGTCCCGAACCACACCAGCCAGTGGTCGTGCCAGGCCATTGCTGTGAATAGGAAAAACAGCGGTGAAGTGAGCATCAACAACACCGTGAGCCCCAGCGCATTAGCAGCTTGCTTGCCATAGAGTTGGTGGCAAATAACCCCATACAGCCAAATCAAGAGCCCTGTCGTGATCAGAGCTGGCAAGCGGAGGATGAAATGCGATCGACCTAGCCCCGCCGCAAAAATCCCCTGCACCCAGGCATGCCAGGGCGGATGGTCAAAATACGACCAGTCCCAATGCTGGCCCCACAGCCAGTAATAGGCTTCATCGGGATTGGGAAATGCTCCCATCCAAAAAATCAGCCTCAGTCCAACCAGAAGCACTAAGACCGGTCCATAGCGCCACAGTAGGGTGGAAGTCATAACCGCACCGTCTCAAACCTTAAAGCTGCGCACATCCAGCATAAATCTGAGCCGAGCATTGCTGATTCCCGGGAGCAGTCAGTTTTTGAAAGCCCAGGCGAAATGAGGGTGGCTTAAATCCGTTCTTCCCTCATTTCAGCC
>ERZ1740065.1924-NODE-1924-length-12746-cov-13.221574_pt1 | contig 12746 bp, 10 predicted proteins | sample MGYA00581738_ERZ1740065 | MGnify/ENA primary metagenome ERZ1740065 (study PRJEB43018, sample SAMN04849749) | marine metagenome | isolation source: floating plastic debris | place: Pacific Ocean | collected 2008-09-01 | study: EMG produced TPA metagenomics... | reverse complement strand
CCTTTTTTTCCTCTCTTTTCCTCCTCTTTTCTCTTTTTTTTTGTGAGAGAGAGAGAGAGAGAGAGAGAGAGAGAGAGAGAGAACAGCAGAGACATGGGGAACAAGGGAGGGGTATGAAATGAGGGAGCAATAGGGAGTGAGGAAGTGGCAAGGAGCAAGAGAATATCAGATAGGAGAAGGAACGGGAGCAAAAGAGGAGCAGAAAGCAAGGGATGGATGGATAATGAGTGAGGGGTCCGTAGCGACAGAGGGGCATGAAGCTAGGGATGAGTAAAAAATGAAAAGATCAACGGAGCCATGAGGAGTAGAAGAGAAGCAGGAAGTGAGGAGGGGATGGGGAGTGAGTGAGAGGTTTTCCGCAGCAGAGGGATAGGAACAGGAAGTGAGGAAAGCGTACGAAGTGAGTGATGGAATAACATCAAAAGTAGCGCACACAAACGTGGGGTGAAAAAGGAGAGGCTGATCGAAAGAAGGAAGTTAAACAAGGTGTGCGTCATAATGGATGTATTGTTGCCGTCTCTGTTATTTCGCCACTACTCAATGGGACATGTACTTTAGTTTGATATTCAATCAACACCACATTCATTCTCGCCTCAGGCTCTGATGGCAGCTAATATCCTGCTGTAACAGTGTATCATTCAGCCCAGGGGTGCTCGTAAAACACCCTGATAGAAACGTCAAGGGGCTCAGCACTGTCTGGCGGCAAGAACACTGCGGGATAGAGATGTAGGTAGACTTACCGATCTCCAACTAGTGTCAACATTCACATACCAGTGATAACACATGGCAGACTCAGTCACCGTTATGGTTTTGGCTTTAGCGCCAACTCCCGGTACAGAGAGACTGACCAAGTGTCTCCCACCGTTTGGACATCTCATCAACACCACCTGGCATTGGCAATAAATGATTTCAGACTACAGCCGTACCATAGTGGTCTACTATCAGTGCAGAAGACATCGCTCTCAACGAGGAAAATGACGCTAACGGCTACGCCAGAAGAATGTTGCTTGTTGATATGTGAAAGGTTCTTACTGTGCCAACATTTCCAGACAGTTCACACGTAGGCGCAGCCCATGTCAGCTGGTCATGAGACAGGCCTACTGAATCATCGAGAACTGCCTCTAATCTCAGTAAGTCTTTGGTTGTTGGACACTCACTGTCACTGACAAGGCACTCATAATTCCAGCCAATCTGCGAACTCACACAATGATATGTTAGAAGCAGACAGATGGTAAAATGAAACAGGTACTCAATCGTACACATCTCACTACCAGGACAAGTTCACTGGTTGCTACTACCGACCTACCACTACTATGAGAAGTAGCAAGACGTTATGAAACGACATAACTCTATACGCAACGATTTTGAGCCAGAGGTGAACTTTCTAAATGTCTTCATACTTGGTCATTGCCATAACCTTTTACTGATTTCAATGACCAAATATGATTTCATTCATCAGCAGCATCATCACCCCGTAGTTGAAAACTGTATATATTGAGGCATAGCAGCAGAAAACAGCAGATTAAAAAGAATTTGAACATCATCAAAGAGGAAGTGAGATGCAAGTGTGAATGAACATGGAGGTAACGGCCAACTAAGATGGCTGACTGACGTCGGTCCTGATCGCTGAACTGTTCAGCTGTAGATACGCAGCAAAAGTACTGTTGAGTTTCATACGAGGAGGAAGGCTGATGTATTTCCTGTCTGACAAGTAGGTGGAGTTTTCCTCATCCAGTTCAGTGCACCACACCTGAAACCAATGACCAGAGCATCAGCATAGGCCATAAATAAATACCTAGTAAAGGCCTCCTACTGGTCGCTATGGAAACACTGTCAGGGGACACAGACACTAACTGTAATGGAGGTGAGGCCATCATAAGGGTCACGAATGGACATTACAAACAGTACCTCGTGTTCCTGGGCCTTGTATAGCTCGTGCCCGAGGGAGTAAATGACGTGGGGCTGGTGAGGAAGTATAATGTAGTGGCCAGCAGACGTCCCTTGTAAAGACGACGTCTGCCTGATCTCTGACCATTGATTGGTCAATGTGTCATAGATTTCAAATGGCAGCCGTCGGTTGTACTCTCTACAATACAAGGTTCATGCTCATGGCAATGATGGCAGGACTGGTGATATGTCAAACTGAACTGGCATAACATTGGCAGTTAGGAGTTATCAAAAGTCTAATGGACGGAAAAGGAAATAGAAAAGTTGATGTAGATATTGCTACAAGAATCTCCTGAGCTAAATCTCATTTCATCATAAATCTAGTGGGCCACTGGTTCCGACAGCCTTGCCATACCTCTTTGGATTGTCATCATTCACCGGGTCGAATAGTTAGCCGTGAATTGTAGAGATTTGGCGGATTGTAGATTGTAACCGATAATGTTACGATAACGTTACTCTACGTAAATAGGATGAATCCTACACATGACTGTAATATAACCCAGCTACCCACATCCTATATGTGGAAAGATTTTAATTACTGCCAGCTTCTGACCAGGATGTTTCTACTATGGCAGACCTGGTATTGCACAGTGCCCTCTATGACTCTGGCCATGCCTTCCTGATTGGGACAAGGAACCGGATCCTAGTATTGCTATCGGTGGACAGCAGACATAGCTACTGCAGTTCAATCACCGCAAGCTGCCTGTCGCTGGTCAGGTCATTGGGCAGCAGACAGACCAGCTGTCTGTCTGACCACCAGGTGATCATGAGCTATTACCTGGGCAGGTTGTTGGACATGCCACCACATACGATCAGATGTGTGCTGTCGCAGGCCACCATCGCGTGATCTCGTCTGTTCAGCCGCATGGCAGCCATCTCCTTCCAGCCATCACCGTCTGTAAGATATCTCTCCAATAGGCACAGCAATGGGGGATAGTCTGAGATGGCTACCTGTCTGGATAACTTACCTGCAGTTAAAGCGTGCATTCGGCTAGTGGCATTGCCATGCTGCATCTCACAGCCACCGCTGACGTAGAGAACTCCGCCCACCCCAGCAGCAGCGCAGCTGTGAAGAGGCACAGACAGCGGCATTTCTTCCTCCCACTTCAGAGTCTCGACGTCAAACGACTGCACGTTGCTGACAAATACCGTATTCGAGCGTGACACTCCGCCGCACAAATACAATTTCTGTCCGACAGCAGCAAATCCTGAAACAAAAATCCTCATTAGACAGTGGTACTATTGCCAATTGCTATCCCTGATTGCTGATTGCTGATCGCTGTTGTTGATCTCTGGTTACTGTTACTGAAAGCTGACCACAGAAGGTGCACAAGAGGACAAGTAGGGGAACTTGGACAGTGAAAAGAAAACCAGTGTGACTGAGGCAGAACCACTGGCATGTCAAACCTATCTCAAAACATATATTCCTATGGCTGGAAATCTCACTGCTACTGCACTATGGCCTGAACTACACTATTTAGTTTTTACCCAATTTAATGCATCAAATGGAGACAACTCACCAGAAATGATGACTTGTGCCGGAGGTGAAGGCATGGTGTGCTCTTTGCATGTGCGAGGGTCAAACCTGGTCAGCTCTATAGCAGAATTGTGATCGAAGCCGCCGATGAACTTCATGGAGAGGATGTACAGGCAGTTGTCAACAGTAACAGTGCCACAGGTGCGGTGGTGAGCCGTACCACTGTACAGCATTATTGGAGTTATACTATCTTCTGACTCCCTGCAAGCTACTAGTTCATGGTTGTTTTGCCAACCGCCCTCAGACACCAGAATCAAAGATGGAGGGCGATGACGTAGTCTGTTTTGAATATCCTTTCTGACAAGTAAGCAGGCTCCAGTAGACAGGCCCTGGTGATAGTCCTGCGCCGAAATGACTAGTTGACGAATACTGGTTGGCAATGAAGCAATGGTTTGGCACACTTGGTTTAATTCCGTAGAATTCATAAGACAGAACCGGACGTTCTCGTACATTTTCTCTGCAGTGTCTGAAGAACAGTTTGAATCAGAGAGCCGGCGTCTCAGACAATCAAATAGCTGCTTCTCTGACTCAATGGCAAGGTCATCTCGCTTTATCACGTTCTGAAGCATCTCCAGTTCCAGCCCTGGGTAATAATCACTGAGGGAAAACTCCTGAAATTTGGCTGCTATTTTCTCTTCCACAAATTCAATAATTTGTGGAAGGCCATACTTGTCACCCATGTCTAACACTTCATTCATTACTTCAAACGTAAAGTTTTCTTCCAAGAAAGCAACACAATGATCAGTCAATCTGTCCATCAAAAAGTAAGTTGCAGAAGAAAGCAGTAGTTCCACCGTGTCCCACGTAATGTCTAAGGTGTTTTCATGCATAAAGTCGATGATTGACTCAAGGACAGAATCGTCTAGAGTCTTGAGTTCTATTTGGTTAGTTTGAGATTCTGACATGCTAGTAGGACCTTCCAAGAGCTGCTTGAAATACAGAGACTCCTTGGAAAGCACAGACCTTTGGACTTTATAAGAGCTACTTCGGCTTAAAATAGTGAAAACTCCATCGTCATGACCAGAAATAACTCCATCTGCGTTCCTCACCGTTTTGAACTGCGGTTCCTCTTCCCTTGTGGCCGGATCTTGAGTTCGTTTGAGAGACATGATGTATGCAATGGCTACAAATATCTGTCTAGCTCTTCACATACATCTAGCCGTCCGTTAACAATGTCTGTAAGTATCATAAAAGCCCCATTATTTGTATAGGTACACCTTGTTGACATATCCATAAGACTGCCGACGTCAACTCCTCCACACCACACTAGTAACAAAAAATCATGATGAAGCAAGTAGCTTATTTCATTCAGACCACCGACAGGGCTTTTTCAATAAATTTGCAGACCAAAATTTCTTTGGTGCAATAGCGCAGCGCTCACAACGTATCAGTGATAGATAATAGTGGGCGGAGTCTCAGTTGACCATCTCAGTAGACGAATTTCGAATAAAGTCTGAAATGGGATAGTTCAAGAGAAGCAACAACATAGGTTACTAACGTTCTGTTTTACATATATTATTCCTTTACCTACTAGCTATATTTTCTGAATTTAGAAATGATAATGACTTACTCGCTACTGCATTGAGCGCTTTAGCTTCTGTGAGGATCTATTATATACATAATTTGCATACTGCATGAGAGCTCACAACTCCAGTACTTGTCGCCGCAAGCAGCTGTGGAGACCGGTGGTGGTGCAGACGCGAGGACTCGTTTATCCTCTACTTGTAGTAGCATCTGATTTCGCCTCTTTAACAGCTATATCGATTGAATTTTGTGCCTGCAGACAATATCGGCACTGTTTTAGATCCGTATTAGTCGGATAGTGCAGACTGTTCGTTGTCACCACTCGCTCTTCAGTGCAGCTGCTCGACCGTTCGAGCAACCTTGGCTAAGTTTTGGTCATATCTTCGATCACTGTATCTGGTTCGAGTGCTAACAGAGCTATATCATTGCACACAAAGTCCAAGTTGTTGTTTGCTAAAGAAGATGGCAAACCAGAACAGAATGGTTTGTATCATTTTGTCATAACGAGTTATCGATCCATGCTCTCGCCGAACGAGGTTCATGTCGTAAGACCATTGATTCCTCTTGCTCGAATTTTACCTGTACATTTTCAGAAGAAGACGCTAACCCTCGAGGAGGAGCATGCAGGAGATTACTATGTTCAGAATCAGATGCAGCGTTCCACCTACAAGGCTATGGGAATTGTGGAACACAACTGTCTACTGGATATAGACTCAGAACCACATAGCATCCGGTCCACGGGCATTATCTGCACCATAGGTACTAGAAATAAATCTAGCTCTAGTTAGCGGCTGAATTCAATTCTACTGGTCATGTGTTAACTTGTTATTGTAACCCCTCGCCACAATCAATGCGCTGTACAACTGATTGTTTGTCTTGATTCCTATCAGAACAATGATCTCTTGATGGTGCTGTAGGGTTAGAGCTTGATCGACATATGTGCAATACTCTGTGTCTGGATCGCAGTACATATGTGTGTGTCGTGTAGTACGAATGCTGATGACTGTACTCCTGTAGTAAACCTCATCATCCCAGGATGAGTGACCCGTTCTACTTGTACTGCAGGTCCTGCTTGCCGCTCCGTCGGCATGCTGCAGCAGATGATAATATCGGGTATGAACATAGCTCGGATGAACTTCTCTCATGGCACTCATGAGTACCATGCTGAGACGATTGCCAATGTTCGCGAGGCCATCGCGGCGTTCCACCACCCTCGACCCACCGCCATCGCACTGGACACCAAAGGTCCTGAGATACGCACTGGTCTGCTGAAGGGAGTGAGTCACTGTGCCTCATATCTATCCTCCATCATATTACGATCATACGATCATGTGACAATGGCTGTCTGTGATGGGTTTCCATATCCTAATATCAGCTGAACAGCGAGTGATCCTAGCCTTTCAATCACGCACTTTTAGCCTGATATGCGTGCTTAACTCTACATCTGCTCGTGATCAGTAAAGCTGATCTTGTGCGCGGCTGTGAGTAAAATTCAGCACAGTCAATGGGGTGACAGTATAGTAATTCATAACCTGCTGGTATCGCTGTGACATGTAGTATTGCATTTCCTCTTACTGAGGCCGGCACTATAGCAAGGTCAACATCTCATTGAATCCGCAGGGCGGATCGGCCGAGGTGAAGCTTGTGAAGGGAGAGAAGATAACTCTCACCACTGACGAGAAACGCGCCAACGATGGCGACGCCAGCTGCATCTACGTTGACTACAAGAATATCACAAAAGTGCTGAAACCCGGTGGGCGGATTTACATCGACGATGGTTTGATATCAGTCGTGGCAGATGAGATCGGTAAGCAGACACTGATAGAGTAACTGCAGGCTATAAACCAACTCCGCTTTAGAACTTTACAATGATTTCTGACGGCTTAGCGCTTGGATTCGCTGACAAATGTCAAAGTTCACAGTTTTCGTTACACCATAAAGTATCGGAATGATGAGACCTGATATGATGTTAGGGTAGGAAATTTAACTTTTGCAGCGAGTTTTCCATTGATCGAGACCGAGTTCATTGACAGCTAGGTTGGCGGCTACGTGGCGATATATCTGATAAGGAACATGTATGTTTTGAACTGTACTTTGACATGAAGAAGAAATACCTTCACACTAATGGAATATTGGTTAGAAATGCTGAGCTACTGCGTTTGGCATTGTAATTACCCAGAGAATGATGATGCGAGATTACCATGAAGTCTGAACCGCGCTAATGCCTCTGCCCCATCAGCAACCATAAATGGCTCGGATCTGGTAGAGTAGACCGTCTGTCTGTGTAATCAAAACGGAGATCTACTAAATGAACATTTTTTGTACCAAACTATGTTCCACCCTCTTGTGATAGTACGATAAGCATGGAAAGACAACTCTTCGTTCTGTGTATATGATTGTGACGATACCCCACTCTGACCGGTGCTGTCAGAGCTTGCTGCACTGAGCAGGATCATTTGTCTGAGCAGGTCCCAACTACCTGAAATGCACAATTGAGGATGGTGGGATGTTGGGCAGTAAGAAGGGTTGCAACCTTCCCGGCACGCCTGTCGACCTGCCGCCTGTCTCAGAGAAGGACATTGCTGATCTGAGGTTTGGTGTGAAGCAAGGCGTATGTACCTCATCTCCTATGCCGTGTCTGTGTTTATGAGAGAGAGTTTATTGCCCATCAATGCACCGTCTGTTTCTTTAGGTCGACATGGTTTTCGCGTCATTCATTAGGAATGCCGACGCGATCCACGAGATCCGAAAGATCTTGGGTCCCGAAGGAAAGGACATAAAAATCATTGCGAAGATAGAGAACCATGAGGGAGTGAAGAGGTACGTTTCCTTGCGGCTGTACCTCTGCGTTGTGTCAGACAGTGTCGTCACCGCATGAATGCGTCACCAGTATCCAGTTCTAAATGGAGTGAAACTGGAGGCAGTGTATCGTATAACTGAATAGCATTATAATCGTCATGAACATCACAGGTTCGATGAGATATTAGAGGTAACCGACGGCATTATGGTTGCTCGCGGTGACCTTGGCATTGAGATCCCGCCGGAGAAAGTCTTCCTCGCGCAGAAGATGATGATCAGCAAGTGTAACAGAGCCGGCAAATCCGTTATCTGCGCCACCCAGGTCTGTGTCCGAACAGCTCTCGCCACGATCGGCTGCTTCCTGTCAGTAGAGCGGCCATATTGAATGTGAGTGTCATGTGACAGATGCTGGAGTCGATGGTGGGCAAGCCGAGACCGACGCGAGCCGAGGCCAGCGATGTCGCTAACGCAGTACTGGATGGCGCCGACTGCGTCATGCTCAGCGGAGAGACGGCGAAGGGCGGCTACCCCCTTGAGTCGCTGCAGATGATGCACAGGATCTGTAAGGAGGCAGAGGCAGCCGTTTACTACAAGGTAAACCTGTTTCTACTTCAATGTCTCAGTTCCTAGTTACATGTATCTGTAATTACTTTAGTGTAATTACTATTATTGTAATTATAATAATAATAATTATTATTGTAAGTGTTATTTGTATGGACTTAGTGATCATCATCCTTCCTATTATTTTCTGGACCAATCATTCATGAATGAGTTATCACTGATGGCGAATACCATTAATTGTCTCCCCTTGACTATGCCAATCCCCCTCCCCCCCTATCCTAGGGTACTCAATATGTGAGTCCTTCTGTATCCGTGATGTCGGTTCTGCAGGGCCTATCGGATGAGCTGCGTCGATCTGCTCCGATACCGGCAGACGTGACTCAGACTTCCGCCATATCGGCTGTGGAGGCGTCTGTCCAGTGTATGGCTAAAGCTATCATCGTCTGCACGACCACTGGCAGGTCAGTACTACATACAGGTTAACCAGCGTTGGCTGCTGTGTCTGATACTAATGTCTGTCTGTGTGTCCCTGGCAGGACGGCCCACCTGATATCGGCGTACCGTCCGAGAGTGCCGATAATCACGATAACGAGGAACGGCATGGCTGCGAGGCAGTGCCATCTCTACCGCGGCGTGTTCCCTATCCACTACCTGGGTAAGTCTTACTGCTGCAGCAGCATAGTATTTGAGTATCCACAGTTTATTGGTAACACTGAGTTTGGTTTTGCAGAGGCTAGAGACAACGATTGGACAGAGGACATGGACCAGCGCATTCACAAAGGTATCTCTGTTGGCACGCAGAGAGGTTTCGTCAAACCAGGTGAGCCAATCAGTGCGTCTCTACTTTGCTGTATTCATACCTCTACATTTACCCAGTTAATGATGATGTCATTCTGTAGGCGACCAGGTGGTCATCGTCACTGGATGGAGGGCCGGTGCCGGCTTCACCAACACTGTGCGCATTGTGACGATCCCACCGCAGGCTGAGACTGACCAGGTTGCTCCCATCCCCATTGTCAAGGGTGTGGCTGACCCTGTCAACTGCTCTAAGCACCTGCAGTAGCCGTCAGCAGATTGGCATCAATTGCTGCTTTAATCCTTGTTACCTTCGTGTCTTTCTGTTGAGTTTATTTGGTGTTGTTCTGTGATGCCCCATAACTATGGGGTATCCTTGAGCCTGTGATAGATATTGATATTTAGGTAGAGGTCGCTGTTGCTGCTGCTGCTTTCTCCAGCTCGAAATAGTTTGAATCTCGTACAATTGAGGTTATGTTTGGTTGAGTTACGGAATGAAATAAACTATTTTCCCAACTGATATGAAGTGCATCATCATGGCATTGTTGGACATCGTGTCTGCAACATAACGTTTTCCATCTAGTGGAGCCATGCACTCGCTGCTAACTTCAAGCTCTGAAACCACTGTTGTTGCAAAAGTTATAAACTCGCGGCAGACGCGGCAGCCACCTCATGTACGCAGGAGTACGTCTGTGATAGAGACACGGTGGGAGTTAAGTCAGTTTACGGACCGCCTGCTAGCTTCAATCCTGGAGGAACTGAACCGAGCAGAATCGACTGACAAGGGTAAGACACATTGCTCATCAGGATTCTCAATCTCATTGGATGAGAGAATTGTATGTGTATTACAGAGCAGCAAGATGATTGGATGACAATGAAAAGGGCAGTCCCCGCTCATTGGGGAAGAATACTGAATTACTGCAGAAGGATAGACGAAATTCGAATCGAGAGTCCAGGTAGTTGCGATAGAGACAACGCGAGTCATTGCCAAGCAGTCTCTTTCTCATTGGCACAATCAAAGTTAACAAAAAAACAAGAGGCAACTAGTAGTGCTAGTGAATTAGTGAAAATGGGAGCTACTGATTGGCAGTGTCAGAAGAAAACTGAAACAGATCCTGCAACAGCAATTCGGACAAATCTAAATGCTGACTCGAAACCATTCTTCCCCAGGAATATGACGGCGACCAACCCATCACAGGGCACACCAAACGCGGCAGTCAACCCGTCATTCCCTGCAAAGAATATCAACAATTACCTCGCATACAATTGGCCATCTACATGGCAGCATCCACCAATCACAAACACACAAACTGTCGTTGGGCTCATACCAGACAATCGGACAGGCAGACTAGTGACTGGAATACAGGATGTTTGGAAGGTGCAACAGCCGTCAGTCGCTCCTCATATGCCGGCTCACACAATCATTCTTCCCATCTGGACCAGCTCAGTTCAACTACCAACTATCAGGCCATGGTATGGAGATAACGCAGTACCAAAAACCAGCATGGCCACCACTCTCGCAATCACCACAGACCAGACAAATGTCCGAGACATTGCGCAACGTTCTGCCGATCAGTATAGGACAACTCCTGAGGCACGTCTGCAAGCGGCAGTAACTAGTAGTCGAGTGGCAACGTACGGTAACAACACTGAGACAGAGGCCATAAAAACAAGCACAGCTGGCAAAGTGAACCGGCTGAATCGTCTCCTCCTGCAGTTGGGTAGTCGTCAGATGAATCAAAGCAAGTTTAGTTGAAGATATTTATAAGCACCTTTTTCACTAAATGTTTTCATACGCAAGATAGATAAACTTTTAGAACACTGGCAGTGCGAAACTGCAGAAGAAAATTCATCCAGCCAAAACCGTCCAATAGGAGTTGAGTAAAGGCTTTCATTCGTTCTCCTGTCAGCAGCACACTAACTGAGCTCACAGATTGTCGTCATTCATAATGGATAGCAGACTGTGAATGGATGGACGGTCAGTAGAAGACGTACTGCAGTGAACAAGCAGGAACTCGTTGCGTTCATCTATAACGAAATCACCTCCCATTTGGTGAGGGTCATCCTCTACGCCGGCATAGCTCTTTGGGAGTTGTCTACTCATGGCTATTTGTTCAGCGTAATAGTTGATGCAGCCAATGCTCCATGTCTACAGAATGTAAATATTCGTTACTAATAGCCTGAGTTGTACTTTACCTGCTATACTAGTTTCAGCAGCTATAGATTAAGTATATATTTATACCTAATGTATGGCTGATGTACAAATCTGTATAATACATGTAAATAAATAAACACTACTCTAACACAGTGTTGCAGTCAAGCTCACCTTGTACACTGAGATGGTTAGTCCGACGTACTGGTAGAGGTGACGGTCTGGGTCGACAAACAATGGAAATGAGCATTTAGTCTCCTCCAGCCACTTGCTAGCGCCTTCCCTCGATCCAAAGGAAACTACCACTATTCTCTCTGAGCCAAACTCATCCTGCAAGTTAGAACGCGTTAGTAGCAGCAGAACTACTGACCCACTCTTACCATAAGAATACTCCAGTATGAAATAGAGATAGCATGGAATCTGACTAAATCCAGTTCACTTATGCATTCTTTCATCACATGGGTGTAGAGTAGTGCTGGTTCGATTATGCACTTTTGATTCGATTACAATAATTACATCAGAGGATCGATCATCGATTATTTATTTTGAGTTCAGGAAGCAGTACTGGATTACTGTAGATCTTACGCTAATACTAGTGTTGCCAACCCTCAGTGGAGGGAAAAGTCTAGGTTTTTGGTGTATCACTCACTCCAATTGCTGTCACAAAACAGCCATGTTCAATGCATTTGAGCAGAATGTCAAGTGCAAAGCAAAAATGTGATACCTTACTGAGAGAATGTGGTAAGAGTAGAAAGACTCCATGCCGCATTGTACTCTCTTGAATGATCTGTGCATTCATTCCATCAGCACTAGCACTAGTACAGGTAACACACCTGTATACAGGTACATACTGTCATCGCCAGTATGACTTAGCTATATGCTCTTCTATAATATCTACTAATTCCACTAGCAAATGCATCTATCACTCACAGACCTTCTGCACTGTTCTAAATATAGTCTGCAGAGACATAAATTCATAGAACTGACAAAGAGGCCCTGGACTCTTATATTTACTGCCTGAAACTAGTGCTGGACCGCTATCATTACAAAATGCTGTCAGTTCCTCTATGAAAAAGTATTGATATCAAAGATTTAACCAATTTTAATGAATACCGCCATGGTGCAGTGGTTAGCATGCCTGCCTACTGGGGAGGAGAGCTGGGTTTGATACGTTGATACGTTGATACATTGATACATTGATACGTAGATGGGGAAATGTTTTTACGAGTGATTACCTTACTATAAAGAAGCTTTTTTCATACGATTATGTAATGGAAAAAAGTTTCCGATTATTGGAGGGTCGTTCGAGTTACGATTAATCGTATAATCGAACCAGCACTAGTGTAGAGCATACCTGTCAACTCTCTCGTATTCAGACCTGTCAACTCTCTCGTATTCAGACCTGTCAACTCTCTCGTATTCAGACCTGTC
>ERZ1740065.1922-NODE-1922-length-12748-cov-5.614591_pt1 | contig 12748 bp, 10 predicted proteins | sample MGYA00581738_ERZ1740065 | MGnify/ENA primary metagenome ERZ1740065 (study PRJEB43018, sample SAMN04849749) | marine metagenome | isolation source: floating plastic debris | place: Pacific Ocean | collected 2008-09-01 | study: EMG produced TPA metagenomics... | reverse complement strand
GGTCCGGTTAACTCGCCACTCCGAAGATGTAGTGGATGAAAGAGAGCTGTCCCATCACATCCTTCTTACCGACGCCACAAATCTGTCCTTTGCCAATCATGGACATCGCCTCGTAGCCTTTCAAAGTGCGTCGAGCCGTGTTGAACGAACCAAACCCTAAGCCCGGTTTGACCAGCCGTTTGATTCGCCGATGATTCTGCTCCACTCGATTGTTGAGGTACCGAACCGGTCTGAGTTGAGTCGTTTGAGGGAATTGCTGCTCCTCTTTGAGCTGCTTCACCGCTTTGGGATAGGCTGGATTTTGATCCACGTTAATCACCCGTGGCGTTTGGGTATGTTCCCCCTTCAATACCTTTCTGAAGAAGCGTTTCGCGGCTTTGGCATCTCGCTTGGCACTGAGCATGAAGTCTAGGGTTTGACCGCTTTCGTCTACTGCCCGGTAAAGGTATTTCCACTGCCCTTTCACTTTGATGTAGGTTTCATCCACTTTCCACGAGTCGCCCGTGGGACGAAGATGGCGGCGACATCGTTTGTCCAGTTCTGGAGCATATTGCAGCACCCAGCGGTGGATGGTGCTGTGGTCCACACCGAGTCCGCGTTCGGCCATCATCTCTTCCAAATTCCGGTAACTGAGCCCGTAGCGGCAATACCAGCGCACGTTGAGCAGAATGATGTCGTCTTGAAAATGCTTCCATTTAAACGGCGCGGCATGGGACATGAACTTGAGATGGAAGCCGGGGACACTGACCTCCACATTATCGCTCTACTTTTTTGCGACAGAACCGGTGGATGTTTATCACGAGCTGGCTTATCCCAACGAAATAATGCAACAAGTGGCGGGAGCCTTAAAGCCTGGTGGGCGAGTGATCGTGCTGGAATACCGGGCAGAAAATCTCCTGGTATTAATTAAACGACTGCATAAAATGTCTCTCCGTCAGTTGCAAAAAGAAATGCAAACGGTGGGGCTTAAATTAACTGAAGCTCCAAAGATTTTACCCCAGCAACATTACGCTATTTTCGCATTGGATCAAGGGTAACTATAAGTGTAGTTTCCTGATGACAACTCAATGACACAGTTGGTCCAATTTTTAATGTCTTAGGAGAAATACACTATTTTTTAGAAGTGAAATAGTGTATTTCATGAGTCCTATACTTTTCGTTCAGGCTGCATGTTAAAAAATCAACAACTGATCTTATATCTATTGCCGATTCTTCTTGCTAATTTGGATCTGACAATATTTAATTTGCCAGTGTTTAATTTGCTAGTGTTTAATTTGCCAATAGTTTCTGCCAATAATTCGTAAGAATAATGGCGTAACAACCTGGCTTTTCTACGTCGTTCGCGCCGCCTTCTTTTTCCGGCTGTGTTCACGATCTATCTTCCAGCAAGAAGCATCGCTGGGCTCAAGGCAGTTTGTATTGGATAGGTCTTTAACAAGGGTTACTCGCCCCCGGCGAATAGAGCGAAGGAGACGATCAATGTTGTTGAGCTCATCATCACTAATGGTTTCGTCAAGCAGAGCTGCTAATAGTCCGTAGCGATCTGCGACAGTCAATTTTCCAGTGGTCATAACCTGTGAAAACAGGTCCGATAATGCCGACGGCAGCAAATTTAGTGGAATTTTCATAACTAGACGGAGGCTTAATAGTATCTAAATTATCGGTAGATATTGAAAACCTGTAGGTGATGGTGCAGAACATCAGTGGTGATTATTTCGAACACTTTTCGTGATCGGGATCACAATTTCTTCTGCCTATTTGGAGAAGCATTATGTCTTTTCTTTTAAACTCATTTATTAACCGTAATTTTTAACCCTGGAAGACCTTTTTTTGCTTGCCTTCTGAGTCATAAATCCCTAACTGAAATTACTTTGTCATTGTCATGGTGCCTAGAATGAGCGATCGCCATAATCACATGTATCAATCGGTTAACAGTCGTTCAGAGAGTGAATGATGGTAGGCGTGTATAGCAATAATTAGTTCGCCACTTCTGTATTAAGCAATATAATTAAATACCTGTAAATTGTTTGTCTTTAAGGTGTCTTTACGCTTGAAAAGTACCTGGTTTTATCGGTGACTTTAATTTGTTTTTTGCCTGGATCCCTGTACAAGCTGAGTGGTCGATTTGTCTATATAGACAACGCGAACTTGTGGTTGCTGGAAATAGGGTTGGTATAGGATTTGTCGATGACAACAGCAAGAGTAGTCGCACAAGTGGAGTCTGTTCTTGGGAGCGATCGCCTGGAACTGTGGGAGGCACTAACTCCAAGGGAGCAAAATTGGCTGGGGCGAGGCATTGACCAGATAGCGGCTCGCCCCCAAGGGGTGGTGACGCCGGCATCACGAGGGGAGTTGGCTGAGGTGATGGGGTTGGCCAGCGCTGAAAATTGGCGGCTGATGCCAACGGGAGGGGGCACAAAGTTAGGGTGGGGACGATCGCGATCGCCGGTGGACTTGGTAGTACGGTGCGATCGCCTTAATCAAGTAGTGGAGCGGGATACGGGGGACTTGACCATTAGCACTGAGGCGGGGATGACCCTGGCAGAGCTTCAACGGGAGTTGGCGAGCCACAATCAGTTTTTGCCGGTGGATCCCAGCTATCCAGAATCGGCGACTTTGGGGGGAATTGTGGCTACGGCCGATTCGGGCAGCTTGCGCCAGGGCTACGGTGGAGTGCGAGATATGCTCCTGGGCATTGAGTTTGTACGCCATGATGGGCAGCGATCGCGAGCGGGCGGCAAGGTGGTAAAAAATGTCGCTGGCTACGACCTGATGAAGTTATTTACGGGGGCTTATGGGACCTTGGGGCTGATTTCGCGCCTCACCTGGCGGGTCTACCCCATTCCCGAATGTTGGCAAACCTTAGCTATCACCGGAGAACTGGACGCCTTAAATGCCCTCACTCGGCAGGTTTTAAATTCCCCCTTAACCCCCGTTGCCTGGGAGTGGATGGTCATGCCCCCCGATTTATTCAATGCAGCGGGTAAGCCGTGGCTTTTGGGACGGTTTGCGTCCGTGGCCGCCAGTACAGAGGTACAGGTGAAGACGGTGATGGATCAAGGATCAGCCCAAAACCTGACAATGCAAGTGTTTAGGGGTGCCGAAGAGGCGGAAATCTGGCAACGGGTCAATCGGGCGATCGCTCCACCCATTTCGCCTAATCAGGCTCCTGACGCTGGGGATATTCGAATTAAATTTGGGGTGATATCGACGGATGTGGCGCAGTTTTTATCGTTGATCTTGAAGGAAATCCCTGGAGCGATCGCCCAGGTGCGCGGCGGTAGCGGACTGGGAAAAATTTATATTCCTAGCGCCCATAAACCTACCGTTGACACTCTGATCAATCTGCGCGATTTTTGTGAATCTCATCAGGGATTTCTATCCATTCTGGAGTCCCCTCAAGCTTTAAAAAAACAGATTGATCCTTGGGGATATCTTGGACAGGGAAAAAGCATGGCGAACGCTTTGCGACAAAAATTTGACCCTCAACAATTGATTAACCCTAATTGTTTTATTGTTTGAGGTTTATGGTTTGAGGCTTATAGTTTGCGGCTTTCACCGTAAATCCCGCCATAAATATAGACGCTAAGATTAATCTTCTGGTTTATCCTCTGGCTTATTGTCAGAATTAGACGACTCAAAATCGTAAGTTACATCAGTATTTTCTGATACCCGCTGATTTTGTTTTCGTCGACGGTACTTTTCAAGGGAAACGACTGTTCCAAATTCTTTTTCTTTGATATCTTCAGGTACTAGTTGACTGGGTTTATCGCCGCGATCACCCAAAGGTAAAGGATCTTGAGCCGGCATCTTTTCAGACGGTTTCAATTTTGTTTTCTTAGGCTTGGGCTTAGATTGGGGGGTTGTTTGGGTGGATTTTGGTTTGGCAGATTTTAACGGTTTAGGCGAGGTAGAACGACGGCGATCGCTCGTGCGTTCCTCCACCGTATCTGAAGCAATTACCTCGTATAGAATAGCCAGCTTATCTCCATTTCCCTTGCGAAGGATCCGCCCTAATCGCTGAATAAACTGTCGTGTTGATCCCGACCCTGCCAGGAAAATTGCAATGCGCGCATCGGGCACATCAACCCCCTCATCCAGCACGTTAGCTACAACAATTACCGGATAAACATCCCCCTTAAACTGTTGCAAAATAAAATGCCGTTCTTTTACCGGCGTTTGGTGGGTAATAGCCGGTATTAAAAATTCTTGGGAAATGCGATAAACCGTAGCGTTATCGTTAGTAAATACCAGGGTTTTGTCTGGAAAATGCTTGGCTAATAGGTCGTTTAATACTCGAATTTTGCCGTCGTTGCCCAAAGCAATTCCCTTCGCTTCGTGGTGGGCTAACATAGCTCTTCTTCCGGCGGGCGATCGCGCACTAACCTGCACAAACCGCTGCCAGCCTTCCAAACTGCCAAAATAAATATTGTTATCTCGTAAAAACCGATTGCGCTTCTGAATCAAAGCGTCATAGCGTTGGCGCTCATGGCTAGCCAAATCCACCTTAATTTGCACCACCTTATGCTCCGCTAGAGCCTGACCCGATAGTTCTTCCGGTCGTCGCCGATACACCTCGGGACCAATCAAATGTTGCAAATCTCGATGTCGCCCATCTGCCCGTTCCGGCGTCGCTGTTAGCCCCAATCGATAGGGAGAAATCAGATACTCTGCTGTGGTGCGGTAAAAATCTCCCGGTAAATGGTGACACTCGTCGAAAATTGCCAAGGCATACCGTGCTCCCAGCCGTTCCGCGTGGATCGCCGCACTATCGTAGGTAGCCACCAAAATCGGCGTTTCATCCCGCGACCCGCCTCCCAATAGCCCCACGGAAATATCAGGAAATGCCGCTTCCAAATGGGCATACCACTGGTGCATCAGATCCAGGGTCGGCACCACCACCAGCGTGCTGCGAGGGGTCGCCTCCATCGCCAACTGCGCCAGATAAGTCTTTCCCGCCGCCGTGGGTAATACCACAACCCCCTGGCGATCGCTCCGTTTCCAAGCTGCCAGCGCCTCTTGCTGGTGAGGATAAGGGGTCATCACTAACCGAGGCACCAGGTCTAACGACTCAAACAGCCGAGCCTGGTCAACAAAATCCGTACCGTCCGCCTGCAGGGTTTCCACCAACGTGCGGTAATGGCAGGCGGGAATGCGAAATTTTTCAATGCGATCATCCCAGGTAGCCAAGGCCAATACCGTGGGATTCTTCGGCGGCGGGTGAAGCACCAACGTGCCGCGGTCAAACGTTAGGGTCGGTGTGCGCCTAGCCCCTGGGCGTCCCATCGTCCAGCGACCTACTGATTTGGATCCAGTTCACCGGGCGATCGCAGCCTCACCGACTCAGAGTGGGACACCAGCCCCTCCGCATTAGCCAGCGCCTGAATCGCCTGGGATGCGTCCGCCAACGCCCGGTCCGAATATTGAATCAAGCTAGAGTACTTCATAAAAGTTTCCACTCCTAATGCCGAGGCATACCGCGCCGCGCCTGATGTGGGCAAAGTATGGTTAGGTCCTGCCAAATAGTCCCCCACCGCTTCCGGCGTCGCGTGCCCCAGGAAAATCGCTCCCGCATGACGGATCAGGGGCACCAAATCCCACGGCTCTGCCACCTCCAATTCCAAATGCTCCGGTGCAAACTGGTTGGACAACTCTGCCGCCTGCTCCAGAGTCTCCACCACGATCGCTGCGCCAAAATTAATAATGGACTTTTCCGCTTCAAAACGACGCGGATGGCCCTCAAGCTGATTTTCCACCTGCTGAGCAACGCCCCGAGCCAGCCCTCCGTCAGTGGTAATCAACACCGCTGCAGCCAACGGGTCGTGCTCCGCCTGGGCTAACAAATCCGCCGCCACATGCACCGGGTCAGCGCTGGAATCGGCAATAATCAGCACCTCCGACGGCCCTGCCAGGGAATCAATCCCCACGGTGCCATACACCAGCTGCTTCGCCAGGGTGACGTAAATGTTCCCTGGTCCGCTAATCACGTCCACCTTAGGAATCGTCGCCGTACCGTAAGCTAACGCTGCCACGGCCTGGGAGCCACCCATGCGATAAATCTCGTTGACGCCTGCCTCCTGAGCCGCAACCAACACCGCCGCATTCAAGGATCCATCGGGCAAAGGCGGCGTCGCCATTACGATACGCTCCACTCCCGCCACCTTTGCCGGCACCGCATTCATCAACACCGTGCTGGGATAGGACGCCCGTCCTCCCGGCACATAAAGCCCCGCCCGATCCACCGCTGTGTAACGCTTGCCTAGGGTAATACCGTTGTCTTCAAAACTGACCCAGCTTTTAGGCACCCGCTTTTGGTGAAAAGCCTCAATTTGCTGTTGGGCCCGACGAATCGCATTTAATAATTTTTGGGACACTTGCTGATACGCCGCGTCTAGCTCTGCCCCCGTGACCCTCAGCTGACTTGCTTTTAGCTCAACCTGATCGAACTTCGCCGTAAATTCCAGCAGAGCTTCATCTCCGCGGGTGTGGATAGCTTCCAGCACCTGGCGTACCGTTACTTCTTGGTCGCTGACACTGGCATCATGGGTGCGATCGCAAATCCGCTTTAATTCAGCTCGCGCATCGTCCCAATTTTCAATAATCCCTAGCATGAAGCTGTGGCATCCTCGCCTGGCAAACCGACTGTAAAAGCTAGCGTTTAACTAATTATTACCGCTTTTGGCGATCGCCACTGGGCAACGCCACCGTAATTACTGCCTGAGTTCCGCACCGACTGAGTTCGCCATTACGGAGAATCGCTCCCAATCCAACATTCAAGAGCAATTTCAGCAAAGTCAAATCAACCCAGACAGCTAACCTCTAGCTTCATCTTCATTATAGATTCTGTCCCTATAAATGCGTGTTGCTGAATAACACTCAAGCAGCTTTGGCTTAAATCGCCTTGATCTAACTAACGTTCAACAGAAATCTCAAAGCGGTAGTGTCGAACCATAGTGCCCTCATTAAATCCTGAAGAGATCGAAGAAGTGCTCCTGATATCAACGATCAACTTATATCAACTGAGCCCCCAAGCACTTCACCCCAAGCACTGCATTACAAGATCTGGAGAACTGGACACCAGAAACTTGTCACCCCCCATGCTGGCAGTTGTAAATCAAGAAAAAGGGTGAACACCTTTTAGAAAAACTGTCACGAAAAATACCGTTTCTCAGAGAATAATCGGGCGATCGCGTGAAACCAGACAAACCCTGACAATTCATTGTCATAGCCTTACGCTTTAGAAAATCTTTGATAATATAAGTAGCCAGTAGTGGTGTAAGTTTAGGTCTACTCAAAACAGACAGCGACGTAAAGCATAGAAACAATGTGGCAGCGTAACAGTCAGTTTCGTGAGTGAACCCTAAAAACTACTCCTTAACTACGGTGTGAGGATAAGAGAGAGAATAATGTCTAAAACCCTGTTAAAAGCCTTATTGGCAACTCCGGCGCTAGCTGGAATGATTTTGGGATCTGCTGCATTTGCAGAAACCCCTGTTACCACCCAGGTTTCCTCCTTAGATAACCTGGATCAGCTTAATCAATACGGTCTGGAAGGGAGCGGGCGTTCCCAGGTGGATCAAGTCACCTCCGTATCTCAACTGTCCGACGTAAGTCCCACTGACTGGGCATTTCAGGCACTTCAGTCCCTAGTGGAGCGCTACGGCTGCATCGCCGGTTATCCTGACGGAACTTACCGCGGTAACCGCGCCATGACTCGTTACGAGTTTGCCGCCGGCTTGAATGCTTGTCTAGAGCGTGTCAATGAGCTAATTGCCGCATCAACAGCTCCCTTGGCTAGCAAAGCTGACTTGGAAGTGCTATCTCGTCTACAAGAAGAATTTGCTACTGAGCTTGCCACCTTGCGGGGTCGTGTGGACAGCTTGGAAGGTCGTGTTTCCTTCCTAGAAAAGACCCAGTTTTCCACCACCACCAAGCTGACCGGTGAGGTTATCTTTAGCCTTGCTGCTGCCAGCTCCGGCGACGACAGTGATTTCGGCGATGACAGTGAGCAGGTGGTGCTCCAACAGCGGACCCGTCTAAACTTCAACACCAGCTTCACTGGCGATGATATCCTAATCACCCGTCTTCAGGTGGGTAATGCGGTGTCCTTCGGTGCAAACGGCGAGACCACGCTGACCAGTCAAGTGTTCGGCGACACTGGTAACACCTTCACCTTGGATACTTTGCAGTATCAGTTCCCCGTCGGTGACAAGCTGTACTTTATCTTGTCTGGTAATGCTGGTATTTGGGATGACCAGTTCAACACCCTAAGCCCTTACTTCGAGGACTTCGACGGTGGTAGCGGTTCCCTTTCTGCCTTTGCCCAACGTAGCCCCATCTATCGTCTTGGTGGTGGTGCCGGTATTGGTGTGAACTACTCCTTTAACGATAACTTGACCTTCGGCGTTGGTTACTTGGCTGGCGAAGGTGCTGACCCCAGCGAAGGGGCTGGCTTATTTAACGGCAACTATTCTGCCGCTGCTCAGTTGACCTATGTGTCTGATGACAGTCGCTTGGGCTTGGGTGTACCCTTCAACCACGCTTACTTTGGCGAGGGAGAGTTTGGTTTTGACAACGCCGGCTTTGGTAACGGTTTCACCGGTACTTTCCTGGCAAACAATGGTCCCAAAACTGATCCCGTCAGCACCAATTCCGTTGGTGTTCAGGGCTACTATCAGTTCAGCCCCAAGGTTGCACTAACGGGCTTCTTTGGCTACACCAGCATCGATTCCACTACAAATGATGATTTCGATGATGCCGACATCCTTTACTATGCTTTAGGTTTGGCGTTGCCTGACCTGGGCAAAGAGGGTAGCTTGGGTGGTCTGTTCTTCGGTGCTCAGCCTTACGTTACCGAAATCGATGACGATGGCTTTGATTCCGATATTCCTTTCCACCTGGAAGCGTTTTACAAGTATCAGATCAACGACTTCATTTCCATTACTCCTGGAATCATTTGGCAGTTTAATCCCAACCAGGACAATGACAATGATGACGTAGTAATCGGTACCTTACGCACGACCTTCGTGTTCTAAGAAGGGCTTAAACCCTTGATAGTCAACTAACAGTGGGTGGTTGAGGCAGCTTAAAAGGAAAAGCTGTTAAGGTTGCCCTTACTGAAAAGACGCTGGAATTCTCTTCTGTACGTTGGGAATTCCGGCGTTTTTTTCTTATGTAACGCTGTTTGAGACTTTTACTGAAGGGCTTTAAGTTGAAACGTTACGTTGCCTTGGTCAATCGCTGTGGAATGACCGCCCTTTGATAGACTTGAAAACTGAAACGCGCAAATCGCGCCGCCTATAGGCAGTTGTTGGCAAGAACTTGGAGGCCAAAGTTAGTGGAAAGCACCCTCGGTTTGGAAATTATTGAGGTAGTCGAGCAAGCGGCGATCGCCTCTGCCCGGTGGATGGGTAAAGGTGAGAAAGATATCGCTGACCAAGTGGCCGTAGAAGCAATGCGCGAGCGGATGAACAAAATTCATATGCGCGGTCGGATTGTAATTGGCGAAGGTGAACGGGACGACGCGCCGATGCTCTACATCGGTGAAGAAGTTGGAATTTGTACCCAGCCCGACGCTAAGGATGTATGCAATCCGGAAGAGTTACTGGAAATCGACATTGCAGTGGATCCTTGCGAAGGCACCAACCTAGTTGCCTACGGCCAAAATGGCTCTATGGCAGTGCTGGCGATCGCTGAAAAAGGCGGGCTGTTTAACGCTCCGGATTTTTACATGAAGAAGCTAGCAGCTCCTCCGGCGGCGCGAGGCAAAGTTGATATCAACAAGTCAGCGACCGAAAACCTAAAGATCATTGCTGAGTGTCTTAACCGCACCGTTGAGGAATTAGTGGTGGTGGTGATGGATCGATCGCGCCACAAGGAACTCATCCAAGAAATTCGCGATGCCGGTGCCCGCGTGCGCCTGATTAGCGACGGTGACGTATCCGCAGCGATCTCCTGTGCCTTTTCGGGGACCAATATCCACGCATTGATGGGAATCGGTGCAGCTCCTGAGGGCGTTATTTCAGCCGCCGCAATGCGTTGCCTAGGCGGTCACTTCCAGGGACAACTTATTTACGACCCTGAAGTCGTGAAAACTGGCCTTATTGGCGAAAGCAAAGAGGGCAACTTGGCACGGTTGACGGAAATGGGAATTACCGAACCGGACCGCGCTTACACCGCTGAAGAGCTGGCCTCTGGTAAAACGGTGTTGTTTGCTGCCTGCGGAATCACGCCAGGAACGTTGATGGAAGGCGTTCGCTATTTCCACGGGGGCGCTCGCACCCAAAGCTTGGTTATTTCTAGCCAGTCTCGGACCGCCCGCTTTGTGGACACGATCCACATTGGAGATGAGGTGAGTTCCTTACAACTGAACTAGTTCGATTAAATTAATCGGCGCTAGCGAGTTAGGTGAAATGGGTAGCACCAGGAATCGTAAGTCCATAGGTCCTGCGCTACCTGGTATCCCAAGCATTATTTTTTTAATGTTCAAAATGAGTCTGAAATGCTGGTGTTTAGGCTAGCGTTTTCAGACTCATTTTTAGTAACTTTGAGTGTTTCGCAGGCTTGAAATTTTCGTTGCCTGGCTCTGTGGAACCGATAGTTAAAGTGCCTCTAAAATTATCCTAATATTTCTACTTTGCTAAGTTTTCTGTGGAAAATCCCCTGGGTTGGTGAGGCTCGGGGATCATTTTTAAGGTGGTGGTGGTTGATAAGTAGCCTACATTGGCTCCGAAATTTTTATCATCAACTTTGTCGCCGACCTTGCCACCAGCTTTTGTGATTTTTACTGCCAGTTTTTTACATCTCTGTAAACGATGAGTATTACTGTTATCGGATTGAGCCATAAGACGGCGGCGGTTGAGGTGCGTGAGCGTTTAAGCATTCCTGAGCCTGACCTGCAGGAGGCGATCGCCCAGCTTCTGAACTGCTCCCACGTGGAGGAGGTGGCAATTTTAAGCACCTGTAACCGTCTGGAAATTTATTTTGTTAGCTCAAATTCGGAGCAGGGAATTCGAGAAGTGTCGGAGTTCTTGGCGGAGCGAGGCAAATTGTCCGTTGATGCCCTGCGCCAGCACCTATTTATCCTGCTGCGCCAAGATGCCATCACCCACCTAATGCGAGTGGCCGCAGGGCTGGATAGCTTAGTTCTTGGCGAAGGGCAGATTCTAGCCCAGGTGAAAACTACCCACAAACAGGGGCAAAAGCATAAGGGCATCGGGCGGCTATTGAATCGCCTGTTTAAGCAAGCCATTACCGCCGGAAAGCGGGTGCGGACGGAGACCAGTATCGGTACCGGAGCTGTATCTATCAGCTCAGCGGCCGTGGAATTGGCGCTGATTAAGGTGCCCGAGTTGTCTAACTGTTCCATTGCCATTGTGGGAGCGGGCAAAATGTCGCGCTTACTGGTGCAACATTTGATTTCGAAAGGGGCGGGAAAAATCGCCATTTTGAATCGATCGCTAGCCCGGGCAGAGGAGTTGGCGGCGCGGTTTAAGGAGGCAGACCTGAGCTTGCACCCCTTGCAAAATATGATGAATACCTTGGCGACGGCGGATTTAGTGTTTACTAGCACGTCGGCCACGGAGCCCATTGTGGACCGGGCGCGTCTGGAGCCAGTGTTGAAGCCGGGACAGTCCATGATGCTGTTTGATATTTCGGTACCTCGCAATGTGGCGGCGGATGTGAAGGAAATTGATGGGGTACAGGCGTTTGATGTGGATGATTTGAAAGAGGTGGTGGCCCAAAACCATGCCAGCCGGCGACGCATGGCGCTGGAGGCGGAGGCGCTGTTGGAAGAGGAGGTCGCAGCATTTGAAATGTGGTGGCGATCGCTAGAAACGGTTTCCACTATTAACTGCCTGCGTCAAAAGGTGGAAACCATTCGCGAGCAGGAATTGGAGAAGGCGTTGTCGCGCTTGGGGTCAGAGTTTGGGAAAAAACAGCAGGAAACTATTGAGGCGTTGAGCCGCGGTATTGTCAATAAGATTCTCCACGACCCGATGGTGCAGCTTCGGGCGCAGCAAGATGTGGAGGCGCGACGGCAGGCGATGGTTACGTTGCACACCCTATTTAATCTGGAGCCGTTAGATGAAGAGTCGGGCGATCGCCGGTTGGTTCGCTAGGGTTTCGCAACGGCAGATTGGGCAGATTGTGTCCGTGATGGCGGTGGTCTGTGTGGGATTGTCCGCCTGTGGTGACGGCACCAAAACGCCGTCTCAAATTCCCATTGCTGACATAACCCAAAGTCAGCTTAACGACTTACTGATTCCGGTGGACTATGGGGCGCTGGTCAACCGTAGTTTGGCGGGCGATCGCGATGCGTTGGTGCAGCTAATTAAGCTGGGAGACCAGACAGACGGGGGCGGTGCTTATGGGTTTGGAGCATTGTTGAAGGATATTGCCCTGGATATTGGTGACGAAAAGTTTGCGGTGGCGTGCAAAGCGTTGTCCGAGAGTGAGCGTAAGTTGACGTTCCTGATGATGGAGATGGGGTTTGAGTATGGCGATCGCGAGCTGCGCCCCGAGGATATACCCCGTGTGCTGCCTTTAACAGTGGCGGCGCTTAACCCTGACGGGGGGACTTAATGGGAAGTCACCAGCAATTTTTACGGTGTGTTTTCACGCACCTTACAAGTTCTCGTCCCTCACCGCTGGTGTTATAGAACGCTTCTTTTGTGAAATTGAATGAGCTGGCTAGGGGCTGCCATCAATTGAATCCCTAAGTCAAGAGCCGTGAGGGTTTCAGCCC
>ERZ1740065.1921-NODE-1921-length-12748-cov-11.611361_pt1 | contig 12748 bp, 9 predicted proteins | sample MGYA00581738_ERZ1740065 | MGnify/ENA primary metagenome ERZ1740065 (study PRJEB43018, sample SAMN04849749) | marine metagenome | isolation source: floating plastic debris | place: Pacific Ocean | collected 2008-09-01 | study: EMG produced TPA metagenomics... | reverse complement strand
ATGAACAAACAAAACATCATTGATCTAAAGCAAGCACATTTACAGACTAAATATAAGGAGCAGAAGTTTGGACTCGGCAACTTGCACTTGATTTATGCAACTTGCACTTGATTTATGCGTCATATGGTGAATATTTAGACAGTGTCCTGTGAACAGGAAGAACCCAGAAATTCGTAGAAACTCAAATGAGATGTGTGTTTTCCTTACCTTTGCTAGTAAAGCATGAGGAAGCTATCTCCTGAGCATCAGAATAATCGGTGCATTTTCACTCAGTGGTGAGATCAGTGCAGTTATGATCAGTAGCTTTGTGTAAATGTAAATCATCCAGCTATTTCTGTGCCAGCGATGTTCCATCACCGAGGAAGTAAAGGGGGGAAGTGAATGGGCATGCGTGATCGTGACAACGATCACGATGATACGAATAGACTGTGAACTCCAGCGATATAATGTCATCGTGATGATAGAAAAAGACGTAACAATTGCGCCTCCGTACACAGAGAGGACCCGGAGGCGTGCAGACGCCACACTTGAATGCAGTAGGAATGCAGACATGTACCAGTTTAAGCGCGGGTTATAAAAAGCCCGCAGTTCCAAACAAGTGTGGACACGGATGAGCGCTACCCAGGCGGGCCTGCCAACATAAGAATAAGAATAAAAAATGCCGTGTTGTCATCACTATTTGAAACAGAGGACAGTGAACAAAAATCATGAGTCATCGTGTAGTTAGCAACACACAGTATTCTGCTCACAGCATGACAGCACGAATCAGTTAATGGGGCGGTACGACTATTATTTCTGACCAATCAGAGAGCAGCATCCGTCGAATTCGCAGTGCGTGGACAAATCTTGATACCAGGAGCGACAATGCGTCAAATATTACCCTTCGTAGGGTCCAACATTGGCAATTTGTGCCCGTGGGTTGGGCGTTAATACAACCAGAGACACCGCTAGAAGGATCTCTGTCTAAAAACGGAACCTCAGGTTACACTGTGTTACTTATGAGACTCTTTATTGGTTGGCTAGTCATGAAACTGTTCAAAAGCTGGAAAATAGGATTTTCCGTTTATTCATGAAGATAGCAGGATTTCAGATGGGCATGCAAGCCCCATGGGTGATGTTGCAGAAGTGGCCATGGGGACAGTCGAAAGTGTTGTCACATGGCACGCCTATGAAATAATTCCACAAATTTTTTAAATTAAGAGTTTTGGAGACAAATGAACAGTGGCAACAACTGTTAAGCTTTACGTGTTGGTTACTTACTTCCTAGACAGCGACCAACATCAATATCGCACACATATTTCGGTGGGCAATCCAAGTCGGTCTCACAGCCTAGACCTGAAAGGAAAATGAACATCTAATATTTACCAAATATACTATTCATCATAATGCAGAGGTCCCTCAAAGAAGTAATGGAGACTGTCAGAGTAGTTGGTGTAACAGAGTCGAAAGGAGAAGTAAAAAACAGGCAAGTTGAGAGTCTCATGATGCATTTCACTCAAATTGAGGTGGCAAAGTTACCCATGAACGCATGTCCCTTTGCTTTGAAACGTTAGTTTACAGGGAAAAAATAGGGAAGAAAGAACGAAATCAGATGCGTCAGTATTAGCCGATTCTAGAGTACTGCATCCAACAAGTGTATTAGAGTTGAGCGATGAATAGCTGTTTGATAAGTACTGGATGGCCTTCCTGTTTGAACCCAGTGGTGCCTAGGCTCTAGGTCCCTGGAGGCAGTAATCGATCAACACTTCATCTACACCCCTGACATAGGCAAATGATATTACATACTAGCGCAGTTCCATCATTCAATGGTCCTCACATAGCGGTGAGATCTTTTGTAGCCATGACAAGAAGGTGGATAGTTCACCCATTCCTCAATCGGAGCAGTGAATACAACTCTCAAGCTGCATGCGAAGTTGCGCATTCTGATATCACTGTTCGGATCAGACAGAAAAGAGTGTCTCCTCTCATAGTAAATGGAGCTGGAATTGATGTCTGCTCACAACACGCGACCCACAAACATCATATGGAGGCTTGCTTCTAAACACCGTTTTACGGGGAAAAGGAGAGAAGATAGAATCAAGTCTAACTTGTCATTACTAGTAGTTTCTTGACGGATGCAAGAGGCTACCATAGAGGATACATAAGATGCAGAGGTATCGTACTGTATCTTCTTTAGTGAACCCATAACTAATGATATCATTTGGTGGCAAATTTGCCATCAGTTGAGGTAGCTCATCTTACCTGCGATCGAAGCAATGACTTGAACCAGAATGACAAGACCAATCGTCAGCAACATTTTTCTTCAGTTGTGTCGCGTTTCACTTCAGTCAATGGTCGAAGCTGACGGTTGTTCTACTTTTCATGCTCTTATACACTCCTGTTTGGATTCAGGAGTGGATGCAGAGAGCCCAGCATGGGAAAATAGGTTTTAATCGTTGTTTGTAGATGAACACTATCTAGACTTCCAGCCAACCTCTCAGGGAGACGCATTCTGAACACCGAGGTACTTGGCAAATGAGGATTTTCCGGAGAGGTACTATTAGTCAACAAACGCATTCCAGAGGAAGCCACTGCCTTTGGAAGCCCTGGCTACGGCTACTGAGAAATCAGTTTTGTTCATCGAGTAGCGAATCAGACGATCACTACAGGGAGGTGATATAACAATCTCGCTGCCAACGACATCATATCCTACTCTGATCCAGATGAATATGCAACAATGCTGTGCTTGACCTAAATTACAACACTTGCTCTTGTTCTCATGCTCAATATGATTATATGGAGTACGGTCCCAATCTAGTTCGTTTCTGACATCTTAGAAGCAAATTGTACTGCGGTCTGTTGACACTACCACACCGCTAAAGAGATGGCTTGATAAGTATACATAGGGTCTGTGTTACTGAAGTCAACTCAGTTTGCTTAGCTTTCTGCAGTATTTTCACTTCACGATCGTGTTTTACTGTAGTTAAGGCATGGGTAGCCTCATCATAGCCGCTATTGAATGTGCCTTTGGTACTTTAATCTAATAATAAATAAATTCTAGATCCAGTGAGGCAAAAAGTAATCAATAGTTCAACTCTACTCCTGATATTGACACATATTGTTACTCATGATCACAGTTTCATCATTCAATGCTTCTGACGCAGTGGTTGAGAAGCCGAAACATGCTGTAACTCCAAGCAGTGGATAGAATGCTTTTAATTTCAAACTATTTCTGAAGCTGTTCAATTTGAGACCATCGCAAGCATCAGACAGAAAAGGGAAGCATCACCCACATCAGTAAGAACATGACGAATCCCAATATTGGCAACTGCAGCGTGACAGACTGGAAAACGACAGTCTGGTGGGGAACATTGGAGCATGACTGGGTAGAGTCTGCGGGTAGCCAACAACTTGGGAAACACGGTAAACTTGTTTCCTGATGTGACAACCTTATTATTTAGCTGGGTAAGATGATTGGAGGGACCTTCTCTCAAAATGCAACCTCTCAACTTGCCTTCCTCAACCTTCTCTTTCCTGTCACCCATCTGCCAGACCTGAAAACTCTACCTAGGGTTCCTCAGCGTTGCATTGCTATCTCCTTCTAACCACCTCCTTCCCTCTCTTAGTTCCTCCTTCCCTTGGACGTACTTCATCTTAATCACACTGCTTCCAGATTCACATCAATTCCCCTTGCTTCCTGTACCTCAGCTTGCCTTTCACTTTCTGTTCCTCGTAAGCAGCCGAGCTATATGGAATCCAGGCTCACAGCCATCAGTGAGTACTAGACAGACAGGATGTTTTACCCGCATGATTGAAGCTCATCCCTGGATGAACCTCACAACTACTGAGAAGGTTACATATATTTCTAGCCATGTGTACAACATGAGCAAACTGCGAAAGCATACACAGACTGTTGCTGCTCCTTACTTCTAGCCTATGAACTATCCAATCCTCGGCGAGAGCAGATTAGCATTTTTCATTCTCCTAACGGTTTGCGCAGCAGGCGAGAAAACGCCAATGGTAACTGCGTATTAGGGCCGGCTCAACTGCGGCGAAAGTAGACTAAGGCTGGCTTAAAACTGGGGTAAAAATGGCAGAGTACCGGTGCATAATGCAAGCGGGCATGCTGATAAGAGAGTAAAAAATGCCAGATAATTCGAAGTTAGCAGAAGAGCAGTGCAAGACAGGGGCGGATCCACGAACTTTCTGACTGAAGCTCAAGTCATCAACTACTAGCTGTCCGAAAGGAAACTTGCATATGTTGACTGCATAACTGTCTGTTCACTGTATAACCAATTGTTTAGTGATGCCAACTGGGGTTTGTGTGGCTGTGTCGCTATGACGATTGTGTGGCTGTGTCGCTATGACGACTGTGTGATGAGTGCGGTCGTGCTTTCTTTATCTATTTACTACTGGCTGACCAAAAATAGTTGAGCCAGATTCTTTTGACCGACGCTCGAGCATCAGTAGCGTTAGCCTGAATCCGCCCTGGCAAGATGTTCAGAGAATATAATTAGCATTACTACAATTCGGCTGATGATCGACTGAATAGCCTTGAATGAACGGTAGAAGTCAGACATCGGTAATAGCAAAGTGAACTCGTGCTGCAGTCTATGTTTGAATCCACTGACTGCCACTGACTACAATCTGCATCTGATGCACAGCCACAGAGCTCGTGCTGTGATGTCTGTTCAGCACCCAGGGGTTTTCTGATGAGCCCTTACACTCGATACCTAAACCTCATCATAAAAGTGCTGGTTAATTTGTAAGATATGGAATAATTTCATATACCGGCACTTCCCTTATCCCCAGCATAGAAGGTATCACGCAGGACTCAATGGATGACATTCCTTTCCGCTACATTTCATCAAACGTATATGCTATACATCTGACGCCTCAGGGACACTCATGATCGTGAGCTTACATCCATGGGCAGCAGCGTGAAGACACAAGAATGAATTCATCCTGAATCACCATCTGTGGTTGGCAAGTCTGTAGTTCGGTCATGACTTTGGCGACTTGTTGATGCATGGATTTTACACATGCTTGTTGATGAGATGGATGAGTGACTGCTTGTTGACTGTGTAGAGATCAGATATCACATTTTTCTGTCCTAGGGTTCTTTGTGTACTGGTCTTGTAATTCTGCATTTTTTATGTTGCAGTTCGGTGGATTCGTTTGACTGCTGACCTTCTATCCTGCTGCTGTCAGTGTATTAATGCACAGTGTTGGGAAGCATTTGTCTGAAGGTCTCCTCGTGACCAAAGTACTCAGAATCCTTGACGATTAACTTAGTTATCCTCACTCGCCTTAGTCTACCACTGTGAACACTTGGTACTTGATTGGCTGTATCTGAATTACTCGGCACATGATTGGCCATGTCTGAAATACTCGGCACATGATTGGCTATTTGAATTTGTTGCTATTTGTCTTGTGGTCATATCAGCCACAGTTTTTTGTTTTTCGGTTGATATGCCTTAAATCCATTACAGATGCATTACAGATCCCAGATGCATCTGAGATAAGATTGAAATCTCACACCCGCACCCATTTGGTGAGATCTGAAGTGCAACAATGACATGTTAAAAGCAAACACAAGATAACAGTAGCTGTATTCTTGATATATCCGATAAATCACATATTGTTCAAGTAACGAACTGTAAGCGAAACCTTCCAAACAGAATACTATTTTTGTACCGTATTCACCACTGCATTTACTACCGCATTCACTACTGCATTCACTACTGCATTCACTACCGCATTCACTACCGTATTTACTACTGTTTCATGATGAGTATTTGGAGCAACTTCAGAAGTGTCCGATGATGCAATGAAGACTACTGCTTGCCTACTCTGTGTATTGATACCTGATCTGAAGGCAACATCAATGCAGCTATATTGAGTGATCACACCAGTAAACATGACTTATATGGCGTTGTTACTATGGAATTCTGGGTATGTGCAACAATGGGTTACTATTCTTAAGGTTTTAATCACCAGTTGGTGTAGAAGAGAGGGCTGCATACTAGGTACACACATGGATTATAAATCCTGTGCTGTGTTCTTCAAGACATCAGATGTACTGCTTGGCTATATCAGAAGGAAGTAAGTACCAATTGAATTTATGAGATGACAACTCCGAAAAGTTGTCATGACATAACAATTCCGATGAAAACTTAGTTGTATTTATCATTAGAGATTTCCTTCAAATCCTTGTATTCGCTAAATATTTATCCTCATTAAATTTCCCACTTCTACTCAGTATCTCTGGTCTATTTAGTTTTTTGTTAGTTTGATATTTTGCCTATTGAATTATTTGAAGACTTTGGACGTATGGATTCTATGAGGGATCCAATGAAATGCTCAGGGATCTCTACTGTAAGATAAAACTCCCGGATTGCGCACCGGCGATGCATTTAATAAAGTTTGGTAAGTAAATCTATATATGGAACATGTGATCCAAGATGCTGCTTCTGGTGTAACTCTACTCTGCTAGGATTGAGTAATGGCTGGATGTTGAGGGTGCCAGCGCATTTCTATTGCCGCGAGCAGAAGCTGCAGCATCATATCATGCGATTTACATACTGCAAACACCATTTTGTAATGTTCTGTTGGTACATGTAGCTGAACTGGAATCATGCGCTGGTGTTACGCCGGCTTTTGTCCGCACTTGATATGCTTTCGCGACGCATAAGCCAAATTTAATGCAGGAATTTACAAAACCAGCGCACCAAAAGAAGAGTAAAAAATGCCCTGTAAACATAGATAAGTTGATAGACAGTAGGCATATCTGGTATGCAAACGAGTATAAATTGCTAAACATTCATTTCCGAAGACATCACTGACTGCACGCACTATGAAAACATCGGCTGGGTTGACCCCGTCAGGGAATTAAATGCTAGCACTTAACCGCAACCTTTATCGCTTTCGCAGCTTGAGCGCGTACTGAGTAAATGCTGGGTAAACGCTCTCGTCACCATTGGCGCACACGTCGAGAATGGCCAATTATTTTTATTAAATTAGTTGCTTTTTAAGCGGCCGTGCGTAAATATGGTAAACGCGTTTGAACTCTGAACACATACATTGCAGCGTTTTACTTCTGTCAGCAGCAATTTGATTGATAGTCTCTAGAACTCCCGGTAGTTTCTTTAAAATTTGTTCATGAAACGAGGAGTTATCAAGACTTTTGTGAAAAACTTAAATGGCATTTTCTTTGGGTTGTTTTTTTATGCCTGCGGCATTGTAATTCACATCAGGGGCGGCTGAGGATTTTTATTAATTTTGCTCATATCAGATCTCCCCTACTGGGAGGAAACCATACTTTGAGTAAAACGCAGTATGATTATCTGTGGCTTCAGATAATAGAGGCGCCAGCTGTTAAATTGATAATGATCTATTTCTCTGCTCTTAAAGTTCTTGAAGACTTCTTCAAGACTTCTTATTTTGAGCAATCTTAGGGCAGGAAAATAGATAACTACCACTCAATGCTTGTAGACCATGAGCTAGAGGGAATGGAGTATGCTAGCATGGCTATGACTTGTTACTTGACCAGCGTTGATATTGAGAGTGACAATGCTGAGCAGCAGTACCTACAGCTCATCGATACTCTGCATCCTGATTGGATGATCAGATGGACAAGTCTTGCTATGGTCAGTATTGCCTTCGGTTATATACAGTACACTTGGAGTAAGAAAAAATTTAATTGGATTCCTGTGAAGTGTCATATACAGAGTGCTTAGTCCTATGAACAGCTGTAGTGGATATCGCTGCCCAGATAACTAGTACAGTGGTCATTTGATGCTTGATATTTAAAGGCTTCAATCAGAGGTGGAATCGGGCGTTGAAAAGTCACTTTCCCTGGTAATGAGTACAACTAGGTCAATGTCCCACTCTCCATATGCTTGTCCTAGCTTACAGATGAGTCAGTTGCCGTCTTGTCTTGCATTAAAATGATAATCAACCACTACTACACTTGTGTTTGTGATCATAACGACTAGATGGCTGTTTGAGCCTTCTGTAACAGGATTAACATGTGTTAATTAGCTGAGCAAAGATTACTGATTGAGCACGAAAGTCTCGCTTGAGCATCATAAAACAACAAGAAGACAAGAAGACGAGCAAGGAAGGTTGTGAAGGTCGCGGAGGTCGTGAAGGTCGTGAAGGGCAACTTAGCTGTGTTAAATCAAATTTGCTGAGTGAAGACAACTTTGTGGAGTTGTCATCTCATGATGAAGGAAATGCTACAATGATCATACAAGATGTCAATTTTTGTTGTGTAGAGATTCCCTACTCGGTTTTTCAAGTGTACTGCATTCACTACTGCTAATTTCTCATTCTGCTGTCCTGGTTTTCTCTTACGCCTAGCATTTTGCCAGCTACCATTCCTATTTTCACAGTAGTATACCACTCTACGGTTTGAAGGTGCTGATAGCTACAGGAAAGCTCATAGTGAAGGCTCTGAAGGACGGCATGGAAGACCAAGTTGTGGATATCGTTTCCTGGTGCCTGTCTGCATTCACCCACAAACATTTTGATGCCTGGGTAGAGTTGAATGGAGGCTGGGTACGGTTTGTAACAACTTCATTAGTTTGATTTCAGAAAATATCTTATACCATCATATTTCTTAGATTGAAGTATTTTTTAGATCGCATGCCTCTAACTCTGATTAATGGCATGTAGCAGGTGCACTACTATCCGTGGATGAATTTACGCTATCAATCATATGCAAGGGAACATACGGTTAGATTAAAAGAAATTATGATCGCAAATATCATATTGGGAACATATCTACCGCCATGCTGCATGTCACCAGGCCCCATTCGTAACAGTCATCACATGGAGGCAGATCATAAGCACACCAGATAACTGATGTCAGCGATCGGATAACTGATGTCAGCGATCGGATAACTGATGTCGGCGATCGGATAACTGATGTCGGCGATCGGATAACTGATGACCATTTGGCACTTTGTACTCCTTCATCAGTAGGCGCACTGGTTTCATAAATGCCTGTCTTAAGATAAAGCAGGCTTAGGAGCAGCAAAAATGTAGTGAGTGCGGCCAAAAGCTGGCTTGCCACCAGCGTAACACCGGCGTATGATTCCTGCGTGCCTACCGATAGAAGAGTAAAAAATGTTGACCATACCTGCCCTACTGGTCAATTTTCATTCATAGACTTTGTCAGCATTCTTGTGAAACGAAGTTGCCTGCAGGCTGATATGCTGTACAGATCTGAGTAGTGTCGCCAACGCTTTTTTATTTGTTCGTTCAGAGAATTTATAGTTTCGATTGCAGACCCAGTCAATTAAGACCCTTATGGCCAAAGTATGAAATCCTTAGGTTGGTCAATAAGAAAATATATGAAGTTCACTCCTAACTCGAGGTTAACTGAACAACCATGCTTCCTCCACTGCTCAGCCTCCATCCCCAGCCTACCTACACGCCACAATGCAAACCAGTGATGGTATTTTCACATTATCTGGTTATCGAAGTCAATGAAGTTTGCTGATGTTTTATTCAGCTGTTTTTCTTGAAGTCCCATTTATACACTCCGATGAAGCAGTGCGATGAGCTATGGAATGAGCAACTTGGTCCATTGCATGACATCACATGACCTAGAAAAGCTTGAAAAGCACGCTTGCAATGCAATGAGTGATACTTTCAACATGTTGAACCTTGACCTGTGATTAGTGCCATGGCATCTAATTTGATTGGCTGATACCAATTTAACATGTGTGCTCCACGTGCTCTGCTTGTTTCGAACCAGTAGCCTAGTGCAAGCTCTGGGACAATCAGTTGGAAAATTGATGTGAAATGCACCCTCCACACTCTCTACAGTGGCTAGAGCAGTATACGTGTTGTAACTTCAATTTAGATGAATTTAATAGATCATATTGAGGAAAATAGGCTGGATTGTGTTTGGTGTTCCTCAGTCCATAGGGATATGGGAAATCAAGCCAGAGATTAGATGTTCATTAAGCGAGCTGAAAGATAAAAAAGCTCATTTATCTTCATGATACAACCAGCAAAAATGATAATGACAGCGAGGAGTGAAAACCACTGGTGGAAGTGACTCTAGTCAGCGGTTGCCTGTCAGAAAACGTAACAAAAATAGTTGAAATGATAGCAAAATAATATAACACTCTCTGCAGACATGGTGTCAACACTAGCAAACTATGCGGTGGACTCTCAGAAGTAGGAGGATTAGTTCAGAATTAAAATATTAATCTGAAGATTAATTTTGATTAATTATTTTGAAGAAATACAGTGGTAGTAAATACAGGAGGCTTGTCATGTGAGGTCACTATTCTATTCAATCAGTTCCAGCAACCATATCTACTGTAAGGCTTTCATGAGACTCTAGTGTCTCCAGCACTGTGTGACATGTGACTGTAACCGTGACAGTGAGACATGGCTGTGGACTTATGTATACGTCTATGTTTTACAGAGGAACATTGACCTCAGAGTTGACGATGACAATGCGGAGCAGGTGTTTGGTAAATTCATCAGGAACTGTGTGGAAGAAGAGGCCGACAGTGAGGGAGAGAGCAATAGCACCACTCCACTGAGTTCCGAAGCTATAGCTGCTGCTAGGCGGGTTGTGGAATACGTGGAAAACTGGTATACCAATGGAAGAATTAATTCAAGGAGAGACAACTAATGCTGATGTCCTGAAAAGATATGAAAATGTTACATGAAACAACTTCGTTGCTTCCGTGAACCCCCTGATTAGAATGTTAAACAAGTATCTTCATCATCCAATAAAAACAATGACCTCTTATCCACCTTTAACCGGATGCCACAAAAATCTTGTGAAGGACAATACTTACACTTACACTCACACAAATACCACATTGCTAGTAATGAATGTGTATGTTCTGCAGCTGGAAATAAACATTCAAGTGAAGGAAATAAGTCATCTTCACATCTGATGCTTATTTATTTTAGAGCAATTGCTACCAACCATCACCGCAGGCTTTACGTGAACATTTACCAATCCAGACACCTATAGACTTTTCTTGAGTTATAAATTAACTGACTATGGTGTTAGAAAGAGAATAATTGTTTTAGTTTCAATGCGAAGTATTTACAGTAGTCAGTTCACGTCATCAGTTGTGGTTTTCAGCACAATGACTGTGCGGTTTTCGAAGTTACAAGTTTTAGAAGCTCATTCCTCACTGAGATATAGAGGGAGACTAGCAACGGGTTTACAACACAAGTTACATCACCGGTGCGGCCGCTGATTGGAGAGTAAAAATTTGCTCTCGATACTGTTTCACTCTATGATGCTGGAATGATGAGGAATGACATACGTGGATTTCTTGCAAGAACTTCAATAGCTCCATGACCATTAAGATGTTATAGCTGTGCACCAGCTGTCTTTACATGCTGATGACTGGTCTCTCATCCTTTCAGGTTGGTGACAAGTGATTAGGGGACTTTAATCCAGCGGGTATAGTTTCCAACCTGTTTACAACATTTTCAAACTCCTGAAAATATTAAAAGTATAAAAAAGTAAGGAGAGAATGCTTTGCAACTACACCATTATGTTTTCTTTTTGTCATTCTTCTGTTGGCGTGTGCACACACTTCCGCATGCATGCACAGCGTCGCTTGTCCGTATGTGCTGAATGCACGCATATCTACAGGAGAAACAGAAACAGGCAAAACCTCATGTTATAACAAGCTTTGTCGTTTGAACAACAGGACAGAAACTATGTCGCTCCTCGGGCATGTGACTCAATGTCAATGACTCTGAGGTTGATAGAGCGAAACTACCCGCACCATCAGGCTGGGCCGTATACTTGCCTACGGCAGCCAGCCACCGCTGGAGCAACATTGCTCAAAACCCAAAAAAACTTGTGGCTTTCCTGACTGCTATCGTTTGTTCACATGTTTAATCAGCACTAGCAATCAGTAATAGACGTCTCTCCATCCCTTATCGATTGCTGAGGCTAAACTGCTGAAAAGTTCATTGCCCTGAACTTTGAGTAGTTAAGGGAAAAAACTCCTGCTAGGCTTCTGCACAAAAATAGTGTTCTGCTGATTGTTATCATTTCATTCGGAAGCGACAAGTCTCAAGCCAAACACCTCGGAACCTGTTTGAGTTTTGGTGGTCACTTCGAAATTAAATTATGAGCCAATCAGACTAAATTCCTCTGATTTCAGATGTGAGCAGTGAGATAGTCATGGCATAGGTATCAGGTCTCCACCTGCAAAACAACAGCCATCGAGAATTTGACCACTGCAAAAGGCATTCTACAAGGATCATCAACAAACACTCAATGTTAATGCAACTACATGACATGCCGGGTTTATTCACCACTCATTTTTACACCATGCATTCAATTTACAAGTAACCCTTTAGAAGCTTTGGAGAGGTAAACAAAGAACTTAGTACAAACAATATTGCAAAAGCAAGTACAACCCGAAACTTACCGATTGATATCCCAAACGCTTCTCAGTCACTGGCTGTTGACAGGAAATTCAGGAGCATGCAAACACGCCGTAGGATCCTACGTAAAAGCAAGAATTGGCTATAATTAATTGTTGTGAAGCTTTTCCCTTCAAATTTTTCAGAAAGAAAACTGTATGTAAAAAAATTGCGTCTCTAAGACCCAGAGGTTTCATAACTTATTTTTTCCTCACCAAATTTAGATGCTGTGTGTAGGGGGGAAGCGAGCGCGGGGGGGGGGGAGGGGGGGGAGGGGGGGAGGGGGGGGGGGGGGGGGGAGGGGGGGGGGGGGGGGGGGGGCGGGGGAGGGGCGGGG